>OKWA01000117.1_pt1 | contig 62109 bp, 76 predicted proteins | sample 1606861 | NCBI WGS metagenome assembly OKWA01 (sample SAMN03281007, study PRJEB24777) | human gut metagenome | isolation source: fecal sample PR166 from 1 month old female Malay infant, vaginally... | reverse complement strand
GCATGCAACCGGCTTTTCAAACAGGAGGGACAGCCAGAAGCTGACTTCATCAACACTGTCGTCTGGAACAAGACCGCAGAAAGTGTAGCACAGTATACGCACAAGGGCTCTCTGGTAGGTGTAGAGGGCCGTATCCAGACACGCAGCTATGATGACAGGGATGGCAAGCGCGTTTATGTAACAGAGGTAGTCGCAGATAATGTGCGCTTTCTGGATAGTAGGAATGCAGGAGATATGAACAGTGCCTACGTACCCGGACAGGAAAACACACAGAGCAGCACTGCTGCGAGCAACAGCGCTCCATCCTCCTCCAGTGAGTTCACGAGCATTGCAGCGCTGGATATCTCCGATGACGATCTGCCATTTTGATGAAGGAGACGATACGGATGATAACGCAAAAAGAGATCGATGTGGAGGTGTGGAAGCTGGTCGATACGACGAAGAATCTTCATATCTCCAATATGGGAAGAGTCAAACGTATCTATGCAAACGGAAGAAAGCCTTTCGTGGGAATTATGATACGAGAAGCTATAGTCTGATCCACACAGGACTGAGGACAGATGACAGGCTGGTGAACCTGACTCTCTTGTCGAAACAAGAGGCAGGAAACATGTCCGCGAGTCGCAGCAGACGAAGAGGGATCTATAAGGTGAATCCGGGAAACAGGAACGTTCTTGCCTTCTACAAAAGCTCCAGAGAAGCAGCGGCCAAGGAATACTGCAGCTATCAGACGATCCTGGACAGCTGTAATGGCAAGACGAGAAGAAATGCGACCGGCTATAGCTTCGTATGGTCTGAGGTCGTAGATGATTCTTCAGGGTGAATATAAGAAAAAATCAATACAAAGGGAAATGATGAGGAGGATATAGAAATGAAAGAATACAGCATAAAACTAAGACTTACGGCAACAGAGGCAGAACAGCTCGTAAAAGCTGCAGCACAGCACGATCAGAAGGTTTCCGAACTCCTGGAATCCTTCGTATACGACTTGGTCTCTTCCGATGAGCATCGTGGAGGAGATGAGGAGACGGAAGCAGCACAACAGTGGTATCAGCGATGCAATGAGGCGTTATACCCACATCATACGACCCCATTGACAGAAACGGATGCACTGCAACAGGCGGAAACGGATGCACAGAAGCGCTGCATACAGGAAGCTTTTCAGCACGTTCCTCTTTACTTTGAAGCATGGATCAAAGCTACGATGGCAGAGGATGGCGTGATCATGGAAGATCAGGATCATGAGCGTGTACACTTTTTTATCAATACATATAATACTGTCGAATTTGACGGTGGATACGGAAACAGCTGTAATGATTTGGAGCGTGTCTGTACATATGAAAAGATCACATGGGATGAGGTAGAAGCTCGCCTGCGCAGCTATACGAAAGAGCATCAACAGGAATTACAGTATCACCTGCGAGAATGTTTCAAACAACTGCCAAAGCAAGACGACAGTATCGACTATGTGCAGATAAAGATGACGAGGGATATATATCGTCTGGAGGCGATGCTGCGTGAGATCCTGGAAAGCACCTGTCATGTATGAAGCTTGTCGAGCGCTTCAAGGTATCATCGGATGAAGTCATACATATATCCGTTTTTTCAGATAAGACCATCGTGAGGAGGGATCATATGAAGAGTGAAACATATACAGGATTATCAGAAGCATTGCAGGCGGTAAAGACGAGATACGTACAGCTGCCGGAGGAAGGAATCGATCAACAGACGCCGGAACCATTCGCATGCCTGATACGGGCATGTGAAGCTGTCCTTCAAGAGGAACAGATACGCAGAGATCGTCAGTTACGAGAGGTACGGAAAGCACGAAGAGACGGGATCATAGGGCGACCAGTCACCCCCTGCAGGGAAGACTTTCTGAAGCTGACGTATCTGCATGATAAAAAAATGGTGACAGCAATGGAAGCGACGAGAATGGATATAGGAGTTGCCATTTCATGCAGAACGAAAAGGAGATATCAGGAGGACGAGGGATGGAAGATATAAGGAAGCTGATCGTATTCCTGATCATCAACATCTCGGCATTCCTCTGTTATCTGCTGGGAAAAGAAAATCGGAGAAAGAGAGAGGATGGACATGAAGAAGAATAAATATTTAAAAGCGAAACTGACTGCAGATACGGAAGAGGACTGTCTGTACAACACTTTCTGGATCTATGTTGCCGGTATATCGGAGCTGTTACTGATCGTCATGCTGCAGGGAGAGCTGAACTACATCAGTATCCCCTGCCTCATCGCAGCCGGCTTCTCTTTAGGCGTCTGCGCATACAAGATGGGACAAAACACAAGGGAGCGATAAAACATGACCTTAGAAGATTACTTATCACAGATACAATTACTTACTTTACAGAATTACAACAATACCATCATCGCTTATGCGGCATATGTGCGTTTCGGGAAAAAAGCGATTGCAGACTATTGCAGGGAGAAAATCGGAAAAGAGGTCAGGGTCATCGTAAAGGATGATGATCCTATCAATGAAGATGGGTCGATCAGTCAAAATCGCTCGAAGCCTTCCAGATCGAGAACAGTGATCCTGGAGGTCATCAGCGAATGACGTACGTGGTCGTCACGATCACGTACTTCCTCCTCATCGGATTCCTTCTATGGAAGAATGAGGCAGGGACCTATATCCGGCATATGACGCCGCATCATCTGGTCTGTATCCTGAAGACCTCCCTTTCCATATTGACCGAAGTGGTATTGACGATGTCCCTGACATTCGCATGCGTCTATACGCTTTGCGGCTTACGCAAAGCGCTCCCTGATGAGAAGGAGATCCTGTTGCTGTGTCGGATGGTCCTGTTGTTCATCGTGCTGGTACGCTACTTGTTTCAGAAATAGGTGGGCTTCCCGTTCCTCCTCTTCTATATGAATGTGACCATCTTTTCCGATCTCCTCTATCAGGGCGCGGATATCCTACGTTCCCTGCTGTATCTGGTGTTTCTCATACTACATGCACTCTTTTGCGTCTGCGATGAGGGAAGGATGCAGACATACCGCAAAACAGTCGCGATCCTAACAGAGGAAGATATCGATATCATCGCCATCCATGAAGCCGGACATGCCATCATGTCGATGAACGATGGCGTGATACCGATGGAGATCGTCCTCCTGCAGGGGAAGGATGGTCCGGTGGGAGGATATTGCCGCTATGAGAAACAAGAATTGCCTCTGCGCGTGATACTGTGCAAGTCACTCGCTGGAGATATCGCAGCGAGAAGATATGGGATGCTTGCACAGAAGATGGTCTATTCCGAGCTATCCTCAGTTGACGACCATAACCGGTGTTTCGAACTCCTGCAGCAGATGCCGCGACAGGAGCGCTATACGCTGTATGAAGACTGCCGGAAGCACTGTACACAGGTCCTGTATGCGCACTGGGATCTGGTAGCCCTGATCGCACAGAGACTGCTCGAAGAGAAGAAACTTGAACGACAGGAGCTGGAACTGCTCTGGCAGACATACGGGAAGAAAGACGGGATGGACCATGAAGACGATCGGAAAGGAGGTCAGGGTCACAGTGAAACGTAATGCTCTGTTGAGTGTGGAAGAAATGCGAAGCCGGCACTATAAGAACTCTGACGCTCCACTGTGATCTTGGAAATCATCGAATGAAGAAAAAGAAATATCTGGTACTGAGAAACAAGGAGAACGGGAATATCGTAACCGTCGACAAGACTTGGTTCTATGGTCTGTCTAGGCATATCCAAGCGCTGTATCATGCAAAATGGCAGATCGTGATAAAGTAAGACATCACCTGGCAAGTTGCCAGATGATCGATCCAAACCATAAGGAAGAACAGAAGGTGTGAAAAAAACATGGAGTCATTCAAAAAAAAGTATGAAAAAATTCACTTTTGTAAATATACAACTACTGATCACATGGATAATCATTTGTGATATACTTCTTTCAAAAAGAAAAGAGGTATCTTCCATGGAAATTATAACGATCATGGTTTCGGCGCTTTTGGGAGCAGTACTTACCTGGATTACATCCACAGTGCTCTACAAAAAACAATCTACGATTGAAATGAGATGGACATTATTTCAATCGATACGTGATGAAATGTATGCATCAAAAAAGCTTATTGCAACCTATTTCAATGAATTAGGCAAAATTGCAGCAGATATGCGCGAGGAAAAAGAGGCCAGCGAACATGTGCATATTGATTTTACAAATCTCTCCTCTATACATCAGGAATATTCTATTCTGACGAATAAATTTCTGGCTTATATGAAAATGTACGAACCTGATACGATCTGCAAAATAATGTCGCATCTGCCCTTTGTATTCAAAAACTCTGCACGAAAAATGAAATTCTATTTTTATCTGGAAACATGGAGAACTGCAATGTACTGTGATTTGAAATATCTGCTCGATGTAGAAAATAAACTACAGGAGATTTTGATTCCCTACCTTGATAAGACTGCTGCTCCAGATATATATGACGAAATATTAACAGTCATAAGCAAAGTCCATGCATCCGACATGCAAACGATAGACCTTGATGAAATTGGACTGTATGACTTTATGGCAGAAAGCTTCAGAAAAATCGTCTGATAAATTTAGCTGCATGGCAATCAGATATTCTAAAGTCAACAGAAGAACTGCTGGATGACTATAAGAAAAGTGTTCATCAAAGATTGTCATAAAGTCTCAATAACAATGAATTACTTAGCAAACTGCTATGTAACACAGGAGGGAGAAGCATGATATCGATACTTTTTATAGGGATGATCGTTTCCCTCTTCATCATATTGTCCTATGCTCTTTGCAGAGCGAGTGATGAAGCTGACAGAATGTTCGGATATAAAACCATGAGCAGAGATCATGAGATGACATATGAAGATGACCATAAATCTTTAGAATGACAAAGGATCTTGTATCTACCTGGCAAATTGCCAGGTAGATAGAAAAGGAGGTGTTTGAAAGCAATGAATGACTTAAAAAGCAGAAAAGGATATATCAATACGAACTGTGAACGTAAGTATCCGGGAGTCAAAGACTATTATCTACGCTGCGTCAGTGACGAGGTCATAGACAGACTGCGAAAAGAATCTTTAGATGGTGTTTGCTTTCTATCTTTATCAGATCTCAGAGAAGCATATGATCTCACTAAGAGTGAAGGGCTAAAAGTGATGCTGTTGATCGATGATGAACCGGATATACAGCGTAAGGGCTGGCATAAGAATCTGGTCGAATATAGAATACAGGATCCAAAGGAAATGAAAAGCATAACAGTCCGGCTTCAGGACGAAGCTATGGATCTCTATGACGAAAAGGACGACGCACTTCAACTGCTCGGGCATAAGTTGCTGCCGGGACTTGTCTATTCCCTTGCGCAGGCACGAAAGATCGCAACGGATCTGGTCAACATTCTCCAGCATAAGGAGATGCCAAAGAAAGTACAGGAAGGACTATTGGAAGCGTACGTACGTGCACATAAAGGTTACACGCTGACAGAAGAGATCCAGGAAGATGGCACCCATCTTCAGGTCCTCTTATATGATGGTCTTCCGATAGCAAAAGGAAGCGGCACTGAGCTCTTGAAGATGATAGGAATCGAAGGTGTCACAGTTTCTGATCTGAACGTATACACGAAGGAAGATATGGAACCTGTCCTATCCCGCTATCACGAATATGTCCAAAAAGGACAGATCAGCGAGATACTGAAGGATCGCTGTGATGAGTGGTTAGCTTCACAAGACCTGGATGAAAACAGTTTGGAGGGAATCATCGATAAAGACGATCTAACACTGGAGCTATGGGACAAACGAGCAGCACTGGACCCTACTCTCCCTTTCCGCCCTGCTTTGAACACGGAGGACATGCGATGGATGCAGGAGGAAGCGGACATACAGCTAGAGCAGATGCTCATTACAGAACTGGAGAAAGAGAAGGTGTTATCCTATGGATCCTGATAGACTAGAGAAGTTCATGAGGAAGGACCATGCACGAATCTCCGGCTTTCACGGAGCGTCGTATACAAAAAAAATATTACGTCATCTCTTATGGATAACCGTGGGTGTCATCGTACTCATCCTTCTCACGATCATCACACTGCAGTTCCTGTACGATAGTATACGACTTGCGACTCTATCCCTCCTACTGATCATCGTCCTTGCCATAACGTTCCTGCTATATCGAAGGATGAGAAAAGCAAAACAAAGAAAGAAAATGAAAGAAATCGTAGATAGGCAGAGCGGGTAAACACTTGTCTTTGAACTTCTACTATAGTAGAATTTAGTTGGAAAAGAGTGTCTGAACCTGACCTGGCAAGTTGCCAGGTACAGAAATGAGGGAGAAGATCATGAAAACGATCATCAAATTACTATTGTCTTCCTTGCTCGTCCTTTCATCGACAGGCTGTTCACCGCATAGTACGAAGAACGAACAAGATGTATCATACATCGATATCTCCGAAATTCCAGCTTACTCCGGTACACCGTATGTGGAAATCGACGGCAATATACCGGCTTTCACGGAAGATGAGCTGTCTACGAAATCTTATGAGAGCTACAGTGAGCTGGATGAGCTAGGCCGGTGCGGAGCTGCGATGGCAAACATCGGAAAAGATCTGATGCCTACAGAAGAACGAGGCTCCATCGGAATGATAAAGCCTTCCGGCTGGCATACCGTCAGGTATGATGACCTGATAGATGGGAAATATCTCTATAACCGGTGCCATCTGATCGGATTCCAGCTGACCGGTGAAAATGCCAACGAGAAGAATCTGATAACCGGTACTCGGTATATGAACATGGAAGGTATGCTGCCATTTGAAGATATGGTTGCTGATCATATCCAGGAAACGAATAACCACGTACTGTATCGGGTCACTCCGATATTTGAAGGCAAAAACCTCGTAGCATCCGGTGTGCAGATGGAAGCACAGTCAGTGGAAGACCATGGAAAAGGAATCGAATTCAATGTCTTCGTATACAATATTCAACCAGGCATCACGATCGACTATGCAACCGGAAACAGTCATTTGGAAAAAGATTCAGGAAATGAAACAAATGATAAAGATACCAAGATGGAGATACGAGGAAATAAGAAATCAAAGATCTATCACTGCCCCAATCAACAAGCATACGATGAGATGGAAGATTCCAAAAACCTGATCATATTCCATAGTGAGGAAGAAGCACAGGCAGCTGGGTATAGGAAAGCACAGTGATAGATAGAAAGAAGGAAGATGTAATGAGTAGAAGAGATGTGCAGTTGCAACAGATGCGGGAGCAGCGGCTGGTAGAAACGACCAGCAAGATCTACGCATCGACCGTGGCAGAGGTATTATTCGAGGCAGGCTTACCAAAGGAAGACATCGAGTATGTGCTTTCTCAAGTCATGAACAAAGCGGAGGATCTTTCAAAAGGCTATATCGATGTAGATACGTATGTGGAATCAGTGGAAGAAAAAACAGGAATCACTTTAAAGTGACCTGATATAAAGTAGAAAAAGCAAGCAATATCAGCTACCTGGCAAGTTGCCGTGTAGGAGTAGACAGCGGAGAGACCGCATGGAGAAAAAATATATGAACGAAAACAAAAAAATGGTCGAACATGGACCGAAAGGTTTGAAACGGATACCGATCGGTATCTCAGATTATCGAAAATTGAAAACGGGAGATTATTATATCGTCGATAAATCCTTATTGATAAAAGAATTTTTGGATAGTGGCGCAGAAGTTACATTGGTGACCCGTCCTCGCCGATTTGGAAAAACATTGAATATGAGTATGATGGCAGAATTCTTCGACATCACGAAGGATTCAAAGGATATCTTCAAGGATACGGCGATCATGGATACAGAATATGTTCGTGAGATGAACCAATATCCTACAATCTTCCTGAGCTTTGCGGATGCGAAAAATAGCCAAACAAATGTCGTCATGCAGATAAAATCCCAGCTTTTGAAGGAGTATCAAAAGAACAAGCAGTTATTCAAAGAAATCGATATGTTTGAAAAACCCAGATTCGAATTGATTATGAAGGGACTTTCCAATCTACAGGACGGATCCCTGGAGACGGTGCCGAATGCAATCAGTTTTTTGACAGAAAAACTTCATCAGTATTACGCAAAAAGAGTTATGTTATTCATCGACGAATACGACATGCCATTTATAGAATCTCATATACATGGATTTTATAATAAAGTACATTCTTCTTTGTCAGTTATGTTAAGTAGTGCATTGAAAGATAATTCATATTTGCAATATGCAATGTTGACGGGAATACAGCGGGTCGTGAAGGAGAATATCTTTTCCGGTTTGAATAACCCGGAGGTGCGTACAGTAAGTGATCCAGCATACTCCCAGCATTTTGGTTTTATGAAGGAAGAAGCAGAAGCTTTATTGAAGTATTATGGCTTAGAATGTTCTGAAGAAGTGAAGGCAATGTATGATGGCTATTATATCGGTGGAACTGAAATATATAATCCCTGGTCTATCATCAATTATGCGAAGAATCATAAACTGATTCCCTATTGGGTGAACGTAAGCTCTAATCAGCTTATAAAAAAAGCAATGGCGGAAATGAAGAAGGAACCAGGAGAGAACGGTAAAAGTAAGTCTGAGTTTGAAACCAAGTATGAAGAGCTGATAGAAAATAAGCAGGTGGAGACCGTCTTAGATCTTGAAAGATGTTTCTATGAAGAAGCGGATACCGCAAGTCTATGGGGGCTTTTCGTAAATGCCGGATATCTGACCATAAGACAAGAAAAATCGAGTACGTATTTGTTGGAGATTCCCAACAATGAAGTCGCAGAAGAGTTCCAAAGACTGACCTTGAATTATTTAAATAAAGACTATGACACGTTTACTATGATGATACGAGGTCTATATGATAAAGAACCAAGTGAATTCTTAAAAAACTATCAGAGCTTTCTTTTAGGTTCTACAAGTTATCATGATCTGATCAGCGAAAACAGTTATCACACCCTTCTGTTAGGGATGTGTGCCTGTCTGTATGCGGATTATGAGGTGAAGAGTAATCGAGAAGATGGAAAAGGCAGATATGATATCGTCCTGCAAAGCAAGACGGACAAGTATCCTTCCTATATCATCGAATTGAAGTATTTAAAGAAGGAAGAATATGATAAGCATCCAGAGCTGTTGAAGGAAAAATGTGAGGAAGCTTTACAACAGATCGAAACGAACCGTTATGATGTTACGCTGCATGGACAAGTCATCCATATCGCATTGGCACATAGTGGTAAAGATGTAGAGATGCTTTGGAAAAAAGCTTGATGGACGATGTTCCACATAACATGGCAACTTGCCGGGTAAGCAGAGGATAGCGGCAGAACCGCACGGAGGAAGAGCGATGAATCTAAATGAAGCAGCATTATTATGTGGGATTCAGATGCGACCAGTACTTAAAAGTGACGAATTCGTAATCGAACGAAGTGAGGTGGAAAACCTAACGGAAGCGCTGGAACATTTGTTAGAGGAAGGCTATGTAAGATATGAAGATATCGACCAAGGAGCAGTAATAGATACATTAAACAGTATCCGACCGGAGTCAGTCTTTTTGAATATAGAGGCTCTCATAAGAGAACTCGGAGGTGTGCAGCTATTCTGCTATATACCTACAAAAAAAGGCTTAGAAGCAGTGACGGAATTTGAGCATCTAAGACAATATATGATCTATCCAGAGCTGCCCAAGGAAATGACGCTGGAAAAATACCAACATGACTACGAAAAAGAAGAAGAAAAATTTAAACGAGAATTCATAAAAAAATATTTTGCAAAGCTGAAGAAAAAATAAATCGATAAAAAAGTCTAAATGGGTGATAAGGAGGCAAAGAACATGAAGAAATTATTAAGTATCGCTGCAGTGGCAGCACTCGTATTGACAGGTTGCAGTAAAGAGCTGAAGGTAAAGACGGTTGATAAACTGACTGTGGAGTATGGCGATACATTGGATAACAACAAACTCTTTGACGCAAAAAAATCTGATAAAAATATCAAAGTAGATAAAGTACAGGATTTCAATGCAAAGAAAGTTGGAAATCAGACCTTGAAGGTCACATTTACTGATGGGGACAAGACTATCCAGAAAGATGTGAAGATCACAGTTAAAGATACGAAGAAACCTGAAATTGTACTGAAGAAGGATAAAGTCACGATCACTGCAGGTGATAAACTTAATCTGAAAGACAATGTAAAATCAGTAAAGGATCCCGTAGATGGTGCTTTGAAATACAGTGATAAAGAAACTAAAAAATCCGGCTACTACATTGATAAAGGAAAATTAAACACAAAGAAAGCCGGAACTTATGAAGTCATTGTAAAAGCATTTGATGTGAACGGAAACAAGACGGAGAAGAAATTCAAAGTCATCGTAAAGAAAAAAGAAAAGGCAAAAGCAACTACGGAAGAACAGAAATCTGAAGCAGCCCAGAATAACAATAATGCTGGACAACGATCACAGACATCCTCTCCATCTACAGGTAATCAAAATGCAGGAACGAGCGGAGGACAAGGAAACAGCACAGCGAATACCGGAAGCTCCCACGGTTCCAATGGAGCACAGAGTTCCGCTCCTTCCCAGGCAAAGCCGTCAACACCTACTCCGGCACCTTCTGAGCCGTATATCGTAGATGATGGTAGAAAAATGGGATTACCGATTTCTATGCAGTCTCCATTGTTTGATGATCCAAGAGCTGCAGAAGCATGGGCTGATCAATACTTTGGCACTTTAGATGAAAATAGTCCTTATTATGATTTAGGATACGGTAGTTGCCCGGTAAAATTCAGTGATGGGTCAGATAAATATAGTATCTATTGGTATTGACGTTAATATTCTAAGTAAAAGAAGCGAAAATTTCGCTTCTTTTTTGTAATAGAAAAAAAGACGAACAGAGGTTCGCCTTTTTTGTTGGAGGTGACTATATGAATTACTACAAGGTAAGATATGACTCGCAGCTGCTCGCAGCGTAAGGCGAATACAGGAAAAGGTTTCATTTATATCATTGTATGAGTAATGCCTATATAAAAAATAAGTGAAAATTTATGGAGGAAAACAAGATGCGGAAGAAATTAAAAAGTATCGTCATGATATTCGCTTCGATCTTGCTATGTGGATCTAATATGTTGTCCACGGTAACGATCAAAGCCAATGTCACAAAGCTGGAAGATACCGGATACTGGCATAGTGGACAAGCACACAATCCGGATAATCCTGCGCAAACCGCATGGTTCGATCATCAAAAGATTGAAAAGATCCATGTCGAACAAGGTGTCGGTGTATGTAGTGAGCCTTGGGAAGTAATCGGTGATTGGGGAGGATATGTCACTTCATCAGTTCAAGAAGTAAATATTGCTAAAATCTGGTATTATGCATACGTCAATACGAATCAATCGAAATGGAATTATGCAGTTGGCCAGCTAATGGTATGGGAATACCTAGGATATAAACCTACGGATCATAATATCCCTAATTATGAAAAACGAAAAGCAGAAGTCAATGCTGCTATCGCTAATATGAGTAAAAAACCTAGCTTCAGTGGCAAAAAAATCACTTTAAATGTTGGAGAAAGTAAAACCTTAACTGACACAAACGGTGTTCTTTCTGATTTCAAGGGAAGAGAAAGTACTCCGAGAGGAATCAATGCGACACGTAGTGGAAACAAATTGACAATTACTGCCAACGCTAATGCGAGTGAAACCAGTACATATAGCTTGGATAAGATCAAACCGGAAATGATTGGTCAATCCATCGTCCATCGAAAATCAGGCGGACAGGATATTATCAAGCCTATGATGTTAGACCCAGGAACATTCAAATTAAAAATTCAGGTCAATAAATATGGTTCATTAAAGATCACCAAACAAGACGAAGATGGAAATCTAGTACCGAACACTTCCTTCAAGGTATCTAAAAATGCCGATATGTCTTCTCCGATCGGAACCTACCAAACAGGCTCTGATGGTACTGTTACGGTAAACGACCTTGCACCTGCGACTTACTATGTCCAGGAGAGCGCTGTACCGAGTCATCTGATCCTGGACAAGACGATCCATAAAGTAAGTGTATCTGCCAACAAGACGGCCTCTTTCACCGCACGAAACGAATGGAAGAAAGGGCGTGTCCAGATCCGTAAGGTCGATACGGATTCCAAGAAACAAGTCGCAGGTGCGACGTATGCGATCTTCAACCAACAAGGTCAGGAGCTTCAGCGCCTCGTTACGAAGGCATCCGGGTATTCCATGTCCGGGTATCTGCGTGTCGGAGCGTATTATGTGCAGGAGGTCATTGCGCCGAAAGGATATACGCTCAATAAGACGAAATATCCTGTCACGATCTCCAAGAATAACCAGACAATTACCGTGACAGGCACAGATAAGCGCCAGTCCGGTACATTGAAACTATCCAAGGCAGATAGTAAGACGAATAAAAAACCACAGGGAGACGCAACGCTACAGGGTGCTGTCTATGAGTTGCGGGCGAAGGAGAATATCCTGGATCCTGCTGACAAATCCGTAAAATACAAAAAAGGTGCGCTGGTCGCAACGCTGACCACGGATAAGAATGGTAATGCCACGAAAACAGGTCTCTATCTGGGAAAATATACCCTGAAAGAGACGAAGGCCAGTCCGGGATATCGCCTGGATCCTAAGTCATATGATGTGACGATCAATCCTGCAGCACAAACGACCAGTGTCATCACAGTTTCAAAAAATGTCCTTGAGGATATCATCAAGCTGCGGATCCATAAGGTCCAGGAAGAACCGAAGCTGAATATCCCGAATACGCTCTTCACCTTCACAAAACCGAATGGAACTACCTCAGAAGTAAAAACAGATAAGAGCGGACTCATTCAGTTCGTCGGTCTTCGCCCGGGTGTCTATACATTGAAGGAAAAAGCTGTCATGGATGGCTATGATATCAATCCTACCGAAGTACGTTTTGAAGTGGTATCCGGTGGGGGCGTCAAGGTACTGACAGACCTGACGAATACAGGCATCACCTTCCAGAAGACAGATGCATTCGATGGCATCATAACCGTGCGTGATAAGGTATCTCCGTTTACGTTGAAGATCACGAAGCTCAACGACCACAAGCAGCTGCTGGACGGTGCGGAATTTACGCTATACAGCGATAAAGCCTGTACGAAGGTAGTCGCAAAGAGGACCTCATATAACGGTGTATTGAGCTTTGCCGGACTGAAGGATCGAACGAAGTATTACCTCAAAGAAACGAAAGCACCGGATGGATACCGTATCCCACTAGATCCGGATACGAAACAGCCGCATATCTATGAGATCGAGACCGTCTCTTCGCCGGTCAATGACCTGTTCGAGTTATGGGTAGACGGTAAGAAATATACACCGAAAGATACGGTCACGACAGGTGCTATCCGCATCGAGGGTACGAAGAAAGCAAGAGTCGTGCATATGGAGATCGTGAATATGGTAGGTATCAAATTGCCGGAAACAGGCAGTGATCTCATGTTCCCGATGTTTATCATAGGCATGGGATTGATGTTCTTAGGGAGAAAAAGCTTACGAGGAGGAGTTAGAGAATGAATAAAAAGAACGTAATGAAATATCTGGGGATCCCTGCTCTGGCGACAGGGATGCTGTTATCCGGTGCACTACCGGCATTGACCATCACTAGTCTGGTGATCCATGCAGCTCAGGAGATCACGACGCCGGGCGGTATCGTAGACCTGAAGAAAGGTGGTGCCGCCATCACCATCGAGGCGAACGATGGTCAATCACTCGTCGGTAAGAGATTCCGGCTGTATCAGCTGTTCTCTGTAAAGAATGCAGCGCATCTGGAAAGTGTGAACTATACCTGGACACCTGCCTATCAGGATGTCCTGCAGAAGGTCATCGGGAAACGCCTGAACAAGCCGGCAAAGGATGTGACAGAATATGAGGCAGTGGATTACATCCAGTCCTTGAATCACCACAAGGTAGAAGGCGCTGCGACAGAACAGAAGTTGGAAGGAAGATACAGCGAGTTTCGTTATTTCATAGAGGAAGTGACGACAGAGCTGCGTGCCCAGAAGAAACAAGGGATCGATATCCATGTCACGCAAACGATGGATAACGGCAATATCCGTTTCGACGGTCTGGATTTCGGATACTACATCACCGATGAGATATCTGATAATGCAGGGACGCACTCCGCAAGCTCTCTGTGTATGGTGAATACGGCTAATCCGAATGCTGCTGTAAAGATCAAATCCGACTATCCTTCGATCACGAAGAAGATCCTGGAGGATGACCACAAAGAAGAGATCGGTGCAAATGGCTGGAACGATATCGCAGATTATGAGATCGGTCAGACCGTTCCGTATCGTTATGATACAGCTGTACCGGATATGAATGGATATCACAGCTATTACTTCGCTTTCCATGACAAGATGGATAAAGCACTGACCTTCGATCCGGATACCGTAAAGATCCAGATCATGGATGGAAAGAAGACCTATGATGTCGATCCCAGCGAATACAACATATTGGAAAATGTAGGAGGAACGACGTTCAAGATAGAGATCGAAGACCTGAAGAAGATCGTAGACCGCGAGTTTCCGGAAGGCATGAACAAAGACAAGGAGAACGTCTATGGACAGAAGATCGTCCTTCGCTATGATGCCAAGCTGAACGATGAGGCTGCCAAGGATACCGGAAGACCGGGCTTCGAGAACAGTGTGAAGCTGGAGTTCTCCAATGACCCGGATGCGGATGGTGTCGGAAAGACCGGAGAGACACCGTGGGATACGGTCGTGTGCTTCACCTATAAGCTGAACGTATCGAAGATCAATGACCACGCACCGTTGAAGGACGCAAGATTCCGTCTGTACAGCGATGCGGACTGTACGAAGGAAGTATATCTGAAACGTACTCCTGACGGTTATAACGTGATCAACCGTGATGCTGTAGGCGGTAATGATCATGACGGCGGGACACAGCCGAATGAAGCCGTCGAGATCGTCACACCTTTGGATGGTAATTTCACGATCTATGGTCTCGATCAGGGTGTGTATTACCTTTCGGAGGTAGAAGCACCGGATGGATACCGGAAATTATTGGACCCGATCGTATTGACGGTAAGACCGACCTATACGAACGATAGAAACAGCTACGTAGCCGGCGAAGGCGCAACGGATAAGATCCTGCAGAAGCTGGAGGCGACTGCACATTTTAAAGAATTCTATGATGGTGCAACTTCTGAAAAAGATAATAAACTGGAGACAGATGCGACGCAAGGTTCCATGAATCTAACGGTAGTAAACAAAGTCGGAAGTAAGCTGCCGGTCACAGGATCACAGCTGACGATCGTCATGGTCGCTCTTGGGGCAGGGCTGATGATCGCCGGTTATGGTATCCACAGAAAGAGAAGCCATGTGGATGATGGGAAATGAAACGTGAGAAAAGAGCTAGAAGACGATGGTGGAGTATAGCGATCATCCTCGCCGGCTTCCTGATCTGCACTTATCCGGTCGTAAGCAGTCTGTATCAGAGAAGTGTACAGTCCGATTCCCTGAAGACATATTCCAAAGCGCTACGACGCAATGAAGATCAGGTGGAAGGTCTGTTGAAGGCGGCAGACACCTATAACGATATGTTGTTTCAAACTCAAGGGAACTATATCCAGGGTATCAGTGACAAGTATCTGACAGAGAAGGCTTATGAAAAACAGCTACGATTGAAGGACAGCGATGTCATGGCACGCATCGAGATACCGAAGATCAGTGTCGATCTTCCTATCTATCACGGTGTGAGTGAGAGCGTCCTATCAAAAGGTGTGGGACATCTTCGATCCGGCAGTCTTCCTGTCGGTGGTGAGAGTACACATGCGGCGCTAAGCGGACATCGTGGTCTTCCATCATCAAAGCTATTTACCAGATTAGATGAATTGGAAAAAGGCGATCTCTTCTACATCGATGTACTCGGCAGGACGCTGGCCTATCGGATCTGCGATATCCAAACGACAGATCCACAGGATACCGATCTGTTGGAGATACAAGAAGGAAGAGACCTCGTGACGCTCATCACCTGTACGCCGTATGGGATCAATACGAAACGATTGCTCATAACAGGAGAACGAGTGGCTTATGAGAAACAGGAAAAGGAATCGATCCAGGGATCGATGATGTCGATACGAGAACTTATCTTTACGGCAGCACCCTTTGTGATCATCACACTCCTGTTGGGAAAAGAAATCTATCATCATAGAAAAAGGAGGTCAAAAGGAAATGAAGAAGCGAAATAAGATAGTCTGCATCATGACATTATCGTTGTTGTCATTATGCTGCATCAGGCCGATAAGCGCACAGGAAGCACTTCCCCAGCCTATGGATCTTTCTACACAGGAGAAAGGCAGTATCCATGTGGAACTGGAGGAAACACAAGACAAGTTATCCAGAGAAGGCGTCGGTCTTTCTCTGGCCTATGTCGCAACGATAAAGGAAGGGAGCTATCAGCTTACCGAGGACTATAGCTCTGCGAATGTGGAACTGAATGCCATCGAAACGGCAGAAGGACTGCAGGAAGCCGCAGATACATTGCAGCCACTCGTGAAAGACGCGATACAGACGAAACAGACAAATGCGCAGGGTATCGTCAATTTTACAGATCTGGAGGTAGGCGTATATCTGCTGTATGTGAGTGATCAGGCGGGCTATGAAACGATACAGCCGACACTGATCAGCGTACCGATGTGGGATGAGACCGCCAAACAGATGAACTACCATATCGAAGTATTCCCAAAACACGCGCCTTTACCAGCATTGCATGTGCGGAAAGTCGATCATTATGATCATAAGAGCATTTTAAAAGAAGCTGCGTTTACTCTGTATTCCGATGCGGGGTGCACAGAAGTCATCAAAACAGAAAAGACAGATCCGAAGGATGGGGTCGCGTCATTCGATGGACTGTTATATCAGACAGTATACGTAAAAGAAACGAAGGCTCCTGCCGGTTATCAGCTATCGGATGAGGTCGTGAAGGTCACGGTCGATGATGCTTGGGTAAAGGGAGATGATCATCTGCGCACCATCGTTTATGCAGATAGACCACTTCCAGGTGGTGTAGTCAGCACGGGAGATCATACGAATATATGGCTATTAAGTATCATAGCTGGTATTACTGGCTCAGCGCTCATTTTTATGGCATATAAACGCAGAAAAGCAAATGAGGCTGAACAGTAGTCTGTCTTTGCCTAAGGGAGATGCAGTTATCTGCATTTCCCTTTTCATTCTTCCGGCGCTGTACGGATATTCGTATAGTAGCTTCATCCATTATCCAAGACACATCATGTGTCTTTTTTATAATAAGAAAGGAAACAATATACCCTATGTTCAAGAAAAGATTAAAACCGACTCCTGCGACTGCAGGTATCCTCATCGCCTTCTATTCGACGATGACCCCTATACTGGCCAAACCAAAGCCGAATACTGCAGGAGTGAAAAATGAGGCAAAGCCTTGGTTGGATTCCTTTACGGATATCTGCCTATGGGCGATACCTCTCGTTGCTGTCATTGCAAGTGCTGCTCATGGTCTATCGTGGATGGTCAAGGACGAAGATGAGAAGAAACAAAAGCCTGTCTTAAAGATGCTCAAGATCATCTGGGGAATCGCAGTCGTCCTCGAGCTGATCCCGACGATCTATAAAATATACAATATGTAAAAAGGAGGTATCGTATGGATCTAGTAATCGATGGTGTCCGCTGGGTCTTGTGGATACTCGTCAAAGGAAGTATGTTCCTCATCGATAGTGTATATAACATCATACGACCGATCCTTTCCTTCGATATCGGCTCAAATTCAACGGTGTGGCAATGGTGGGACATCCTGATGATGTTCCTCCTGATGTTCACCCTGCTCAGAGCCTTCACGATGTTATTGAAAGCGACTATCGATGAAGAATATGTATTGAAGCTGAGCGGATTACGGATGATCTTCCGTATCATCGCAATCGTTTTCGTCGTTGCCATGACTCCACTGGTGATCAAAGAATTCACCGCTTTTACGAGCGTCGTTATGGATAGTGTTCCGGATTCCTTCGTAGTAGAGAACAATTTCGCGACTACGAAGCCAAAAACAGACAACAAGCTTCAACAGGAGATTGTTGACAAACTGTACAAGGAATATGAAGGGATGCCTTCCCAGATCTTTATCAGTTCCGCAAGCAATGGTCAATATCCTCCCTACCAGCTGATCGATATCAACGCCACGGAAGGCGGTATGGATCATTGGTTCGACGGCGTACCGATTGTAGGAGGCTTCTTCAATATCACCTCTGCATTGATCGGAGCTGATGGTGATTATATCTATTTTCCGGATACCACCATGCTGATCTTTCTGATCGTAGAAGGGGTATGTGGAGCTTATATGTTCTTACTGATGGCGATACAGATATCACAGAGGATGATCTCCATCGCGGTCAAGATCCTGATATCTCCCTATCCGATTTCCGGGATCATCAATCCGGACGACAGGAGCTTCGGATTATGGGTGAAGCTGATCAGCGCAGATCTTATCTCGAACATCCTGCAATATATCATCCTATTGCTCGTCCTGGCTGTCACATCTTCTAAAACGGTACAAAACTTCGGCATCGTCGGCCAGGGGATCTTCTTCCTGGGTGGCATGCTGGCTGTCTTGGTCGGTCCCGGTCAAGTCGCTCAGCTCATCGGCGGGGATGGTATGGGACTCTTCATGACGATGCAGGGCTTCCAGGCGATGAGCGCATTGAAGGGCGTCACACAGGCGATCGGACAAAAAGGAATCGGGATGGCCACTGGAGCGGCAGCTCTGGGGACTTATGGAGCCGGCAGGATGCTGGGCCTGAATTCGCTCGGGAACTATCCGGATGGAGGTGGTATCGGCTCCAACAATCCTATGACAGGAGCATATGATCCGGGAAACGGTCCCGGAAATGGTTCAGGATCCGGAGGTGCAGGAAACATCCCGCCAAGAGCTTTTTCCGAACCACATACGGAGAAACAAGCGCAGGCAGCGAGGAAGTATGGAATCGACATCAGTGATATGAGCAAAGGAGATGCTTCCCTAGCTTTGGACAAAGCAGGTATGGATAAGAGCTACTGGAGAGGTTCGAATCCAGCAGGTGGTGGCGCATCCGGCACGATCGATAAGAGCAATCCAACCTATGGCTTCGGAAATACGCCGACATCAGTCTCTACAGATGGAGGGTATGATAGTGCGATGGAAGATGGCACAGATATAGGCGCATCAAGTAAAGGCATGGATAGTGATGAAGGGATCGATATCGGAACTCCTGCCGAAGGAAATGACGGCAGCTCAGGTGGTGCTTCACAGGATGAAGGAGGCATTCGTCTGAGTCGTGAGGGTACGACCGCAAGGCGTGTCGGTGATTCCTCCACCTTCCGTGCGAGAACCGTCTCCAAAGTAGGAAGATCGGCTTATCTGGCCGCAGGTAATCGACTGATGGGACAGAGGAGCATCGTCCGCGGAGGACGCTATATAACGAAGAATACGCGTGCACAGAATCTTTCGAACATGCATGCCGGTTTCCAGGATCTGATCCATCCGAAACGCACCGATGAGCTGTCTTCCACGCATGCAGAAAAAAGAGATATGCAGGATATGAGAGAAATGGAGGACTTTGAACGATCATGAGATTCTACTCACCGAAGAATTTTAAGAAAGGAAGACATCTGGGAGGGATGTTCCGATGGATCGACATCGCGCTGTTCGGCATAGCGACCCTGCTCTTCATCCCGGCATTCCTTATCAATATGACAGGAGATACGGTCAACGTCCCGCTCCTCATGTTGACCTTACTGCTCTATGGGATCGTGATCGTGCTCATCCAGCCATTCCCTCCCATCTATCACAACTTCCTGGTGTTCTTCTACCTACAGTATCTGTATATCAGACGACAGAAGGAATATATATGGGGAGGTATCGTAAAATATGAAGAAAAAGAAGAATAAAGAAAGAAGATCAGAAAAGAAGGTCATGAAGCAGGCAGAGAAACAAAAGAAATATTGCAGTACGGCATTGGAATGGTCAGATATCGAGATGATCGATGGAGACGCGATCCATATAAGAAACGGCAGCACACGGGAGCGTATCATCGGTCTGAAGGTCACACCCAGGAACATCTTCATCGATACGAGTTATGTACAGGCCCGTATCGTGAACAACCTGCGCATCATCTTCAATAAGATCCGTTTCCCCATCTATTGGGGCTACGTATTCGTACCAGTACAGATCGACGATCATATCTCGATGCTGTTGCGGGAAGAGACGCAGGAAGAGGATCCGCGCATCCGTGCGATGATCCAAAATGATTTTGAAAAGGTCACCTGGTTCCAGGACACGCATCGTGAGCTGGAATTCTTTCTGATGCTGCGCGATGAGGATGAAACGACTCTGATGAAGAACTATGATGAGCTGGTCGCAGAGCTTCAGTATGCCGGTTTTCGGACGAAGGACCTGTGCATGCACGATCTCTACGATTATGTCGCTTATATGTATGAGAATCCGCTGATCAATGATTATTATTTCTCACGAGGTATCTTCAGCTGTCTGGCAGATGAGAGTGAAGATATCTTCTTATCGAAAGACAACTATCATGAACCGGATTTCGATTATGATGACTATTACAGACTACGGAAGGAGGGAGAACATGTGGAATAATGACCTATTGAAGAAAAAAAGTACGTTCCAGCCGATCGGGCTGAAGATCCAAAGAGGCCACTATATCCTGGGAGACCGTTATATCAAATCTCTGCTCGTCACTGAGCTCCCCCGGCAATTCGATCTTGGCCTCTTGAGTTCCTACGTATCAAATCCGGAGATTAAGGTCTTCATGCGTACGGAGCCGTTGGATCTGGACTGTGCCGGTATGCTGAAGAAGGAATACAATGATAAGAGCAGAGAATATCAGAAGAGCGGGAACGACCCTACGAGGAGAGAGATCCTGGAGAATGAACTGATCTCCCTGAACACCTACATCAAAGAGATCGTCGACAATCACGATGTTACCTGGAACATCACCATCGTCTTCAGCGTCTATGCTGACACAGAAAAGGAGGTGAACAAACGATGTCAGGATCTCAATCTCCGCTTACGGGCAGAGGGCTTCAAGCTGACCAGTGCTCCCGTCATGCAGGAGAATCTGATGCGGGTCGCTTCCCCATTGTTCGTCGACAGTCTCCTCCCCGCTGAAGTGGAAAAGAACATCGGTATCCCGCTCCCTTCACTAGGTCTGGCCGGTCTCTATCCGTTCGTATTCGAAACACTGAAGGATCGTGACGGCTTCCTGCTGGGACATGAGCTGATGAATAAAGGAGCGATCCTATTCGATCAATTCCAATGGCTCGATGACCCGATGAGTGCCCGGGCACTGAATCGCCTGAGTGGGAATCTCGTCATCGTCGGAGGTACCGGATTCGGTAAGTCTACACTGATGAAGCTGTTGATCCGTTTCTATATCCGCACACACACAAAGATCATCTGGATAGACCCGGAGAACAAGAACAGCTCCCTGACGAAGCGTTATGGAGGCACGTTCATCAACTGGGGACGGCGAGGCCATATCATCAATGTCTTCGATCTGAAGCCGATCTCCGTGGAAGAGGATGAGGACGCCAGTGTCAAATGGGATACAGAGCTTGCCATATACAACTGTGTCGATGATGTCAAGATCATCCTGCGCTATCTCGTACCCTCTATAAGTGATGACACCCTTTCCATCGTAGGAGATCAGATGGTCATGCTGTATGCCGATCATGGATTGACGCCGGAAACGGATTTCCGGGGACTTCCGGCTTCTGCATATCCGACCTTCTCTGATCTCGATGTACGTCTGCAGAAGAGCATAGAGGAGTGTCAGAAGCAGCCGCATGCCGATACGAAGGAGCTGGAGCTGCTGCGGGATCTGCGGCTGAAGATAAAACCACTGCTCAAAGAATGGTCGATCTACTTCAATGGACATACATCACTGGGTCAGGAGGACTTATCGAAGGATATCATCGCGTTCGGTACGAAGACGCTGCTGGAGAAGCCGATGACATTGATCAATGCACTGAATCACATCATGTACCAATTTGCCTGGTCGTTATGTCTGGATGAGTCCGTAGAGTCTGCTTTCGTTCTGGATGAGGCGCATACGCAGATACTGACGCCGATGAGTGCAGAAAGAGTAGCACAATACACAAGAAGATCCAGAAAGTATCACAATGTCTGTACGATCGCGACGCAGGAGCCGAAAGACTTTGCAGGCAAAGATATCCTCGTACATGGAAAGGCTATCTTCAACAACAGCGTCTATAAGATGATCATGCATCTGGAGCGCGACGGGACCAACGATCTGAGCAAGTTCATCACCGTCAATGAGAATGAGAAAGGACTGATCGAACAGCTGCGTATGGGCGACGCGTTGTTCGTCTGTGGAGACCGACATATCCCGTTGCATGTCCTTGCGACAGAGAACGAGTTGAAGGAGATGGCATGACCGCAAGGAATCGAAGATTATACACATCGATCTATTCCCTATCATTCAAACATCGATTCTCATGACAGGTGATCCACGGATGAGATATCTCCGCCCTAGAAAGAATTACCTGGCAAGTTGCCAGGTAACTTATAAAAATGGAATGAAGATATATCATACACTGATCGATAGTATACGACACTTTCAAAATAGGCGAGAGATTTCCCGTTTTTTTACTCGATGATCGAAGGCTTTCGATACAGAAAGGAGAACCTGATATGGAAAAGAATACAGAAAATAAGCTGCTTCATAAAATAACCGATAGAATAAGCTATCGATATCGTCAGGAAAAGGCGTTATCGAGCTTCAAAGAAAAGAAGCGGCGATACCTCTTCATGGACGAGGATAAATTCTCACTGAACTATATAGAGATCAGTATGAGATGCATATATAAGAAATGGATGCTCTTCTTTTCTTCGATGGTCTGGATGATGATGACGATATCTTTGCTTTCCTATGTGAAAAAGCTGCTTACTGTCTTACCCACAATATCTGATCAGGAATATCGAAACGCGATCCTGCTTGTATCTATCAGCTTGCCTGCTATGATCCTCCTGCCGTGGCTCGTCTGCCTGATACATGCGTTCATCAAGCAATATCGACGGATGAAAGAAAAAATGATCATGGATGAGGTAAGAAGATATCTACGATAGCTCATTCGAAAAGAAAAGAGGAAGCATACATGGCAAAATGGCTGAAAGGTATCGCTTATTTATCTGCATTTGAGGCATCGAACAAATCAAACATGCTGCAGATGAGGAAAAAAAGCATTTGATCCAGATAGAAAGGGAAAGAAGATCCGGCATAGGACAAACGTGATGATAGTCATCGGTTTGATCATAAACATTGTTGCTACCCCGATGCTTTTTCTTAGGATCAAACGATTGTTTGATATCATGATACCGGACTATGCAGCAAGCATCACCGTATTCGGTTGTACGATATGCATGACAGCGATAACAATGATATGCGCGAAAGGATGTGGAATGATTTTGTTTTTTGTGCAAACATGGATTATGAATATTTTATGATGTGCTTTGTTTCCTGTTTTCAATTTCCGGAGATCAGTATTCTCCATGAAAAAGGCTATCATTGGGAATCTGAGTCAAAAAGAAAAAAAGTATTCATATCCTATGCATGGAAGAATAAAGGGATGGTTGATGGTATGGTTGATAAACTGCAAACTAGTGGTATAAGAGTTTTCAAAAATAGTCAGTCCATAGATTATGGTGATCATATTTTAGAAAGTATTCTAAGTGGTTTAAATGAATGTGATCTGGCGATATTTTTTCTAAGTCACGCGTTTCAAAATTCGATGATGGGGAAACAAGAATTAAGGGCTATCTGGACAAAAGTGATAAGTAGAAAAAAAGCATGGATGATTATAAGATTAGATGATGTAAATCCAGAGGATATATATTACTCATTAAGCGATTATAAATATTTTGATGCCCAAAACGAATCTTTTGATGATTTCATAAAAGCAGTACATAAAAAGCTAAAAGAATGTTAAAGGTAAAACGAATGAAGCAGGAAACACACCTGCTTTTTCTTTTTGGGAGACAGCGTAATAGAGCATCATGAAAAGCATTACCTGCATTACCTGGCAACTTGCCAGATAACTATTAAATAGCGTTTCCTACTCCTCAGCCGTGGATAAGGATGATATTCCGGAACAGTGAAACAGTCCCTCACTGTTCCATCCCCTTCATATATTCAAGACGATGGCCGTGCCGTATCTATTGAATGGGACGAGACTTTTGGTGTAAGATATATGTAGCGGATATGAAGAAGCCAAGTTATCTATGTGATGGAAAAGAAGTGTCATGAATGAAAACGGAAGGATTATCAAAGGCATTGGAGGAAGCCAGGGATACTTGCATACAGCTCGCTGATATGGGAGTGGAAAAAGATATGCTGGAACCGTTCTGGCAGTTGATAAAGGAGTGTGAAGCGATCATCCGACATGAGGCTGATATTAAGAAAAAAATGATGAAGGGGATAAAAGAGGCACAGAAGAACGGGATCCGCATAGGGCGCCCGGCGATCCCTTGCAGTGATAAGTTCCTGAAGCTGGCTGTCCTGCAATCCCAACATGCGATCACGGCAGTGGATGCGGCAACGCAGCTCAACATAGGGAGATCGACCTTCTATAAATTGAAGAAGCTCTATCATAAAGAGATAAAGCGGAGGAAACAGGAGGGATGAGCGGTGACCCCGCGAAAGGAGAAGGAATGGAAGCTGATATCATATTGAAAGAAGATGAGGTCAAGAAGGCATTCGAAGCAGCAAGCAGAGATTTTCTATCGTATCTGGACAAGAGCATCGAGCGGCTGGAGGATGACAAGAAGCTCACAGGGCAGTATAAAGAGGACATGATCACAAGAAGAGAGGGCATTGCCACCCTGTTACCGATATTTCTCGATATGTTCCGGGCAGCGCTGCATGAGCACGTAAGAACGAGAACGCCATTATTAGCTGTCGAACTCTATGAAGAAATGGACGGCTTGAATACGACCTGGGGATCGATGTCATGATAGCGGAAGATCTATGCAGGAGAGCAGGTGTCGACCATAAGAAGGTCTCAGAGGATATGGAACCGACGCTCTTAGAATTCGAAAAGGTACTTACAGAATATTACTGTAAGACGGGAAACGATGCTCAGGCAGACGCTGTGGCTTCTGACATCCCCGACGGTGGATATCAGGCTTGATGGGGATATCACTTACGATCCTTCGATTGTATACATAAGAACGGACACGATGAAACAAAGAGGTATGACCGGATATATGCGAGGTACGACATACGAAGACAGGCTGCTGGAATGGCAGCTTTTTCTCTTTCCTCTCCGGCTGTTTCTCTACCTGGCAAGTTGCCATGTAGGTATGGAATACCGCTTCCGGCTCCTCAGTCAAGGACCGGGTCGTATTTTCCTAACGGAAAATCTCCACCCTGCCTACTACTCCTTGACTGCTCCACCTATAGCGGTGTGAAGAAAGTGTAAGGTAGCTATACTTACAGTCGATAGCGGCAGAACCGCACAGGAGGAAAGATATGCATTATTATGAAGTACAGTCACAATTAGTAGTTTTGAATAATGAGGATGCCTATGTAGCATCCGAAAAAGCCCTAAATGAATTTGACCTTTTGGTCATCGATAGTAAGGAACACGGATTCATTACTGTTTCTATCTCTCGGAAACTCACGAATTTTGAGGCGATTTCCATGCCATTCGAAATCAGTACCTATCTCATGAAGATGGATATCGAGGGATATCTGAAAAAGAAGAAAGCGGAAATTAGTGCAGATGTCATCCTTAAAAAGGTGGAACTCAAAGTCAAGGAGATACAGTATATGGAGAAACTGAAAAAATATCAGAGAGACCCGAAAGTAAAAGCATTACTGGATGAATATGATGCTTTACAGAAAGATACGCCTATTCAAGCAGAAGCGGAAGAAAATACATATGATGGATTGTCATTGGATGACCTAGTCTAAACAAAGAAATCGGGAGAGACACCTCTCTCGATTTTTCTATCTCATTTTGATATCCGGCATTTGAATCAGTATATTAACTATGGCTGCGCCTCTACATGGCAACTTGCCATGTAGCTATGGAATACCGCATCCGGCTCCTCAGTCAAGGACCGGGTCGTATTTTCCTTTCGGAAAATCTCCACCCTGCCTTGCGGCTCCCTGACTGCTCCACCTCCAGCGGTATGAAGAAAGTGTAAGGTATTCATCCTTACGATCGTAAGCGGTGACCCCGCAAGGAGAAGAATATGAAAAATATAGTGAACACGATCATCGGAAGCAACAACATTATAATCAGAAACAGCACGGTATCCCACATCAAAAATGTCGAGACCCTTTCACAAGGTTGGAACTGGGTCGAATCTACAGAGGGCTCAGGCTTTTTACTATCGCCTGAAGGAGATAGCGTCGTCGATTATGTCCTGATCATAGGGACAAGTGATATCCGTTACCGTTTCCGTGATACGGAGTCATGGATGCTGTTCGTAGGAACGGAAAAAGAATTCAAGGATTTCATCTTGAAGAAAGTGAGAGATAGGATATGATCTCCATAAATGAAGATAGAAAAAAGTTGATGGACGATATACTGACACTGCAGCAGAAAGAACTCGAAGCCTGTGATGATCTCCGAGCAATCTATATATCAATGCTCAACCATCACAATCATCACAATGACCATAGTTGTACGGAAAAAGGTGTCGATATCCGTGTAGGAGATATCTGTTATATCGATTTCGGAAATGCATTCATCGAAGAGATAGGCTTCCAGCATTTCGGACTCATTTTGAGCCTATGTAAAAATAAAGCGTATGTCGTACCGATGAGTGGTAATGAACGGGCTTATGCGCAAGCCTATAGTAAGGATAACCTAAACGGCAAAAAACATCTGATGCGCCTGGAAAAGGTCGGTAGGATGAAGAAACGTTCTGTCTTATTCATAAACGATTCCAAATGGATAAATACCGCGAGGGTCATAGACGTAAAAGGACATCTGAAAAGAGACAGCCAGGTCTTTCGAGAAATCATGAGCAGGGTCAAAGACATGATATCCTAGAGGAGCTCTCCTCTAGGGTATTTCATATACTGGCGAGCAGTTGATCAAGTAAAAAGATGCCGGATAGCTCTGCCGGCTCAGGTGCCGGCCAACTACATGGCAAATTGCCATGTAGCTATGGAATACCGCTTACGGCTCCTCAATCAAGGATCGGGTCGTATTTTCCTTTCGGAAAATCTCCACCCTGCCCCTGGGCTCCTTGACTGTTCCACCTCCAGCGGTGTGAAGAAAGTGTAAGGCAGCTACCTTATATGAAGTGAGCGGTAACCCCGCATGGAGGAATAATAAAATGACAAATAAAGAATTAAGCACAAAGATAAGAAAGACATTAAAGGAATCTGGATACACATCGAAAGATATAAAAGTATCTGTCCGCTCCAGCCTATACGACACGGTCGCAAAGATCACGATCCATAACCCGCACATCAATAAAAACGAGATTGAGAAATTGCTACTGACTGCATATGAAGAAATAGACAGAGATATAGTTACCGGTGAGATTCTACAAGGTGGGAACACAATGTTATTTATTGATTATGAATACGGAATCTTTGAAGAGGTAGCATTGGAATGGATGGCGACTGCGAAAGGACTCATGCAAAGCAAAGCAGAGGTGACAAGAATTTTTGATGGTCTGTATTTGCTCGATCCAGACCACTGCGGAGCGCTGGAGATCAGGCAGCAAGACGAGAATACCACCTGCACATATAAAGTGCACAGTATTTCTCATCTGTGTGAATTCCTCTACAAATTCGCAGAATTCAAAACGATCACAATATGATAGAGCGAGAAAGAAAACAGAAAAGATATGTTTGAAACGAAGTCATCGGAAAGATGGCTTTTTTACTTTCTTCATTATTCCATAGCTGCCGATGGCAGTGCCAGCGGCAGCAGCGCCGTGATCTATGCCGGCGGGAGAAAGAGAAAGACACGTTTCTATGACCTGACAAGCTGCCAAGTCATAGATTCAAGAAGTGATATACAGGAATCGAAATGATGATAAGGAGGGTAAAAAGATGAGGAAGAACAATATGTATCAAGACTTCGATCATGGTAAAAAACACTTGAAGGAGTACCAGAGATGGCTGGCTCCCTCCCGGGAGCCGCCACTTCACTAAAAACGCTGTTTTTAGTGAAGCAGGATAAGGGATTTTGTCCGACAAAATCCGGTGGGACAAACGGTCAACGACCGTTTTCTAAAAACAAAAAAGATGGGAAAACGCTTTATTTATCAGCTATTTTCGTATTTTCAAATCGTAAAATTATTGTAGGACATCTGTCAGACATTTGTCGGACTTTGTCGGACGGTTGTCCGACATGTAAAAAACACGATAAATAAAGGAGTTTGGAAAAAACTGTAGGACATATGTCCTACGAAAAAAATAGGGTTGTCCTACAATCGTCCTACACATTTTTATAAAATCTTTTTCTTCATCAAATAGCTACCTGGCAACTTGCCAGGTTATAAAATTGGAGGTAAGAAAGTGAAAGAAAGAAAATCATTCCGCTTTAGCTTGGATACATTTCAAAAGCTGGATACTTTACAAGAATTAGAAAAACAGCAAGCAGAAAAATTCAATATTACGCCTAAATCGATCACCGCAATAGTTGAAGATGCGATTGCAGAGTATTATGTTTTGAAGCTGGATAAAGATACCGGGACAGACTATCTTACCAGAATGAATCTGATGATCCAAGATGCTCTGAAACAACAAAACCACCAAAGAGATATGACCCTCAATCATATCCTCCGCTATGCCATGATGTCTTATGAAGCTGCTGTCACCATGCTCAAAAATTTCAGGCTCTCCGATGAGGAACGTCCAAAGGATTTTGAAGATGCCAAGAATCTCGTTCAAAATCTGGACAGTATCTTCGAAGACAGCATCTTTGAAAAAGTTGCGAAAGAGCTTGGCGAGGAGGTCGATTGATCCATGCTTCTCCTGGATGCATTTGATAGAATGAGCGATCTGCTGGAAAAGGGATTCTCCTGTTATCGAAGGATGCGCGGCTCCGATCCGAACGGCTTCAATTATGACATGCTCGAGAATTCCCTGAACGTCTCCAGACGAGCTTATATGGATTGCCTCGAAGATCATTTCGATCGTCCTCTGTTGGAACGTATCGAACGACAGTGTCAGAAAAAGGGACAACAGGTATTCAGTGCTGACTTCTTGAATGACCTCATGGAAGCCTATATGGAGGATCGATTTGCGAAGCCTCGATATTTCTTCGATATGGATGGCGTCCTGTTCAAATTCGATGACACTCTGACTACGCTTGAACCACTATATGAGGAAGGCTACTTCAGGAACCTTCTTCCTCATCGTCTCGCTGTCCACTGCCTGCAGGAGCTATTGTCTGAAGTTCCCGATCGGATCTATATCCTATCACACTATATCGACTCTCCCTTCGCCGAGTGTGAAAAGCGAGAGGTATTGCAGGAGCTCTTCCCCTCTCTGGATCCACACAACGTGATCCTGGTCCCTTACGGAGAAAACAAGACAGACCATGTACCGCTAAGAGTCAAAGAGAATGATTTCCTCATAGATGACTATGACCAAAACCTTGTATGCTGGGGAGATGCCGGCGGATATGCGATCAAATTCGTGAATGATATGAACGACAGACACGGATCCTGGAAAGGAAGTAGAGTCGAATATGATGATCCTGAGCTCATAAGTTCTCTGAACCATATATTTGAATACGCTGGCACAAGTGAAGATCTGGCAATGACTCTGGAGCCTTATATGAAACAGAAGCTGGAGGTATTACGTTCACATGCTGATATCGGTCTTTGATCACATGGCAACTTGCCAGGTAGGAGATATCCGACATGAGTAAGGCTCACGTCATCAGCAAATTCCGCTTCCTGGAATGTGGGAAAGCTCCACCGAAAGGCTCGCGATTCAAAGGTACGATCTCTACCGCATCGCTATTGGACTGGTATGAGTATACCGGCAGAGAAAAAGCAGCTGACAGAAAGAAAGAACGTGGTATGCATGAAGGTGGACTCTTAGGCTATACGAGTCAGGATGATACGACGCGTACCTTCTCCAGCGATGGCTGGCTGACGAAAGACAAGATGCCGGGATTCAAGAAGAAGATAGCCAAGGCATTCCATAAAGACGGCGATATCTGTTGGGACACTGTCGTCTCTCTCAAGGACTATCAGGACTCCTTCCAAAGCAATATGAATGATGTCAACGATTATGCTGCGATCGTTTCCAAATCCCTGCCCGGATATTTCAAAAGTATCGGCCTCGACCCGGACAACATGATCTGGTGGATGAACTATCACAACAATAAGAAGAATCCCCATATGCATATCGTGTTCATGGAAAAGGTCCATACCAGAACGCGAGGTAAGTTAGCGCAGAAATACCTGGACAAATATAAAAGCACCTGGTTGAAGGAATTAGGTCTCCGTCAGGAATTCACTAAGAGATACGGAAAAGCTCCGAAGGATGTCTTCAGGGAAAAGGACGCTTTGCGCAAGACGCTGATCTCCGGCCTCGATATGAGATTCCATGATCAGCTGCTGCATAGCTTCTACACGACGATTCCGAAGAAAGGGAGACTCTCCTATAATTCCAAGAACATGAAGCCATACAGGAGACAGCTCAACCTGATCATCCGCTCCCTGCTGCAGGATGAAGAGATACGACCGGCGTACGAAGAGTGGCTCGATAAGGTCGAGATGCTGGATGATCTTCAGAACACGCTTGCGAACGAAAAGATCTCCCACTTCAAAAAAACAGAGCTAGACAAGCTCTACTCCAGGATCGGGAATATGATCCTGGGACATGCGAAATATAAAGAGACAGAATGCAAACAAGGATATGATCTATGGTTCTCAAAACAGAATATCCGGTATCAGGATGAACAGATATATCGTATCAAGCTGCAAGATCGAGCAGCCTGTATCGACCTGCCATCCGATGCAGCCCTGTTCCTGGATGAACGGGGCTTTTATCATGTCGAGATCGAACAAGACAAAAGCTATACGCTCCATCGATATGCAAAAAATCTCGATGCCTGGAAAGACATCTCTGAAACAGATACATTGCAGATCGATAGAGACACCCTCTTCCGCTATATGCATGCGAAGGATATATCGTTATCCGAAGGTGAGCCTAAGATCTTTATAGGTCAAGATAGCCGTATATCGCTCATGGATGGGACAGATGAGACCGCTGTGCCGCTTCTTACGGACGATCCAAAAGAGATACCTCCTGATCCACAAAAATCCTTGCACTCTCGATCAGAAGGTCCCCCTGCCCGTATGGGGATGCGGAAGAAATTGAAAGTGATCCATAAGCAAAAACTGAGTGCAGTCCTGAAAAAAGGCTCCAAGCGGATCATACATCAGGACGCGCAGGAAAAAGAAAGAGATCTGGAAAGATTCATAAGAGAATATGAAGAACAACAGATCCGGAGTGAAGAAAGGGGAAAAGAATATATATGATACGAAAACTCATCATCTCTCTGCTCGGAATAGCTCTCGCAAGGATACTCATCATCCTTGCGGCCATCAACCTGACCAATATGCTCGTATTCGACAGACTGGAGCCATCCTTTGATCTCAGTCTACTGGATCAGATCCCGCAGACAAGGGCGGTCATCGATATACTGACGGTACTCATCGCTGTCTTCATCCTTCTGGGGATGTTTTCGAAAAGTACCAAGAAGAAGCTGGACGATGACAAGAAGAATTTTACACATCTCTCCTCTATCCATGAAGCGAAGCGCAGTCTGACCAGAGTGCAATTTCATGAAGCAGATAAAGGAAAGTCAACCAAAGAAGATATACGATGGGTATTGAACGAAACATCCTTTCTGACGAAAGCCGATCGTATCCTGAACTATCCGAAGCTTCCTTATAATGCACTCCTGACATTCTTCCGGATCGATGACTGGCACAAGCTCAATACCGTAAGACGTTGGGAGATAGATGGTAAGCCTGTCACACAGCGTGCCGGCCTCCCCATCTATATGCCGAGATTCCGGAAGCAGACGATCTTCGTCGATGCAAACGACAATCATTCTATTCTGATCGGTACGACGAATTCCGGTAAGACCTTCTCTGTCATCCTGCAGATGATCGAGCTCGTCTGTATGTCCGGTGAATGTGCCGTCATCAACGATCCCAAAGGAGAGCTCTACGAATATACGGCAAAGCAATTCGAAGAGGCCGGGTATGAGATCATCAAGCTGAATCTCGTCAATGCGAAGGCTTCCGATGCCTGGGCGCCCTTAGAACTGGCATGGGATACATGGAAGAAGGCCTATATGGATCATCAGGAGGCACTGAAGGAATGGAAAGCAGAAGAGACTACCTTCACACCTGCCGAGAAAGCAGAGTGGCTGGCCAGGATACCGGAGCCTGACTACTCTCAGGCGATCGAATTCCTCAAGGATCTTGCAAACAGTCTCACCTATGATCCGAACGTCAAGGATCCCTTCTGGAACGATTCCGCAAGGGACTGCATCATCGGGATGGCTGCTTTCCTGATGGAGGAAGCCGTCCGGAACGGAGATATGACAGATGGGATCATCAACTTCAAAGCGATCAAGCTGGGATTGAACTATGCAGATGTGAAGCTCACGAAGGAACAACAGAAGGCACTGCAGGTGCGCTCCGACAACATCCTGGGCGCAGTGTTGGAAAAATCAAGAAGGCTGGACGATACCAGTCATATGTATCTGATGGATTATTGTAATGCGCCGGAACAGACGCGGCAGAGCATCAAGAAGGTCCTTGCGACGAAGATTGATATCCTGACGATGAACGAACAGATCATGCGGATGACCTCCTATTCTGATTTCGATATGAAGGCTCTCGGACAGAAGAAGATGGTGATCTATCTGATTGTGCATGATGAGAAGAAGACCTACTATCCACTCGTCACGATCTTCCTAAAGCAGCTCTACGAGGTGATCATCAACGAAGCCAGAGGGAATAAAGGAAGACTCCCCATCCCTGTGAATGTCATATTGGATGAATTCGGTAACTGTCCTCCATTAAAGGATATCCAGAGCATGCTGACCGCATCCCGTTCCCGCGGTGTACGTTTCTCACTGGTCGTGCAGGATCTCTCTCAGCTAGGAGAAGTCTATGGAGACAAAGTAGCGACGACGATCCAGAACAACTGCTCCAATACCGTGTATATCTTAGGCTCTCAGATGGATACACTGAAAAGGTTCAGTGAGATGTGTGGTTCCAGACAGATATGGCTGCCATCGAAAAGCTGGTATGAGACGCGTCCTGTCATAAGCATCGATCGTCTACAAAAATTGAATCTTGGTGAAGTCGTCATCCACAGACAGAGGAAATCCCCTTTCATCGCAAGGATGATCCCTTATGACAGATGTAAGTTCTATAGAGGCAAGAATATGGATCCAAACGAAGAGAGATCACCAAAGCCGGCTGTCAGATGGATCGATATGAAGGCTCTATTATCGAATTATGGAGATGTATTCTAACAACATGGTGATCTGCCATGTGTGTAATGACCATGAACACGATATTACCTGGCAACTTGCCAGGTAATGGAAAGGAGAAGAAAATGAAGGAAGAACAGATAAAGAGATTCGTACAAACGAATAGTGAGATATCATTGATGGATTTTTACAAAAGCTTGGAAAGACAGCAGCGAGAAGCCGGATATAGTATGCAAAAGACCAGTCTGATTTTTCCGCAGCGCCAGATCATTGAACTGGAAGGAAAGAGCTCCTGTAAGATATTCACTTCTTATTTCGAGAACTGTGAATTCATGAACCTGGAGCTAATGGATACGGCCGGATATGACCAAAGGATATTGGAAGGTAATATCTTCAAAGGCTGCACCTTCACGAACTGTAGGAATATCGCATCGATGAATGCATGTACGTTCATCGACTGTAATTTCAATGCCTGTGATCTCAGGCATACCTCGTTCGTACGCTGCACGTTTGAAGATACGAGTGCAGGAGACTGCGATTTCCGAATGGCGAATTTCTCCCTCGCCGATCATGCGAGGCTGTATATCGCATATGAGACCTGTAAGGTAGAGGATACGCTGCTGCAGCTGCAGGCATCGGAAGAAGACAAAAAGCAGACCGGCAATCCGATCAACATGGATATCTGCCTCGATATGCTGGAGTGTTCCCTGAAACTGCTCCGTGACGCGATCCGTCTCGACAGTGATGCGCAGATGACGCTCGATCCGATCGCTCACGACTTGAACGCCTATATACAGATGACGCGAAAGGCGGTGGAATCAGAAGGGATACGGGAACGTGAGGAAACGGAGATACTGACCGATCTCGACGTGCATGAAGCATGGGCGAATCAGATCTGCCGCAAGACAGAGGAGATGCCTACCATCGATTGGACGATGAGTAATTACAGCAGGATGAACCTGAAGAACCGGAATCTGTCCGGTATCGACTTCACCGGCTCCCTCATGAAGAACTGTGACTTTACAGCCTGTAACCTCACCGGCGTCGATTTCACCGGCTGTAATCTCACCGGAGCCATATTCTTGAATGCGATCCTTGCGCAGAATACATTCGATGGCGCAAAGCTGGAGGACATCAAGATCGACCAGAAGAACCTGCAGTTATTCGAAAATGCCGGCATCGCTGTGAATACGGATCAGACCGGGCCCATGAATATCTCTGTCAATCGCAGCGTCTTATCGAGGAAAGGAAATACAGCGGTCTGATGGAAGATAAATACCAACGCTATCAGAACACTGCCTTCACCAGCCAACAATGGTACATCATAAAAAAGGCGATCGATGATGATATCGAAGTCAAGGATATCGCAGACCCAAGATTCAGCGTCGAGCAGCTGACGCTCCTCATAGACGCAAGGAGATCCGGTATCGACTTATCCGGATTGATAGATCCGGATATCAAGGAAGGACAGCTGAAGCAGATATTGGAAAAGATAGCGAATGAGATGGGACTCTATGATGAGCATTATGAAAAGGTCAGAAGGAAATGGCTTCGGAACATCACCTGGATGCTCATCATCGGTTCCGTCCTTACGGTCATCGCTTCTCTGCTCTATATCACGAAGGATGAGTGGCTGAAATACTTTGAAGAGCTGTACCTGTCCTTCGATCGTGAGACTGTACAGCTCGAGGCAGGAGAACCATTCGAGCCTGCCTCCTACATCCGTTCTTATGATCCCGAAGCGGTAATCACCTTTCCGAATCGTGATGAGATCGATACGAAAAAGCCCGGCACCTATTGGGCAGTCTACCATATCAGCAACGGCAAGAAGGAAAAGGATATGAAGCTGCTCGTGGAAGTGAAGGACACCAAATCACCGGTGATCAGCTTGAACAGATCCAGCATAACTGTGTCTGATCGTTCCGAGCTGAAGGCGGAGGAATATATAGATTCTGTCATCGATATCGTCGATGGCGATCTTCGCAGGAAGACGACGTTCGAAATGACAGAAGACCAGATCGTTTATAAAGTGAGCGACGCACATGGGAACGAAGCACGGAAGACCTTGGATATCCATATAGAAAAGCCAAAAAGCAATGAGACAGAGAGTGTTCCAAAGACAGAGGGACCACGAACGGATACGCCACCGCAACAGAAACAGGAACCCACACCAATAGAAAAAGATGTGCCTGTTACGGCACAGAGCAGATCGTTTCCCTTCATAGAAGGCAAGACCTTCGACCAGACGTATCAGGAATGTATGGCAGCCGGTAATGCAGCAGTACGTGCAGGACAGGCAAACACAGCATCCTGTACCGTCTATGACGAGAACGGGATCCATAAAGGATACGTTTTAAATTTTGATTGATGATACCTGGCAAGTTGCCAGGTATTTTTTAGGAGGTAAGGACATATGAAAGAGATCGTCAACATCAGTATTCCAAAATCACGCTTCAAACAGAAGATCAAACAAGCCAATGGTACGAAATACAGCCATCGCGTCATCCTTCCGAAGGAAGCAGGAGCTTATAGATATCATGTACTATTGATCAGTGAGGACTTCGTACAGGAGGATATCGACAATAAAGAAAATAACGTCCTGCATTTTTATGCAGATCGAGAGATCCAGTTGTCGCAGCATCATCGGACGCCGAACGGAGAAGACGTCTATGAGAAGATCAGGGTCATGCCAAAAGAATTGTACAAAAGCTTCTATGGTGAATACAAAGACAATAGCAGGAAGAGGTTCTCTGATGAAGAAATCGAATTTCTGAAGAAGAACATATCCGTGATGGATTTCCTGCAGGATCGTACAGGCTTCAGCTTCAAAAGACAAGGGCAGAATTATTACCGCTGTGATCAGCATAGCTCTCTGGTCATCGATACGAGGAACAACGCGATGTTCTGGCACACCGAGCATATCAATGGATCTGCATTGGAATATTTGAGAAAAGCAGAAGGCAAGACGTTCCCGGAGGCGATGAATATCCTGATCGAATATCATAACGGACTTGCGCCTGACAAGAAGCAGTATATCGCACCGAAATATGAACAGATCGAATTCAAGCTTCCGGATTCACAACAGAATATCTCGAAGATCTATGAGTACCTATGTGACAAACGAAAGATCGACCGTGATCTCGTCAAGCGATTCGTCGATGACGGCAAGATCTTTCTGGATGCGAAAGGAAACTGCGTCTTCGCATGTGAGAACTATAAAGGAAAGATAGATTCCGCCTTCGTACGTTCGACCTATTCGGGCTTTCGAGGAGATGTCGGTGGAGGAAATAAATTTACCGGGTTTTTCATTGAAATGGATCCAAAGGCCACGAAACTAGTCTTGACAGAAGCCTATATCGATGGGTTATCTTATATCACGGCCAAGAAGCAAGCCGGTGAGAAGATAGACTTCAACGTACTCGCATGCGACAGCTGTAATGTCATGAATGAGACATTCCGTGTAAATTATCTCACTCGCCCTGTCCTGAATCAGAATATCGATACCGTCATACTTGCATCGGATAACGATAAAGCAGGCAGAGCAGCTGCGGAAGAGTTCAAAGCATTCGTCCGACCATTCCATAGAATACAGAACGTTGTCGATGATCTACCATCCCTCGGCTCTGACTGGAACAAGGATCTGCAGAAGATGTATGAGGCCCCGGAAGCAGCTCCGGTGAAAACGATGATGTTGAAATAGCTCTTATATCCCGTAAGCTATCCGGTCCTATCCTGATCGTCTGCGGTGTGTAATCGTAAACTTCATAGCACGTTGAAAAAAATCGTAGCATCTTGTCGATAAGTTTCTGAAATAATGACATATTTAATTATTTCTTAATTTTAATTCACTAATTAAAAAGCCAGCAAATCACCGGCTTTTGTCCCGTTGTCACCGCATAAGCTGTATGAAAAGGGTGACCCTGGTGTGAAGATAGGAACTAGATCCTCCATCGTACTATCATGATATTCTTATTTTTTGATGTTGTCAGCACTTCGACTTTTATCTAAAAAAGTGCTTGACAATCATCATAGTCGTCTGTATTATAATAATGTATTATCTTTGAGATACCTAATGGTCAATTCAATTAAAGTGTCCTTGCAGATATTTGCGTGGATGCTTTTTTTGTTCAAAAAAGCAAACAAAGGCGGAGATATATGGAATATAATTTTTCTCTTCATATATCAAAGGAAAGAACTTTGACATATGAGATAAAAATCATCCTCAGAAAGTGTGTGATATTCTCACACGAAGGAGGAAAACATATGAAAATATTTGGCTACGCCAGAAGAAGCTCATCAGAAAAAAGTAAATCGAACTACAGTATCGAATCACAAAAACGAGTATGCAATGAGCTTGCTGCAAGAGATGACAGGACGATAGAAAAATGGTATGTCGATGAAGGCTATTCCGGAACGACATTGAAGCGACCTCACATGCAAGAGATGTTGAGAGATATAGCTGCAGCGAATCAAGAAATCATCATCTATGTCTGGTTGGCATCCAGATTATCCAGAGATGCAAATCATTGTAATTCCCTTCGTTATGTTTTTAGCAAGTATAATGTTACTGTCATCTCCGATAACAGGGATTGGGCAAGTTTAGAAGATATCGAATTGCATCCGGATAAAACGATTGGACCACGAATCATCACACTTTCTGATGAAACTGAGGTACATCGCGACCGTAAGAGAACACGTATCGGTCTGACTACCTCAGCTTATAAAGGAAATTATACAAAAGGAGGAAAGACACCGCCTACTGGTTATCTGTTTAAGAATAATCCAGGAGAGAATGCAAAAGGAAGAAGAGTGGAAATCGATGCTGCATATGTCGAAACAATGCTGTATATCCTAACACAGATCCATGATCACAAGAGATCACTGGATTCACTAGCGATCGAATTGGATTTCAAGCTGGCTTGTGGAGTACACTGGTCTTATGTAAAAATCTACAGAGCAGTCACGGATCCTATCATTTACGGAAGACTCTTGACATCATATGTCGACATACAGGATCACTCACCGGCATATTGTTCACAGAAATATTATGAAGAGATACAGAAAGTTTTACATGGGAGAAGGAAAGAAAATCGTTACAAATATCTATTCAAGAATCTAATCAAATGCGGAGAATGTGATAGCTGGTGTAGCGAGATCCCTACGATTCATTATTCACGGAACGGAAATAGAAAAGGAAGAAAAGTTTATAAATATTATTATTGTCCCAGTTGTAAAAAGAGGATCAATGAACAAATCCTTTTAAACAAAACAATCCATCATATCAATGCTATCTTGGATGAGACTACGAACTTTGAAGTTGTAGAAGATATCTCCAGAAGGATAGGTAGGATAGAGAAAAGATTAGAATTCCTTGATTTTGAATATGAAGATGGTTACCTCGATGATGAATCATATATTGAGGAACGCAAGAAACTATTGTCTAAGAAAAAAAATCTAGATAAGAATATGAAAAGATTGAGGAATAAAGCAATAAAAAAATTCAATGAGTATACATACATAGAAAAAAAACAGATCATCAAAAAATCATTTCTTTGCATTCGTATAGATTTAAAAACAAAATCTGTAATCGATATAGAGAAATTAGAGAAATAATCTATTTAAAGCTGAAGCAAAAAAATTACTGTTTCGGCTTTAAGAATTTAAAAAAAGGGGTTTACAATTTTATATATAGGGTATAAAATATAAATGACCAAGGTCTTGAGGTCGAGGAGATAATATTTTGTTTTATCATCCGTACTCCCTCCAATATTGAGTTGTCGTACTGTGGTGTTTATGATGCCATAAGTTACTTAATATAAGAAGCGAGCTTTGAAGATGCGACCAGCAATTCAAGGCTCGTTTTTCATTTATTATGAGGGTGCAGCTCTAAAATTAAGAGTTCGCCAAGATATAAAAAAAAATGAGAGTTGATTGTCAAAAATCGTTTGTCCCTTATTACAGGAATTAAACGATCTTTGACAATTAGTATGAAAAGAGTAATCAGCTTCCTACCTCGCAAGAGATGGAACGTTCCTATGGTGGGAAACGGGGCTTGTACTGTATCGGATACTGGCAATGTATATTGTTAAGTCCTGAAATGTATACAGACTTAATGATGAAATGAATAGTACGGTCGAACAGTTTAAAAAAAAAAAAAAGAAGAAATATAAAATCTTAATAAGGTACTCGGCTAGAAAAAAAATAGTCGGGTACTTTTTTTGTTTGAATAATTAAGATGGAGCGGAAATTTAACTATTCAAGCAAAACATAAAAATGAGTGGAGGAAAACAAAATGGCAAAGCAAAAAGTGATTTCTTTTGAGGAATTAAAAGAAAACTTCTGTTTAGAAACAACGAAACAGCGATTCTTAGATTTTAAACCTGCTAAAAATAATTTGGATAATTATTTAAAAACACGGAAGGAAGTAGATTTACAGCAACTTGTAGGTTCTGTATTGATTCAGTGTAAATCATATTTTGAAAAAAATGTATGTACTAATGACATATGGAATCTTGATATTTTCTTCTCTATTGGATTGTTACGAATAACTTATGCAATTTACATTATGGAAAATAATCATTTATATAGGAAGGATTATATGTTTGCTTATCTGGAGGAAAAAAATGGCATTTATGATTTTGAATATAGCATGTTTAATGCAACTGTTACAAACCAAAAAAAGGTAAAGCAGTTAAAGGATGATATGGAAGTCGGAAGATTCATGTTACAGTGCTGTGCTGATTTGTTAAACAATCTTTTGCAGGAACAGGAGGTAGAAAAATGAGTATCACAAACAGCTATAAATTAACAATCGACCGTATAAGTGCTACGGTCGATTTCTCCAATATTACAATCACATATGAATTTTATTCAAATGATGAATTGTGCTTCACGATTCAAAAACCTTTCAAAAGCATTTCATTCATGATGTGGGAATTTATAAGCAATAACTTTATGTCTTACAGTGTAGCGATTAAAGGAGAACCTTACATTCTCAATGAAAGCCATGATGTACAAGTCATTACAGGAAAACAAAAGTACATTGAGGGATACAATCGAATCATAGAGTTATATGACAAAGATAATCATCTGGTTTTCATTGTAGATGGTTTAACAGATAAAGATTTTATGAGCATTACTAATTATGCATTTCAATGTGCTGTATATGATTCGCTTAATACAGATAGAGAAGTGTAAAAGAACACAATAGGAGGTTGTGTAGTGGCATTAAAGGTATTTCCCTCCCCCATCGCCTTTATGTAAGTCCACAAATTTTTAATAGATTATGTCTTATTTAATAGGAGGAAAGAAAAAAAATGAAAAAAGTTTATACTATGTTTCTTGTTGTATTAGGTATATGTATTCTTAGTGGATGCAGTGATTCGGAAGTAGTCACTCAGAATATAAAGAAAGATGCGGAACAATTTAAAGTATTGCGGAGGATTGTTTTTATGAACAATATCACAGGCGAGTATTTATTTGAAGCAGAGGGAAACTGCTCAGTAGAAACAAATAATGAAGCTGCACGTTTGGAATTGACCTGTAAAACTGGTGAAGATAAATACAAAGTGCATTATTTTGGATTGTCTGACAACACAAGTTACATCGTAGAACAGATGGAATGGAAAGAGGAAAACAAGTATAAATATAAAATCATATTTAAACCTGAAAGCATTATACCTCTTGAAGTTGATACGGAGTGATCAATTATGAAATATATTATCATATTTTTAGTACCATGGCTTTGTTTATACTGGATATATAAAATAATTTTAGCTTTGGCTGTAAATTCGTCAAGAATCAGCCGAGAGGAGGAATTTGTTTTGCTTAAGGCTGATCATCCAGAAAAAGATTTATGTAGTCATTGCGATTGCTATGATTCTGATTAAGGAGGTAACAAAATGATCTTAAATGGAAGTGGCAGACACCCGCCACAAAGCAACACTCTGTGATGATACAAGTACCGACAAAGTGAGGAACGTATGATCAATGCAGAAATTCAAACACATAAAGGGGTCGAACGATCCTTTTCTTTAGACTTAAAAATCAAGGAGGGCTATATTATGGCTACAGTTTTAAAAGAAATCGTTGTTAAAAATACAACGTTTGCGGAACATTTCCACGTACCTATCGCGTATCTGGATATGGAAATGCGTACAGTGAATAATATTGAAAAAACGTTCATCAAAGTGTTGCTTTCTGGTGCAAATGTCCCGATTGAAATTGAAATGAGAGGTAATGAGCCGATTCCGAAAGACATTGAGCAGTTTGACAAGGTGGAATTTTCAAACTTGGATATCACCATCAAACCGAAAGCATCAGGAAGTGGACAGTATATCAGTACGCAATTAAACGTAACTGGTTTAGCTGATGCAGTATACAAAGTAAATGCAACGCAGAACACAGGAACAGCAAAGCCTGAAGTTAAGAAATAATACAAAATGTTGCTGAATAAGTGAAAAATCTGTGATACAGACATGATGATATGATATAATCATAATGTGATTTAATTACATTAGTGGAGGGAAAAACATGAAAAAATTAAATGAAATGTTTTCCAATGTGAAAACTACAGTCTTATCTATGGATAAGAAAAACAAAACTATTCTCGGCGTAATTGCCGTGGCTCTCATTGGTGCTGTAACATTCGGCGGGTATCAGCTTGCTACGATCGGTAAAACGGTTGACAGCACTGTGAAACAGACAGATACGACAAAAAAAGCGGAGGATAGCAAAAAAGATACCTCCACTAAGAAAAATGAAGCAAAGAAAGAGGACGAGAAACAGACAGATAAAAAGGATTCCAAAAAGGAAGGGACATCCAAGAAAAATGAAAAGTCTACAAAGAAGAATAATAAAGAGGATGGTGAAAAAAACACCTCAACATCAACGAATGAAAAGAGTTCTTCAAAAAAGACGAATTCATCCAATACTGGTAATTCTTCTAATAAAGGTACAGCAAGTACGAATAAAGGTAATTCTTCAAGTTCTGGCTCTTCATCCTCAGGGAATACTTCTTCAAATTCTGGTAATTCAGGACAGACTACAAAGCCTGCTCCTGCACCAAAGCCAACACCGAAACCAGAACCAAAACCAGAACCTACTCCTGAACCTGCAAAACCTAAACTGACCGTAGATAATTTTCCAAGTTATGCATTAGGCAATACAGGCAGAGTATTTGCGACACAAGCGGAAGCCGATGCATGGGCGCAGGAACAAATCAATACAGAGGGCAGCCCTTGGTATGGTGCAGGTATGTGGTCATCAGGTCAACCTTATTTAGGAGATTATTCAAACGCAGGAGAACCAGATTCTCCGTGGACTGTAGATATATATATGTAAGAAAGATATGCGATTGTGTATCTTTTCTTTTTACGAAAGTGAGGTATTCTGAATGAATGAAAAAACTTAAAAAAATAGCAATTTGTATGCTTATGTGTATTATGTCTTTTGTGTCATTAAATACACTTGAAATTCATGGTGCTGGTTTATCTAAAAATGATTTTAAGCCACAAAGCAGTAATGAAAAACTTGTGGGTCATACGGAAACTAGTTCATGGAATAATGGTCAGTTTTTTGAAACTGTGACTTATGAACAGATAGGTTATGATGATGTAGCAAAAACTGCAAAATATAGATTTCGTTACTATATAACACATAAGGGAAATTCTGGATCATACATTTACCAGAAAGTCCCTGTGGGTGTTTTTGCAGATGGTAAAAAGGTAGCCACTTTTACAAGCTGGATTGATAAGCATATTTCAAACAAAACACAAAAGTGTGGAGAAAAAACAATAACTTTAAACAAAGGAAAACATTTAATTGAATTAAGAGATATCAAAGATGGCGCAATTACAGTCGTTAATGTAAAAAAGGATTTAAATGTTAATTTTCCAAAGTACACTGTAAATTTTGTAGACTATAACGGCACTCTTTTAAAATCTCAATCCGTAGAACGTTATGGTAATGCCACTCCTCCATCAAATCCATCACTTACAGGTCATACTTTTAAAGGATGGAACGGTGACTATACTAACATTACAAGCAATAGAACGATAACTGCACAGTATGATCTTAACTATTACACAGTCAATTTCACTGATTGGAATGGAAAAGTCTTAAAATCTCAGTCTGTTGCTTATGGTGGAAATGCTAGTCCTCCATCAAATCCTAGCCGTACTGGTTATACATTCACGGGTTGGAGTGGAACCTATACGAATGTCACAAGCAATCGAACCATTACCGCAGGATACAGAATAAACACATATACTGTATCCTTTAACAGTAACGGTGGATCAGCAGTACCATCAAGGACAGTAACATATGGTGATAAGGTCGGAAGACCTGCCGATCCTGTAAAGACAAATAACAGGTTTGTCGGATGGTATACCAGTTCTTCCCTATCAACACCATATAACTTCAATTCAGCAGTAACGAGCAGCTTCACACTATATGCAAAGTGGGAAATTACACATTATGATATATCATTTTCACACCGCACGTATGATGTAGTCAACGGATGGAAAACGATAAAAAGTGAATCCAAGAAGCTGACAGCAAACAGTACGTTGCCAATGTCGAATTTAAACAGTAGTCAGATTCCTGTCGGTTATGAGCCGGAGAACAAGTATGATCTGTACAAAAACGGTGCAAAAATTGGTAGCACTTATTCAATCAATACATCGCAAACGGTAAACGGTAATTTCGATACTGTGGTGATCAGATATATTGCTACTCCTGCTAAAATCAAGGCAAAAGAAACGTATTATTTCCAGAATGATGATATCAAAAGAGCTGACCTTATAAAAAGAGCATCAGCAACGGATGTCAAGGATGGAGATATCAGTAACAAGATATTCGTGGATAAGATCAAGTATCCAGACAAAACAGTAACACGACCTGATAAACTGGAAACAGGAAAATTGCAGGATGTGACAGTGACATATGGTGTGACTAATTCACGAGGTGTTACAAGCTATGCAGATGCAAAGATACACATAGTAAAGCGTGGTGCTGATCTGGAAACAGATACGGATGATGCGAAGATATATACCCGCTTTATATCAGATGATGTACTGGTGGATGGTACTACACCATTATCAATATTACGTAGTGATTCCGTGTGGAGAAAAGCGGGCTATGCTGATATTCTTCATGCTTCATTAGCAAATACTTCCCCTCTCTCCGAATATGATTATGTGAATCAGGCAGGAGTTGAAAGCTATATGAAAGGGGTAAATCCTAGCAAGGATGCAAATAAGAATTTCGTATCTAGTTTTAAATAAAATTCATAAGAAGTTCGGCAGACATAAAAAAAATGTGTCTGCCTTTTCTTATATGATTAAGGATGGAGGATAGGATGTGATTAAAAAAACTGTTTGTTTTTGCATTATGCTTATGAATGTTATATTATTTCCGTTTTTTATCTTAGCAGTAGTGATTCTTTGGGGTGAAGCGTTTTTATTGCTATTCAGAGCCTTAATCGTAAAGACTTTAATGGAAACAATGCTTTTGATAAATCCGTACTTGTATATGCTTGTTGGAATTTGGATAATGTCAAATTTCGTTATTTATTTTCACATTGAAAAAGATTTATCTGAAAAGAGCCGAAAGGTATATGAACTTTTTAATATATTATTATATGTTTTTATCCCTATATTGGTTTGTTATCTTGAATGCAGCTTGAAATGATGTAACATATGCAAAGCAAGTTTAATCATATTCTAAGATTCCCCCCCCTGTATCAATCAAAATAAGAATACTGTATATGAAGTAAGGAGGTACTAATGAAAGCATTGATACGTTGTTTTATGCTTGGCATGTCAATAATCGTACTGATTATGATGTTTAGTTTTTTTCAAGAAGTGAATGTACGGCAGGATGAATTAAACAACATTGTTGCCACTGCTATGACACAGACACAAACAGTCATAAAGGAGCAGATCGAAGATAAGCAGTACAAGACTAATAACAAGCGTTATGCGATCAGTAATAACGATGAATATGTGGCAGAATTTACACACAACCTCTATATGCTGAAAACGACAAACTCCGATTATCACATTACTGTGTATGGAGTGGACTATGAAAAAGGTCTGTTGGATATCGGTGTGAAATCGTCTTTCAGAATGTGGAATGGACAAACAAAAACACTTACGACGAGGAAAACAGGCATCGTGGAAAACCTTGATTACCACGGTTAAAAATAAGGAGTTGAATTTATGGAATTAAAGATAGAAGAAAGCCTGTTTAAAGAGTTATATCCATTGATATTGAATGATGATATCACGGATATCAAGTGGAACGGTCGACAATTATGGATGAATGACTTAAAAAAAGGAAGATATCCACTGAAAGAAATCGTTTTAACGGAAGATTTTTTAAACATTTTGACAACGAAAATCGCTAATTCCGTAAATGAAAACTTCAATCGTTCTAAACCTCATTTATCTGCGGAAACAGAGGAATTGCGTTTTCATGCTGTACATCATTCTGTGGCAGGAAAAACAGTGTTATCCATCAGGAAAACACCATCTGTGTGTCGTATCGTCAACAAAGATGTGGTAAACAATGATTATATGGATGCTTTCCTGCTGAAATTACTCCCTGCTCTAATAAGGGCGCATTGCTCTACTATAATTATTGGTGATGTTGGCAGCGGAAAAACAGAACTTGAAAAATGGCTCGCTCAGTTTATCCCAAACCATGAAGCTATCGTTACAGTAGAGGATACTTTGGAAATGAAACTACCGATATTATATCCTGAAAAGGATGTCTACCCTGTAAAGATTACTTCTGATTACTCAAGCGAACAGGCAATCAGGGATGCATTGAGAGAACTGACAAAATGGCTTTTGATTGCGGAATCAAGAGGACGAGAAATTTTGACAGTTGTTGAGGGCGCTTCCACAGGTTGTAAGGCAATAACCACAATACACTGTGATGATGTAACGGAAATTCCCGATCGGGTCGTACAGATGGCGGGAAACACCGTGGATGCTGAATTGTTCGAGAATGATGTTTATACGTTTTTTGATGTAGGTATTCATATATCTGCAAAAATTACGAATGATGGAATAAAGCGGAAGATCGACCAGTTATGTTTCTTTGATCGGACAGATAAAAAGAATAAAATCTACAAGCTTTATGATTATGGAAGTTATGATCTTCAAATTCCGAAAAAAATCATGAAGCGTTTTGTTCGTAATAAAGAAGCGGATGTGATTCATGAAATAAAGGAAAAAGCTTTATGATCAAGATGCTTGAATTGTTTGGCGGTGTCGGTGCTCCACGAAAGGCACTTGAAAACCTTGGTGTGGATATCAAATCCATTGATTATGTTGAGATACTGCCATATGCAGTACAGGCATATAACAGCATATTTGACAATGGATATAAACCGCAAGATATAAGAGTGTGGAATATGGATGTTGACATTCTTGTTCATGGCTCACCTTGTCAGGATTTCAGTAAAAATGGTTTGAACAATATAAATACAGGTAGAAGTATCTTGTATGAACGTACACTTGAAATCATAGAAAAGGAGCTTTTAAGAAAACCAAAAGTTGTGATTTGGGAAAATGTACCGAATCTTATTTCACACCGTCACATTGAGCATTTTGACCATTATTGTGATACGATGTCTTCCCTCGGATACACTACTTCATATGCCATACTAAAAGCTTCTGGATATGGCTCCGCTCAGGCAAGAGATAGACTTTATACAGTAAGTATGTTAGATGGAGAATATAAATTTCCAGAGCCACGAACACTTGAAAAGGATATCCGTCATTATCTGGATTATGGTACAAGCTTTGAAAAAAATGCATTATCGGAAAATGAGAAAACATTGTTCTTCTGGAAAGAAGGTAAGCTCTGTGTAAAAGAAGCTACGAAGCTCGGATATAAGGTCGTGGAGGAATTTGACACAGTGAATGTAGAGTTTCCGAATAGCAAGACACGCAGAGGTCGTGTGGGTAAAAAGGTATGTCCAACATTAACGACACATCCACGCATTGCTGTTTATTATCATGGTAAATTACGGATGCTGACAGCGCTTGAACATTGGCGGCTGATGGGATTCGATGATGCAGATTACTGGCGAATAGCTGAAAATGGATTGACAGATATTCAAATATCAGCCCTTGCAGGAAACAGTATCTGTGTGCCTGTTATGGAAGCGATTTTCAAAAATCTGCCAATGATTCAGGAATATTTAAAGTAATTAGAAAAGGAGGTTATGCTGATGGAGAAAAAGAAAAGAAAGAATAAGATATCATTCAAGCTACTGCAAAAAGAAGTGGAAAGCTATGGATATAAATATTCGTTTAAGTCATTTATGATTCACATGTTAATGGCGGTCTTGTTTGTTGTAGGAGTATCTGTAGTATGTAAACTGGCACTCCCCTATATTGTCGTATTGATTATCGTGACATTGATTCTTATGCCGTTTATCATATTGGCACAATTCAGACATTTACATCATTTAGATAGATTTGAAATGGTGGTGGAATACTTGAATAACCTACTGCCAGTATTTAAGCAAACGCCGAAGATTTTATATGCTATGGAAACGGTGCTACCGATGTTGCATGGAGATATGAAAGAGTGTGTTGAAAAAGCTGTTGAGTATATCAAAACGAATACAGAGGATACTGATTTATATGTAAATGCATTTAAGATCATTGAAACTGAATTTCAAAATACACGTATCCGTACTTTGCATCAGTTAATGCTGACCATTGAAAATCAAAATTCTGTGAATTATCTGGAAACGATCGACAATGTGAATACAGATATTCAGGCGTGGATATCAAGAACATATGAGTATGAACTTGAATTAAAACGAAAGAAAACCAGACTGATGCTATTATCTGTACTTACACTTTTTATGAGTATGCTGTTCGTATTCGTATATAGTACAAGTGAAATGTTGATGGGATTTACAGATATGATTGGGTATCAGATCTTAACAGCTATCTTTATAACAGGAATCATGTTTGTAATCTGTATGTTCCAGATAAAACTTAATGGTGCATGGCTTGTCGATGATTATAGTCATAAAGGATTGAAGCAAACTATGAAATCATTGGAATATGTAAGAAAGCACGATAATAAGGTGCCTATTGCAATTATAGTATTCTCATTTATGTTAATGATTGCGGGTGGATATCTGATATATATAAGTCAGTTGATACCTGGCTTTGGCTTGTTTGGCTTCGGAATGTTATTATTGAATTTTAAGAAAGTGAAATACAAAGCACATAAAGATAGAGTAACAAAGGCTGTGAAAATCGAATTCCCTGTCTGGCTTCGTGAAATCGCATTGAACCTGCAAAGCTATACAGTGATCAATGCAATAGAAAACAGTATAGAGAATTGTGCGGACGTGATGAAACCGTACCTTACTGAATTTTTGAGTAAGGTTCAGGAAAACCCTACGGACATTGAACCTTATGATAAATTCTTCAACGGCATAGATTATCCTGATGCTGTTACTGCAATGAAGATGCTGTATAGCTTACAGGGCTTGAAAGAATCGGAAATGAATAAGCAGATCAATTCCCTAATCACTCGTAATCAGGATTTACTTGCAAAATCTGAAAAGCTGAGAAATTCTGATACTTTAAGCGGTGTAGAAGCTCTGGGATTTGTACCTGTAATACTGTTTATGATGATGCTCATGGGTAGTATGTTCCTGATGTTTGCCTATATGATGAATTACCTTAATTCTGCCATGTCTGCGGGTATGTGATTATGAAAGAAATATTGGCTGAATTCGGTGAAGTGATCATTGAAATCATTATGTTTGTTATCTTAATGACTGTGTTATTTGACATCTTAATAATAATGATGGAGTTGATTTAATTATGAAACAGATATTTGCTGAATATGGTGTAATGACACTGGAAATCGTAGGTGGTGTTATTGGGATGTATCTTTTATTCACAACTTTCATAGGTGTAGAAAGCCCAATTTCAGCGTTTGTTACCTTGGTATTGGAGGGGCTGTTATGAAGCAGATATATATGGAATTTGGTCTGTTTATCGTAACAGTGATTTCAGGTATAGTGGGTTTGTATATGGTTATGAGTGTGTTAGATCATCAAATGATAGTAGAAAACTCTGTAGTATCCGCGGATATGATCGTGATAGGTGTAAGTACAGATTATGAGCCGCCAAACGTTAAGGAAATGGATTTTAAGGTAGAAAACGCAATCTTAAAGAAAGGCAGTGTATTCAAATGGCAGGAATACGTAAGCGTACAGGCAAGCGATGGTACTGATTTGACAAAATATGTAGTAATGGAGGGTACGGTAGATACTTCGGTGTTAGGTAAACATAAAGTAAATTATATTTTGCACTGGAATGGAAAAACGATCGGAAAATCAACTATATTCTACGTGGAGGAATAAAAGTATGAGAAATTTGTTTGATAACTTAATAAGCATTACTGGTCTGTTGATCATGATATTTGTATGCAGTGTATTTGCTTTGTCAGAGATACAGTTAATGACTGCAAGACATTTGCATACATCCATCATCAATCAGGTACAGAGCAGTTATTATGCTGTGTCAACGGCAGAGATAAACAGAGCAGTTCAGGAAAAGTTTCCGGAATGGAGTGTAGAAACACAAACACTTAATTCTGTTGCTGACAGACAGGACAAACTTGTGAAGCTGCATTACACGGTAAAGATTCCGTTATTCAATATCACCAAAAATGGTGAAATAAGCGGTTTTGCAAGATAACGAATGAGGTTATGCTTTATCCTTTAAAAGGCACAAGCGGAAAAATATATCCGCTTTTTTTCATTGTATGGAGGTAAAAAGAAATGAAAGTAATTTTTGAAGAGTACGGCTTATTGATCTTAGGTGCATTAGCAATCGTGGTTCTGGTATTTTTGATCTATCTGTTCCGTGATCCTATCGGAAGTGCAGTACAGGGACTTATTTCACAATTCAGTAATAACGTGCACATTCCATCTTTTGGCTCTTAAACAGCTGTAAGGCCACGCAATAATTACTATTTCGTGGCCTTTACTAATATCGAAAGGATGATGGAATGAAAACACATGATTTGAAAATAACACAGGAGTATTTTCTTGCGAAGTTACAAGGGATAAAGCCTTTTGAGGTACGTATAAATGATCGTGAATATGAAATAGGTGATATCCTTGTGCTGCATGAATTAAATGAAGATATGGAGTGTACAGGTAGAACGATCACGCAATCTGTAAACTATAAATTTGAAAACCCTGATTATTTACAGAAAGGATATGTGATCCTATCAGGTGAAATAATCGCGATTGAATTTTCGAAAGTATTTTGAAAATGGAAAGGAAAAAAACATGATTGAATATTTAAAAAAGCGTAAAAGTACATTGCTCAAAAAGCTGATGTTTGCTTATGTCACTGGTCTTTCTTTTATGTCAACAATGACGATCGGTCATGCTCAGGTCGGCGAATTGGTCCAGGCACCAACGAATAAGATCGGTTCGGAATTGGATACGATGATGTTGCCCGCTGCTGTTTTGCTCATTGCTATTTGTGGTGTATTGTTGATATTTCAAAAGAAAAAAGTTGCGGGCGCAGTATTTGTTGTGGGAGCTATTGGTATCTTTATCGTGAAAAATCGTAATACGATCGGCTCATTCGTAAAAGGCTTATAAAGATTGGCCATAAACAGCTAGTCTTTTAAAATAACGGTCATGAACCGTTGTTTTAAAAGGTTAGGAGGATAAAGGAAACATGAAAGAAAAGATATTTTATTGTATGCTGTTTATGGTACTGATTGCACTTGTCATTTGGGTGCTGTCACAAGGATATAGACCCCATGCGGTGATTGCAGGAGGTATAAGATGCAGTTTATAAAAACACATAAGGTATCAGCGATCATAATATGTAGTCTGATATCTTTTTTATTTCTTGGATGTATCATATATGGAGCAGATTATGATATCACGGATGTGCCAAAGGAAGTATACAAAGTTATGGAAAAAAGCAGTCTATCGTTTGGTGATATGTTTGTAGGTATCTTACGATCCATAGGATACTTTATTTACAAGTTTCTTGGTATGCTGTTGGATTTGGCGAATGATGGATTTACAACACTTGCAAATTGGGATATTTTTGAATTGAAACCAGTCAAAAATGTTAGTGTAAACATGAAACAGATACTGTATGTGTTGATACCCTTAGCGATTGCAGTGATTGCAATACTGAATGTTTTGAAGTTAAAAAGTCCATTGGAATTTTTTTATAATATAGTCATGACTGCTATTTGTATGTCTATATTTCTAACAGTGATGGGATGGGGATTTGAATTAAAGACAGCGTTACTCGGAGAGATTGATGTGATAGTCGGAAAAGATGCAAGTGATACGCTATCAGAATCCATGTATAAGAAAAATACAATAGATATACAGAAATCTATCGAAGAAAAGAAAGTGTTTAGATTATCTGATTATAAAACTTTTGATCTTGACGGCTTTGACCAAAGCCAAACGATAAGCAGTGATGTATTGAATACAAAATATGTGAATAAAGGGAATGGTCTGGAAACAAAAAAGTTATCAAATGGCATTGCAGGATTTGGTGATGAAAGATGGTATGCATATTTCACAGATTACTATGCTTTGAATTTTACATTGCTCGTGACATTCATAATAAATCTGCTTGCAATGTTCAAACTGGGATTTTTGATCGCAGAATGGCTAAAAATCAAGATAACAGGTGTACTGTTTATGATACGTGGTTATGCTGATTTAAAATACGTAGGAAAGATATACGCATCAGGAGGTAACAATCTGTTAGCTACGTGTATATTGTATTTCAGCATGATGTTTTATACAGTGATATCTCAGGCGCTTATTCAGAATACTACGTTTGATAACTGGCTGTTGACTGTGATTGTCTTGTTTGCTCTTGGTATGGGTCTTATTATAGGTGATAGCTACTTTAATGATGCCCTCGGTGTTGATGATGGAAGTAAATTTATGATGAAATCTTTATTTGCAGGGCAAAGGTTCTGGCGCATGGGTAAAGGTATAGCAAGAGGAGCAGGTGCACTGGTATCCAATGGTGCAAATATGATCGGTACAGGTGTTGAAAAACTTACAGATGGTGTATCAGCATTAGGTAACAAAGCAAGTGACATGATAGATGCATCAAGTGACCGCAGGAATGCCGAATACAATGAAATGTTTGCTAATGAAATGAAAGATTTTACGGATAATTATGATCCGAATGATGTTACGAAGCTCTTAGGTAATGATGATACAAGTGATGGACGATTGCATCCTGTAGAAAATGCGAAGTTTGTTGGTGATGAAGATGGAAATATATCTGTTAAATCAAATAGACCGGAACAGTTTTATGCGCGTCAGAGAGAACAGCAGGAAGCAAATAAACTGAATCAGAAACCGGATCATATGGAAGAATTTAAAAAGGATTTGGAAAAAGAACAGGAACATCCATCAAATGAGCATACAGAGAATGTTTCCAATCACTCAAAAAATGATAAAGGTATGAGTGGAATAAAAGATGCTATTATCGGAAATAATAATACTGTAAATGGTTATACAGGTGGCAATGTGATTGGTGATAATAATGTGATCAATGGCGAATTATATGAACATGGAGAGGATTATGAACCTGATCATGATTCTGGATTATTTAATGAATCATTTGATGAAACATTGAATAATGTATTTAATCAGGCAGAAAAGTCAGGAAGTTATAAAATGGAATTTGAAGGTAAATCAGCTACTATACCAATGGATGTAGCAAATGAAATAAATGATGTTTATACTTTTGGCGATGTTCTGGAAAAGTATAATAGAGATAATAGCTATACTCGCCGTGATGTCGCTGAAATGTACGGACAGTTTAGCAATGCAAAAACTCAATATGCAGAAATGAGGAATAGTGTTGATGAATTTGCAGATATTTTAAAAGATCTTGAAGATTTACCGGATATTGATTTATCAGCTGAAGCACAGAAATTCAGTGCTGAACGGCAGGAAGAACACCGTAAGAAATATAAGTCATATGGGAACAGGAGGAAAAAGTAAATGCCATTTGTAAATAAACCAAAATGTAAAATGTGTAGACTATATACACATGAACATATTAACCGTTACTGGGTAAAATGTGATAAACAGTGTAAATTTTATACAAACACTTTTAGATATAAAGTAAAAAGAGAGGATTTCGAACATGGCGCTCATACCAAAAGATAGCAAAACTAATGGGATGCAGGATAATGGCATCGGACTGGAAATAGCAATTATAATATTTCTGGTTTACATGATATTTGATACATTCTTAGGTAAGTATATATCGTCAAGTTTGAACTGGGTATTCGGCATACTCGTTGTATTTGTGATTGGATATATGATCATACCGAATAATAAAAACAAAGGTAAGAACGGTTATCAGAGGATAGCCGTTTTTATTAAGTTTGAAATCAATAAATTTTTGGAATGGAGGTCGAAACACGTATGGAAATAAAAAAGCTTCGGAACAAGACAAACGAAGAAAATGAATATCTGCCAGTAAAACAAAGATTGTGGATCGTGTTCAGGGATTTCAAGGCAATATGGAAATACAAAGCATCTGTATTTCGTAAAGCTGAAAATAAACATCGTGATTATTTGAAAAAGCAGTCTGTGGATAACAGTGGTGTGATCAATTATCAGGATAAGTATTTTGTGACCCGTGGTGAAAAACGGTATAAAATCTTCAAACTGCATTTTAAAGAGCCGAATGGGATGGAAAAAGAAACTGATATCTTTAACAAAAAAGGTCTGACACAGATTCAGGATATCTTGACAGAAGATTATGCAATCCTGTTTCCACAGGAAAGTAAATATAACTTACAGGATAACATTGATTTCTATGAAAATATTCTAAGCAGAGAAACTTCTCCATCTCGTAGAAGAACCATAGAAGAAAATCTGAAACTTATGAAGTTTTACAATGAAGTAAAGTATGTGACCATCGTCATGATGATACAGGAATCAGATATCAACAAATTTATAAAAACAGCCGAACAGATCATGAACGTACATGAATGTGATTATGATGAATCTATGCATCTTCTGGAAATGCTGAATAATGAAATCATTTAAGGAGGTAAGCTATGCGAGAACAGATAAGGAAAATAAAGATAGACCATACAAACTATGAAATGCTGAAAAAGATTTGCGCACATGGTAATCTATCTTTTCACGAGAATTATTTTTTAAACGGGAACAAGTATTTTACCTGTTTACAGATATTTGATTTTCCGGAAGAAAGCTATATGGGATTCGTTAATCAGTTAATCGGAAATAAAAATGTATTTGTCAAGGTGGATGTATCATCTGTTAATCAAATGGACTATGATGTACGTATCGAACGTGCAATCAAAAAGCAGGACGGTGATCTGGATGAAACCAAGAAATATACAAAGGCACGGAAAGCAAGTAAGAACAAGAATCAGCTTTTACAGTTTGATAGTTATATAGATAAATCGAAAGAAACTGTAAAAATGATGACATTGCGTGTTTATGTATTTGGCAATACAAAAGAAGAATTGGACGAAAATCTATTATTCGTGGAGAATCAGCTTAGCAGGATGAAGATGCGGGGATATGTGCAGCTTAATGATATGGATACCGATTATAAGGCTTTGACATCCTTTGACAATCCTGTAAAAAAAATGGTTGCATCTTCTACTGTTAGTGATATGATGATGCGCTCGGAAATAAATCATATTGACAAGAATTGCGTACTGATCGGAAGAACAGGAAACGGTCTGCTTGCTCCTAATCCATTTTTATTTGATTATACGAGTTACGGTAAAGTGTTTATGTCTAAAACAGGTGGCGGTAAGTCTGCACTTGTAAAACGTATGATCGAGGGTATGGAGGTACGTGGTAATCATATTCAATATATTTTTGATATTCACAATGAGTACCGTGATTATTGTCGGATGCTGAATATTCCGATTGCATCCATAAATGAAAACACGTATGTTAATTTCCTGCAAATGTTTTATACGGAAAGTTCAAACGGTGTCATAAACAAGCTGGATATAACAAATAAATTGGATAGCGTTGTGACTACCTTTGTATCATTTAACAAATTAGATGCTAAAGCTGATAAAACAGTGATCATGCAGTTTAAACGCAGTATCAGAAATTTTTATGATGAATACCTTGGAAAGAATATCAATGATTTAAAAAATGAGGATTGGTTCGTGCTCTCCGATGTATACGAAAAACTAAAGGATGATATCAAGGGAGAGCTATTCAGAGGTATAGAACAATCTGATATTTATGTGTTGGAATTATGCATGGAAACCATGATAAAAGATTATGGTATGCTTTTCAATGAACAAACAAATATTGAATTTGATCTTACCAGAAGCTTATGTTTTGACTTTTCATTCTTACAAAACAATAGTGATAAGATCGTAAAGGCAAGTTACATGGAAATGTTTTTAAATTATGTAAGTTATGGCTTTTATCTCAATAAGATACACAATGAGAATGTGATGAAAGAAAAAGGTATCAAGATATATCAGTTGAGCGAACCGTTATATACCTGTGATTGCCTTGTTGATGAGTTTATGGAATGTGCAGTATCTCGCTCATTCTTGGAACGTTGCCGTTCTCTGGTAGTCTATGCACGTAAAGCTTTCAGTGGATTCAGTTATGTTATTCATGCTACAAAAGACTTTGAAAAAGGGATGCGTTATAATGGTGACCTTTTAACAGAATTGTTTGAATTGTCAGTGCATAAGTATATCGGTGAGGTTGGAGGGTCTTCCCTTTCAGCACTTGGCGAATTGATTCCATCCTTAACAGATAATGACCTGTTGAAAATCAGTAGGCAGAAAAAGAACACAGACGGTTCCCGTGAGTTTATGGCAATATTGAATGACAATATAAAGATACCGTTTACCAGTCTGGTGACACCATTTCAGCGTAGTTATTATGGTGGTGGTGCGTAATGAAAAAGATTCTTCTGCTATCATTGCTCGTCCCTATACTTATATTCATATGTATATTTGGACTACTACAGCAGATTGGTAACATATTCGCAAATGAAGATTCTCAGACAACGGTGGTAAAAACTTGCAAGTATGACTGGCAAACGAAGTTTGAGGATGAAGAAATAGAGAAGATGCGTAAAATTGCAGAACAGTATCTAATAGATAAAAAGTATGTAAATGCCGTTCTTGGCATCTATAGTATGGATAAAAAGCAGGATGTGGCAGAGATAGGAAAGAAGATCAACAAGCTTATTGAATATGCCATGGAAAAGAAAATGGACTATGATGTAATGACCTATATACAAGCATACAAGTTTACAGCTGATTATTTTGATTACTTAAGAAACAATAACATGGAGCATTCAGTGGCTACAGCGAAGACCTATCAGGAATTAGATAGGAATAAAGATAAATACAAGGAAAATGATTATCAGTTTGCACAGCTTGCTCTGGTATCCATGTCTGCTGATTGCCAGATGGGACAAGGTGGCTTACCTCTTGATAAAAACACATATTCCGTTACAAGTGGCTTCCCCTATCGTTCAGATGGCTCATTTCATGCGGGGCTGGATTTAGGTGTGAAATATGGATCAAGAACATATGCAATAGAAGATGGTGAGGTAATGATTGCAGGAACTGGATGCCCTCCTGATGGTGGATATTTTGGTAATCAATGCGGTATGGATGATATGTACGGTGCAGGAAATTACGTGTTGTATAAAGTGCAGAAAGGCATGGACACCATATATATATTACAGTGCCATTTATCAGAGGTCAGGGTGAAAAAAGGTGAAAAGATCACACAGGGTCAGCTGATCGGTCTGTCAGGTAACAGCGGAAACAGCTCAGGTGCTCATTTACATTTAGAGATACACAAGAATGTCGTTGCTATAGGTGCAGACAAAAATCTGGTAAATCCATGTGAATATATCAAAGGACTTTGTGAGGTGAAGAAGGAATGATAAAACAAGGAAATATGTTTCAGAACGATATCACAGAACTTACAGCAATAGAGCGATGTGAACTGGAAATGAAACGTAGAAATGAAGTGTTGTCTTATCTTGGTATACCACAGGAAGAGAATAAGCGTAAGAAAAAGCTTAGGCCTGTGCCGATTACAAAGGATAAATATGTGCGTACTTACAGCGGTATCTTTCAGGCTGACTATATTATGGATAGATTCGTGATCGTAAGAAATCTGAAAACTGGTTATGCACTCAATGTTACATATCATCAAATAATAAATGTAGCCGCTGAACCGTATGACCTGTTACGGGAAAACGATCTGATCAATGTTAAAGTAGGCTGTGTGATTCGTGAATGTGAGATATACAAGGTTTTTTATACAAAGGATAAGCGTATAAAGTTTTTGGTCATGGATACGGCTGACGGCGAAGTAACTACGATAGATAAAGCAGATATATACAGCATTAAATATATAATGACCAAGGAGAGGAACAATGAAGAAACTGAAACTGAATGTGAACAGCAAGTATATTGTGCTGAGAGACGGCTATAACAAGCCTTTGATCATAGGGAGCATCATAGCAATAGCTTTTACGATAATACTTGCCACAAGCAAATTATGGATGCCTGATGATAGAGAGATCATGAGTTATGACAGTACAGTAATGACCTTTTCCATGCGGGAAATAACGAAGCCTGAAAGGGTCATTTACGATAAAGAAAAAGGCATTTTGGAAATGGAGCTGACAGAAAGCCATTTATCAGATGATAAAAAATTTGATGTGAATTATTACTGTACATCCCCTGATTATAACAGGAAATTACCTATTGAGATCATTAAGGGCGATTTATCAAAATCCGGAGATAGTCAGGTGATAGAAAATCGTAAGGTATTACTACAGATACGAGTGCCTGAGGATTGGTGGTACATCACTGTAAATGTAGAGCAGAAAGATAATATCACGATACCGTTTAATATTGATTACAGGAGTGTACAGGCATCTGTGATTGAATATAAAGGCAAAGACTTTTTAACCTCCTTAGACAGTCAGAAAAGCGATCTGACAAAGAAAAAGAAGGGACAGGAAGTAAAACACGAAGAACTGCAAAAGCTTACAGAAGAAATAAAACAGTTGAATACTGCCCTGTCAAAAGCAAAGGGAGATGAAAAGAAAAAGCTTACTGCTGATCTGGTTAAGAAAAAAGAAAACGCTGAAAAACTGCAAAAAGAATATGACCTACAGCAAAAGGATATAAAGGCAGTAGAAACGCTTTTAAAGAAGTATGGAGGGTGATGTATGTATAAACGTGTAACAATGTTTTCAGTGCCAAACTGGGTGTACTGGATGGTGCACATACCGTCAATGGGCATTCGCTATCCTATCTACAAGCTTTTGCATAAGGATTTCAATACTTATAAGGAACAACTGCGTATCGTCAACGAGTTGCGCTGTGCCTGTGAGAATTACGGTGACAAGGACAAAGATGGTAACTGGAACATAAAGGCATGGTATAAGAGTAGTCCTCGCTCCATTGCTGTGAAAGTACGTTTTATGAAAAAAGCTACGGATAATGTGTATGATAACTATCGCAAGCAGATAGAAAACTATACGTATAGTACCACTCCATACGCATTCCGTGACGGTTGTGGGGTCTTTAACATCATACTGGACTTCCCACCTATCATGCAGTTTAAAGCGAGCAGGACGAGTGTATCCGTAGGTACAGACTATCAGGGGATATTTAACTGGGACTACTCTAAACATCCCCATGCCCTCATATTAGGTGAAACTGGACAAGGGAAAACAACTTTTGTATATTACCTGATCAATGGTTTATTGAGTGCCAGTGTATCCGTATGGATGATCGACGGTAAATGCATTGATTACAACCAGTATACAAAGGCATTTAGTAATTACCTGCCCTACACAGGGGCAAACTATGAAACTGTTCTTGACACCATCAAAAGGTTTAAAACAGCTATGCAGGAACGTATCATGGAAATGCGAAAAAAAACCATAAATAATTACAAACAGGATAAAAATATGAATCCTGTTTTTTTGATAGTGGACGAATATCAGGTGATTGCGGGAGCATTGGATAAAAAACAAAGAACAGCACTATCAGAGGAAATAGGTACGATAGTACGGCTAGGTCGTGCCGCTGGATATATCTTGGTGATCACGATGCAGACCGCCCACAGTGACTACATCCCTACAGCTGTACGTGATAACTTTGAGTTTAAACTCGTCATGGGGACAGCATCTAAAACAGCATATCAAATGATTTTCGATGATACCGATATCAAGGGGCTTACTGTAGGCAAAGGACGGTTAAAGCTGGGTAACGATTACCATGTGCTTTCTATTCCCCTGTGCGACGGTATCGAAAGTGCGTACTTAAGTACAGCTGATCCAGGTAGTACCACGGTGTAGTTAGCATAGCGACGCTGTGCCCTCAGGCAAAAGCGGAGCGTTCGCTGCACGGCGAAGCCGTGCTACTTCCCTTGTCAAAGATATAGCGAACTTTAGTCGGAAAATGAAGATGGAGGAGAACACGACATGATAAAAGAATTTAGCCACAAGATAATCGCATCTGGTGATGAAACAGAAGTCTATGAGTACGAAGAAAGACAACGCAAGAAATTGGGAACAGACGATAAACCAGTTGCATCTGATGATTTTGAGACTGAACCGCAGGAACAGGATTTAAAATCAGAGGATGTCACGTTGACAGATGAGAGTGATGGAGGTCGCAGGATGTCGGATATCGCAAAGATAAAGCAAAAAATCAGACGGCTTGTAAATGCCAATGTGGGACAGTGGCCGCACAAAGATAAATTCTTGACGCTGACCTTTGCGGACAAAGAAGACGGTACAGAGTGGACGCGGGACGATTTGGTTCTGGCATTTAGGCGCTTTAAAGAGCGCTTTGTTTACAAGTACGGCAAAGGATTTGAATATATCGCAATTATCGAACGTGGCAAGGAAAACACGGAACGCTTGCATATGCATCTGATCGTGTTTAATCTCCCCTACATTGAGCGCGATGAAATCATGGAGGTATGGCAATACGGTTGGATTGATATTACTGCAATCGGTAAGATTGGTGATGTGGCTACATACATAACAAAGTATGTGTACAAAACGCTGGAAACAGACTTCATCGAAAAAGGGAAACGCTTTTACTGGTCTTCTCGTGGATTGAAAAAGCCTGATGTACTGTATCTTACGGATGAGGAATATGAAGAGTACCTACAGCAGAAACAGCTTGGGGAATGTGTGTGTGCCTGTGAATTTGAATCGCAGTTCGTGGATGGCTCATGTTCTTACGCTCGGTATATGATACAGAGGGATGATGAAGACTGACCTGACCATGTTTAAGAGCGGTCATTTTTGAAAAAAATGATCGGGAATGAACATGCCATCACTTGAAAAGTGATGCTCACCAGAAAGGAGGTTTCCTGTGTGAAATTGCTGAAAATGATTTACTGGAAAGCTGTTACTGTTCTTTCCATTTTTTCAAAAATCAAGCGGCTGTTTAGATTTTAAATGGATTTTTCGCAAGGCGGGTCACCTGTAGCAAAATACAAAGTATTGAGGTATAGGAAAAAATCCATAATTAAGGCCTATACAAAAGCGTAATACATTGTATTCTTTTGTGTTGACAACGTAATACATCAGTGATATAATAGTATTGTAAGAAAGGTGGTGCCATCATGGCAACGATAAGTGTGAGAATTGATGATGATTTAAAAAAAGAAACAGAAGAGGTATGTAATGAACTAGGTTTAAATATGTCAACCGCTGTAACGATTTTCCTAAAAAAATTGTGTAGAGAACAGCGTATTCCCTTTGAGGTATCAATGTATAACAAAAGCACAACACAAGCTATAGAGAATGCTTTGAATGGAATGAATTTAAGTAAAGAGTTCCATAATGTTGATGAATTGTTTGAGGATTTGAATGATGAGGAAGATTAAATATGAGAATAGCTTTAAAAAGGATTTTAAGAGAATAAAGAAACGTGGCTATAAAACAGAAAAAATAAAAGCGGTTATCAATATGCTAGTAAATGATATTGAATTACCTGTTGAGTATCGTGACCATGCATTGACTGGCAAGTATAAAAGCAGAGGGATTCGTGAATGTCATATTGAACCAGATTGGTTGTTAATGTATATCAAGGATAATGATGAATTATTACTAATATTGGTCGGGACTGGTACTCATTCAGATTTATTTTAAATATCCAGTTAAAAAAAAGAGGGAATTCCTCTTTTTTTTATTTTTCAATATCTTCTGAATTGAATATAATAATCGGATTGTTATTTTTATCCACGAATGCAAGTCTTGTGTTTGTTAAATTTCCAAGCTCAATGAGATCGTAAATTTTGTACGCATTTTTCTTAGCCTTATTGTTTAATGTCTGTGGGAAAATATTAAGTTTCCTTGCATAATCGGCAAATGAATAACCTTTGAGAGAAAGTAAGCTTTTGATTTTATTTGTAATCATATTGAATCACTCCTTTTTGTTAAAT
>OKWA01000086.1_pt1 | contig 72621 bp, 69 predicted proteins | sample 1606861 | NCBI WGS metagenome assembly OKWA01 (sample SAMN03281007, study PRJEB24777) | human gut metagenome | isolation source: fecal sample PR166 from 1 month old female Malay infant, vaginally... | reverse complement strand
TCCTGTTCAGTTTTCAAAGACCGAAATTTCTATTTCGTGCGCCCTTGTTTCTCATCAGCGCTCGTATATAATACAACGAATCATACCCTGTGTCAACGATAAAATTCACTTTTTTCATCTTTTTTTTAACATTATCAATCGTAAACGGTTACATCCTTTGTTTACAGCTGTTTCTCTATTCTATAGGAGCTTTTCCATCTCCGTTTATAAAATAAAATGCGATGAAAGGTAATAAAAAGCTGTGACAACCTGCCTGAAGACAGTCTGTCACAGCTCTTTTAGTTGCTTCCATTTTGTAAAGCTCTTATGCTTCCTCGCGAACCCTGCCGCAGATCGGATAGTTTGCACAGCTTGGATTACATGCCTGCTGTGCGGTAAGCCGCAGCTTCGCCGGAACAAGTGCCGTGATTTCATCATCGTCATATCCGACAACGAAGCTCTTCTCATTGATCATAATCGGACGCTTCAGAATGGATGGATTTTTCTGTATTATATCCACCAGCTCCTTGATAGAGATATCATCCAAATCTCTATGCAGCTCCTGAAACGCCTTGGAACGCGTGGATATGATATCCTCTGTACCATTCTCTGTTCTCTGCAAAAGGTATTTGATTTCATCCTCCTTCAGCAGTGTTGTAAAAATATTCTTTTCAATGTATTTCATATCATTGTCTTTTAACCATTGTTTCGCTTTTCTACAGCTAGCACACCCAGGCGAAGTATATAAAATAATCATCTTCTCTGCCTCCTTCACATATATCTATTATAATTCATTGTATTTTAATAGGAAAGCAATTTTTGCAGATTTTGCTTTTTTCCTTGTTTTTCATATTTGATAATAGTATGATAATAAGGAATCAGAAATGCAGAGATGAAGATATAGTAGTTTTACGGCAGTTCCTCAACAGAGAGCTGATATATGGTGCAAGTCAGCAGGAGCCTGTAAAATGAATTGGGTCTTTGGAGCATGTTCCTGCGGGAACCGTAAAAGCCTTTAACGTTACAGGCAAGTGATTCCCTTGTGCGAAAAGCAATGGAATAAGTCGGGTGGTACCACGCTGTCAGCGTCCCTACATGGTACTTTTTTTATTTTATGGAGGTGTTTTATATGAAAAGAATGCTAAGCGGCATCAAACCAACCGGGCGTTTAACACTCGGAAACTATATCGGAGCCATACGGAATTTCGTAGCTTATCAGGACGATTATGAAATGTATGTCTTCATTGCGAATATGCATGCAATCACGGTTCCACAGGAGCGTGCAGAGCTGAAAAAGAACACAAAGGATTTAATTGCCCTGTACCTGGCTGCCGGACTGGATCCAAAAAAAGCTACCATCTTTTTACAGAGCGATGTGCATGAACATGCGGAGCTTGGATGGATAATGACCTGCAATTCCTATATGGGCGAGCTGCAGCGAATGACACAGTATAAGGATAAGACCGCAAAGGGTGAAACAGGTATTACCGCAGGACTGTTTACGTATCCTTCTTTGATGGCTGCGGATATCCTGCTGTATGATGCGGATTATGTACCGGTAGGTCTGGATCAGAAGCAGCATGTGGAGCTGACCAGAAATCTGGCAGAGCGCTTCAACAACCGTTATGGTGATACCTTTGTCATTCCGGAACCGCTTGTCAGTAAGGTAGGTGCAAAAATTTATTCCCTGCAGGATCCTACAAAGAAGATGTCCAAATCTGAGGAAAATCCAAAGGGTACAATTGATCTGCTGGATGAACCGGCAGTAGCACGAAAGAAAATTATGTCTGCAGTTACTGATTCATTGGGTATCATTCAGTATGACCCCGAACATCAACCGGGTGTTTCCAATCTGTTAACAATCTTATCATCCTTGAATGGGGAAAGCATCGAAAGCATTGTTGAGCGCTATAAGGGTAAGGGCTATGGCGATTTCAAGAAGGAGGTCGGCGCTGCAGTCTTTGATTTCCTGAGTGAGCTGCAGGCAAAGTACAAAGAGATTCTCTCCAGCGGTATGGTGGAACAGGTTATTACAGAAGGAAATGAAAAAGCAAGACGCAGTGCGCACAAAAAGCTGATGAAGGTCAAGAAAAAAGTTGGTTTCCAGTTATTTTAAATAAACGCATTGCTTATAATTTTTCAATTGTTCGAATAAGAAGCATTCCCCGTAATGCTTCTTTTCTCTTCCAGCAGCTTATTTGCTGGTTTTCCTGTTAATGTATGATATGATACATATAGAAGGAAGGGGTTGTATGCATAGCTTATTTCTACGCGAAGTATCAATAGATTGGGATGCTGTTAGCGACTATACGCAACATATTGCGGCACTGCACTCCTTTGACCGGCTAATCTTTCAAAAACAGATTACCTTTTTTACAGGAGAAAACGGCTCCGGCAAATCAACGCTTCTGGAGGCGATTGCTGTTGCTTATGGTTTTAATCCGGAGGGTGGTACCAAAAACTACCGCTTTTATACAAAGGATACGCATTCCTCCCTGCACGAGGGGATTCATTTAAGCCGCGGTTTCTGTCAGCCCTCCTGTTCTTATTTTTTACGGGCGGAAAGTTTTTATAATCTTGCGACCAAGGCTGAGGAGTATGCGTCCATCTATCAGGGAAGAGAACTGCATTCCTGTTCCCATGGTGAGAGCTTTCTATCCTTTATACAAAGCTTTCGGGACATCGGCTTGTTTTTACTGGATGAGCCGGAGGCCGCATTGTCCCCACAGCGCCAGCTGACCCTGCTGATACAGCTGTCAACGATGGCTTGGGAAGGCTCACAGTTTCTCATTGCAACAAACTCTCCGATTTTGCTTGGTATTCCCAATGCACAGATTTTAAGCTTTGATGATGGAATCATTGAAGAAATCACCTATGAGCAGACCGCATCCTATCAGATCACCGAAATGTTTATCAATAACCGTGAGTATATGCTCGACAAGCTGTTACGGGAAAACGAGAAATAAAAAGCGATGAATACAAAACAAGCTGCTACCATACAGCAAAGGAGATGTTGATGATAACACTACGCAAGGTTGACAAACGCAATATCTGGTCCATTGTTCGGCTGAAGGTGCATGATGAACAGCAAAGCTTTGTGGCAACCAATACAGAGAGCATGCTGCAGGCATATACAACGATGACAGAAGGTGGTGTTGCTTTGCCGTTTGGCATCTACGATGAGGAAAGTCTGATTGGTTTTGTCATGTTTGGCTACGGATGACAGGAAGAAAGTGATCCGCCGATCGCACAGAATAATTATTCCATTTGGCGGTTTATGATTGATAAAGCCTGGCAGGGAAAAGGACTAGGCAAGCAGGCGCTGCAGACTTCCATTGATTTTGTAAAAACGATGCCCTGTGGTAAAGCAGAGTTCGTATGGCTTTCCTATGAGGCAGAGAATACAGCTGCCCGTGCCTTATATTATGCAGCAGGCTTTCATGAAAACAACGAGCTGTGTGACGGTGAAACCGTAGCCGTTTTGCGGCTAAAGGAAGCATAGCAGTATGGAAATACAGAAATTTTGGGAATCCTTTCTGAAAGAGGCGCAAGCTTCCCTTTACCACCACATATCAATCAGGAAGCCTTTCATTTTGAACTGACACAAACGCTTGCGGACAGCCAGCTAAAGCTGGTGCTTGATAACATAAAAAGAGCGACTGCAAGCAGCCTCTATGCATATGAAATACAGCAGGAACGGCTGCCGCAGGTCAATGACTTCAATATTCTGACCGACTGGGCAGGCACTCCCTTCTGTGTGATCAAAACCACAGCCGTTACGATCCTTCCCTTCCATAAGATAACCTTCGCGCTGTGTATGCGGGAGGGTGAGGACGATACACTGGAATCGTGGCAGAAAACCCATCGTGCCTTTTTCACAAAGGAAGGAAATGCTTTGGGCTATTCGTTTTGTGAGGATATGCCGGTTGTATTCGAGGATTTTGAGGTCGTCTACAGGCGATAGAGAAAAGGGATGCGTCTTTTTGAGGGTTCTTTCTCTATTGCTGGTAAACTTAAACAGGGAGATATCAACACGATTGTATTTATCAATAGAAGTTGATTTCTCCCTTTTTCAAACAGACTAAAGTAAGAAAGAACCCTTTTGAGAAGCATCCTTCTCTATGTACATTATCGTTGCACTGCTTCTGTTTGAGAATAGCACGAGCTGGAAACAAGCCATATCAGCCTTTATGCATAAGCAAACAAGGCAGAAGCTGAACCAGCCTCTGCCCTGTATACGATTGGATTAAATTGCACTTAAATTTAATACGCCGAGGAAGTAACAGATCAGCACTGCAACACCTACAACGATTCGATAATAACCGAAGATTTTGAAATCATGGTTGCGGATATAATTCATCAGGAAGCGGATGGCAAACATGGATACCACAAATGCGATAATGCTTGCGACAACGAGCAGTGCAATATTTCCCCCGCTCATGGAGAATCCGTAATGCATGAAGTATTTTAAGAATTTTAATCCGCTGGCACCTGCCATGGCAGGAATCGCCATAAAGAAGGAAAACTCACTGGCTGCAAAACGGGAACACCCCAGAATGGAAGCTCCTAAAATGGTTGCCCCACTCCGTGAGGTTCCGGGAACCAGAGCCGCAATCAGCTGGAACAAACCAATCAGAAAGGCCGTTTGATAGGTGATTTCACCAACCCTACGGTATTTGGGATGATGCTTGGTGCTTTCCAGTACAATAAATCCGATACCGAATACGATCAGTGCAATTGCCACAACAATGGCATTGTTCATATACTTTTCAACATAGTCATTCAGAAAGATTCCGATAATACCGGGAATGGAGGCTACAAGAACATGAAACCACAAATCCCATGTGGAACGTTTTTCACTGATGGATTTTCTTGATGAAAATGGATTCAGCTTATGAAAATACAAAACGCAGACTGCCAGAATGGACCCCAGCTGGATAACAACCAGAAACAATCCCCAGAATGCAAATTCCGGAGTATCCGGTTTGGCCAGTGATGAGCTCATCGGAAAGAAGCTGTTGAACAGAATCATATGCCCGGTGCTGCTGACAGGAAGCCATTCCGTAATCCCCTGAATGATTCCCAGCAGAACCGCTTTTATCATATCAAATAGAAACATAGTGTAATCTCCTTTTTTTCATTCTTTACCATTGTAAACCACACGGAGGTAAAGCACAACCTTTCCCCTTGAAAAAACAATAACAATTGTGTAAGAAATAAGCTTTTTTCAGGACCAAAACAGCTAGGGCGTATGCATAAGCTCCTTTTTCAGACCTATGCCTGCAGCCACTTTCTTACCATTTCCTTAAACAGGGCACCGCGCACCTCATAGTTTGGAAACTGGTCATAGCTCGAGCATGCCGGTGACAGCAGGACGATATCCTGTTCCTTACTGTTCGCAACTGCCGCATCCAGTGCCTCCTGCATGGTTTCCACAACCTGAACACAGGAGAAGATATCCTGAAACTGCGGTCCGGTTTCTCCAAAAGCCACACACAGCTTGACGCGTTCATCATACTGCTTCAAATCTTCAAAGCTGATGCCCTTGTCATGCCCGCCGGCAAGCAGAATGATGTTTTTATTAAAGGAGTTCAATGCCGCAGCAACCGCATGGGTATTGGTTGCCTTGGAGTCATTGTAAAATTTTACACCGTTTTTCTCTCCGATATATTCCAGACGATGCTCCACCGGCGAAAAGGCGGCAATCGCCTTTTGAATATCAGAAACGGATACGCCCAGCTTATAGGCCATGCAGGATGCAATCATGGCATTGGACAGATTATAATCGCCGACGACATGAAAGTTTTTTTCTTCAAACAGCGCAAGCTCATGCAGATATACCGTACCGTCTTTACGATACAAATCAACATCCTGACGTGTCAGGGAAAAATCAATCACTTTACATGGAATATGCTGCGCATACTGCATGACGGTTGCATCATCCACATTGCGCAGGAACCAATCATCCTCTGTACAGTTCTCATAAATGCGCATTTTGCTTTCATAATAGGATTCCACACTCGGCATATAGTCCAGATGATCCGGTGCGAGGTTGCATACCACGCTGACATGCGGCGCAAAGTGTTCAATGCCCAGCAGCTGAAAATTACTCAGCTCCAAGGCGACATCCTTTTCTTCATCTTCATAAGCAAGCGCAAGCTCACTCAGCGGCCAGCCGATGTTGCCGGCTACGATTGCCTTATGGTTATATTTCAGCATTTCATACAGCATGGTGGTGATGGTTGTTTTTCCATTCGTCCCCGTCACAGCACCATACTTGAATTTTGTCGCATACCGGTAGCCGATTTCCACCTCTGTCAGAATCTTCACCTTGTGCTCCACAAAGTAGCGGACAAAGGGAACCGTGTATTTGATCCCCGGATTTTTCACAACGAAGGCATAGTTTTCGCGCTTTAGTTCTTCCGGATGTCCCTTTTCAAACACATGAATGCCCAGGGTCTGCAGCTCTTCCAGCTCACGGATCGCATTCATATCCGTAATCGTAACATCATAGCCATGCCGCTGTAACAGCTTTGCGACCGCAACACCGCTTTTTGCGGCTCCAATTACCAGTACATGTTCCTTCATATTACATTACCCCCAGCCATAAGCCAAGTGCCGCAAGGACAACACCGATGCTCCAGAACATCAGCACCACCTGTGTTTCCTTCATACCGCCCAGCTCGAAATGATGATGCAGCGGTGCCATCCGAAACACCCGCTTCTTTGTCGCCTTATAGCTTGTTACCTGAATGACGACAGACAGCAGCTCCATGACGAAGACACCGCCGATCACCACCAGCAGCAGCTCCTGCTTTAAAATCATGGCGCTTGCCGCAAGCAGACCGCCGATTGCCAGGGAGCCGGTATCCCCCATAAAGATTTTAGCCGGATGCACATTAAAGCGCAGATACCCAAGCAGCGAACCGCATACCGCCAAAAGCAGCATTGCCAGATCCTTATTTCCCTGCAGCAGGGCAAATATCACAAAGGGCGCAATCGCAATGATGGAGGTTCCGGCACACAGGCCATCCAGACCATCCGTCAGATTGACGGCATTGGATTCACAGGTGAACATAAAGAAGATCAGTACAAAATACAGAATTCCCAGCTCCAGTGAAATATGAACAACCGGAAGAATCAGCGTCGTTTCCGCAATGGAGCGGTAGAACAGATAAAATACGACCGCCAGCACGGACTGCATCAGAAACTTCACAGATGGTTTCAGACCGTCATTGTTCTTTTTCACGACGATCAGGAAATCATCAATGAATCCGATGAGGGCATAGCCCAGATAAGCCAGTACACAGATCAGCATTTCCCCTGAGAAAAAAGCCTTGTAGTCCAGAACCAGCATAACCAGAATCGGGACACTTACAAATACCAGTCCTCCCATCGTCGGGGTTCCCGTTTTCGCCATATGGCTCTGCGGTCCTTCCTTGCGGATGCTCTGTCCGAATTTAATTTTATGTAGAAACGGAATGAGCAGCGGCATTACCACCAGGGTTGCCACCAGACTGATTCCGAATGCAAGCAGATATTTTATTTCCAAAGTAGTTCCTCCTTAGCTAGACGTTCCTTTACGCAGGATCGATCAGAAAAGGGATATTCTTGTCCGAAAGCCGTGATGGTTTCCTCGCTCCCTTTTCCAGCGATTATTATTATATCACTATTTTGTGCTACTTTGATAGTATGTTTTATCGCAAAGTAGCGATTTTCGAAGACTGCTGCGTTGGGAAAGCTCTCACATTTCATGTCGGCAAGGATACGATCTACACTTTCCCCTCTTGGATTATCACTCGTGAAAACGGCAAGATCACTGTATTTTGCGGCAATGGCAGCCATGGCAGGACGCTTGGTGCGATCCCGTTCTCCTCCACACCCCAAGATGGTCAGAATCCTTCCTTTTTTTACAGAATTGGCAAAGACCAGCAGCTCTTCGACCGCGGCTGCAGTATGTGCATAGTCGATCCAGATGGTGAATCCGCCAACCTCCATAACCTCCATGCGACCGCTGACCGGCAGCAGCTTCTCACAATCCTTACGCAAGCGCTCATAGGAAAAGCCCAGCCGATGGACAACGACGATTGCCTCTGCCAGATTGTATACGTTCACCATACCCAGCAAACGGGCATGAAAATCATAGCCCTGCAGGCGAAAGGAAAGGTCATGATCACTAAGTTCCACATCATGCAGCGGAAAATGTGCTGCCTGCCTGCCGATGCTGATACAGGCATGCTGGGCAAGGTTGACCAGCTCCTGCATATAGCTGAGGTCACTGTTGTACACAATGGTTCCCTGCGGCTTCAGATAGCGGCGCAGCTTGAATTTGGTATAGCGGTAATGCACTCTGGTCAGGTGATAATCCAGATGATCCTGTGTGATATTCGTATATACGATATCATCAAAATGCAGAAAGCTGATGCGGTTTTGATCAATGGCATGTGAGCTGACCTCCATGACAACATGGGTAATCTTCTCATCGTGCGCTCTCCTGAAATAGTTTGCCAGCTGAAAACAGCCCGGAGTGGTGTTGTGAATTTCAATGACCTCATCCGGATAGCGTACACTCCCGGTGCCGATCTGCAGAACCCGGCATCCTTCCATCTTCAGCAGCTGGGAGATGATGCTGGCAACACTTGTTTTTCCATTGGTTCCCGTAATGCCGATCACATGCAGACGGGTACATAAATCCCCATAGTACAGCTCCAGCAATGCCTGTGTAATGCGCTCTACATGCGGTGTGTAGTAGACATGCTGCATAGGCAGCATCTGATCGCACAGCACCACTGCCCCCTTGTCCAGCGCCTCCTGTAAAAACGCCGCTCCATCATATAGGCTTCCTTTGCGGCAGACAAAGAGCCAGTCCTTTTTTACGTCGCGGGTATCATCACTGATTCCCTGCAGGATACGCGCATCCTCACAGTCGATATGCAGCAGTGCAAACAACTCATTTAACCTTATCATTTCCAAGATAAATCCAAACCTCCCCTCCCTCAGCACTGAGTGTGGTGCCTGCTTCCGGCATCTGTTCCATTACCGTATCGCCGCTGCCGATAAAGGTAAAGGTGACACCCTCCTGCGCTACATCCTTTTTCTTCTTTCCTCTAAAATCCTGCACCTTGATATTTTCCGTTTCCGGCCAGACCAGCTTCTTCGGAATCTGTTCCTCCGCCTTTTTCACGCCGAGATAGGGCAGAATATCCTCATAGCAGGCCTTTGCGACCGGCGCAATGACCGTTCCACCGTACAGTACGTCATTCTGCGGACTGTCTGCCGCAATATACAGCACGATCTGCGGATCATCAATCGGTGCCGCACTCAGAAAGGACAGAATGTAGTTACTGGTGGAATACACACCGTTTTCCGCAATCTGTGCCGTACCGGTCTTACCACCGATTTTATAGCCCTCGGTATATGCCGGCTTACCGCCGCCGTTGGCGACAACACTTTCCAATGCATAGCGCATCTTCTTGCTGGTATCCTCACTGATCACCTTGCGTTTTGCTGTCGGCTTATATTCCAGTATTGCATCATGGGTAATCGGGTCGTTGATGCTTTTGGTGATATACGGCGTATACAGGGTTCCGCCGTTGATGATGGCAGAGAAAGCGGTAACCAGCTGAATCGGTGTGACACTCAGCCCCTGTCCAAATGCAACCGTCGCCTGTTCCAGCTCTCCCATCGCACTTTTCTTAAACATGATGCCCTTGCTTTCTCCGGGCAGATCAATGCCCGTTTTTTCACCGAAGCCGAATTTTTTTACAAAGCCATATTCATTGTCCAGTCCCATACGCCTCGATATTTCCACAAAGCCGGGATTGGAGGAATTTTCCAGCACCTGCAGGAAGGTCTGCTGCCCATGACCTCCCGCCTTCCAGGATTTGATACGGGCACCGCCGACCATTTCATAGCCGCGGTCGTAATACGTATCCTTAAACATATCAAACAGCTTCAGCTCCAATGCAGAAGCGAAGGTTACGGATTTAAAGGTGGAGCCGGGCTCATAGCTCTTCCAGATTGGCAGATTGCGGTTATATACATCACTGGAATAATCCTTGTAATGATTCGGATCGAAGTCAGGCTTACTGACCATGGCCAGAATTTCCCCGGTATTCGGATTCATCGCCAGAGCCAGTGCGGATTTCGGCTTATAGCGCTTGACCAGATTGTTCAGCTCCCGCTCCACGATATCCTGAATATTGGAATCAATGGTCAGCTGTACATCCATCCCTCTGCCCGGTGCCTCATAGCTTTCCTTATATAATTCAACATTATGCCCCTTGGCATCAAACGGGATATTCAAAGCACCGCTTTTCGCAGACAAAATATCATTATACTGCAGCTCCAGACCTGCCAACCCCTGATTATCGATACCGGTAAAGCCCAGCACCTGTGCAAGATAGTTATTATTCGGATAGTTGCGCAGGGAATCCTGCACCAGATAAACGCCTGGTAAATCCATCGCCTCCAGCTTGCGCGCCTTATCATCGCTGATCAAACGTCCCTCCGGCTGCAGCTTCTGGGTGCTGACATGCTTGGTGATGGTAGACAGGATTTTTTTCTTATCCGCCTGTAATACATCTGCCAGCTGCTGGGCTGTCTTGTCGGCATCCTGTATCTGGGCAGGTACGACCATCACCGATGTACTTGGAATATCATGTGCCAGAACATTTCCGTTTTTATCCAGAATGGAGCCGCGCAGACCCGCTACGGTAAAGTCACGCTCCCACAGGCTCAGGGCTTTTTCCATAATATCGGTATGATGAAAGATCTGTTCATAACCGAGCTTGCCCAGTATACAGCAAAAAATAAGAATGCAGCAGAGAAAGATAGTGGATATTCTCGTTTTGACCTTTCCTCGAATCATACCGGATCACCTCAATCCATCGTATGAAATCAAGTTCGGTTTTATGATGGAAATCATGCGCAAGCCCTGGCTTCATTCCTAGGATTCCCTTTTTGCAGCAGTGCTCAGTAAATAATATTTTTTTGTTGACTCTCACGCTGCGTGATACTGTATGATGAAAGAGAAGATATGGTAAGCATTGGCGCGCGCAAAGTAAAATGACTTACGTATCGAAGACAGGAGTGGTACCATGAAAACAGTGAAAGAGGTCGCAGCGCTGACAGGCATCAGTGTCAGGACCCTGCAATATTATGATGAAATCGGCGTATTCAAACCAACGTCACTTACGGAAGCAGGCTATCGCCTGTATGATGAGGAAGCATTGAAAACCCTGCAGCAGATTCTGCTCTTTCGAGAGCTGGATTTTCCGCTGAAGGAAATCAAACGCATTATGACACAGAAGGAATACGATCAGGCAGAAGCATTTCAGAAGCAGAAGGCTTTGCTGATCAAGCGGCGCGATCGGTTAGATCGTCTGCTATCGCTGCTCGATAAATTAGAGAAGGGAGAATCCTGTATGGAATTTGAAGATTTTAAGCTACAGAGCTACCTGCAGCTGCTGGAGCAATTTAAAGCTGAGCATACCGAGGAAATTATGCAGCAGTGGGGCAGCATTGCCGCCTTTGATGACATTATCGCCCATATACGCGAGCATGAAGCGGATATCGCAAAAACCGCAGTTGAATACTATGGAAGCACTGCGGCGTATACTGATGCCATGAAGTACAATCTGGAGCATTTTTCAGAGATTATGGAAAAGCTGGAACATATCAGGCAGCAGAATTATGGAAAACGTAATCAACAGCTCATGGAGAAACTGCTGCAGGATACCACACGTGACCCCGCATCCGCACAGGTGCAGCAGATCATTTACGACATGCAGCATCTGATACCGGAAGAGGAAGCCTGTGGCAGTAATCCAGGTATGCATCAGCAAAAGCTGCTGATTGACAGCTACCTGCACAATGAAGCGTTGATACAGCAGACGGATCAGCGCTATGGCAGGGGAGCATCCAGATTCATGGGAAAAGCGTTGCGCATCTATTTTGACAAGGAGGATGCGGCAAAAAAACAGAGATGAAGAAACAGGCAATGAGAAAGGTAAAGGAATGCATAAAAGCCACAGGAACTAACAAAAGCCCTGTGGCTTTTATGCATTATTTAATCAAACAACGTATGCAAGCAAGACTGCAATATGCAAATGGCTGTGCTGGATGACGATATCGCGGATTCCTCTGCATGGGAACACAGCTATTGGAATAACAAAAAGAATGTGTAGAGAATATCCGAATCGTGTCGGTGCAGATGCTGATTATGAGGAGAAGAAGCATTCTTAAGGATGCGCAAGGGTATACGCAAACATCATTTCTCAGAACTTCATGCGTTGTATTGCAGTGACAGAACCGGCAGTGAATGCAGAGCTGTTGCAGCATAGGAAAATGAATAAATTAGCTTTATCACCTGTTTTTTTATGATATGATATAGGTGATAGAAGAACCATTCCAAGGAGGCGCATACTATGAAAATAACAGCTGCTACAACCGCAAATCTAATGGCGATCACCGTGTTTGCTCCCTGTGAAAACGATACTTGTATATTCAGCTGAAAACAAACTCAACCGTGAGAAATAACAAACAAGCAACACAAAGAAAAAAGCCATTAGCTGCCAAGGATGAGCAAGAGAAACTAATAAAAGAAAAATTTACTGAGGAGGAGGTAAAAGAGCTGTTAAAGGAAGGATTCACCATGGAACAAATAGCATATGTGGCAAAAGATAAAATAAAAGGTGATAAACAGTGCAGAATCATAGGTATAATTTTTGATATCCTTACATGGTTTATTCCGGTTTTTAAATAAGCTAAGCCAGGACACCCGCATGAGATATACCAAAGAGGCTGTTGTTCCAATGCCGGTTATACAACCGTGCTCGTAAAGAAAAGCATGTAAATGATGTACCCCTACGATAATTTGATATCCATTATTTTTAAGGAAGCTTATGTAAGCTTCCTTTTGCGTGCAAGAAGTAAAGCAGCGCGATCATGTTATCCTCTGCTTTTATCTTCCGGATACTTTCTTTATAAGGACATGCTTAAGAGGCATGTGGCATCCTCGTTCGATACATACCACAAGCAGGCAAACGGTTAAGAAATCACACTCTGGGAAGCACCTTTGGTATAGGGGCTCCTGCTCCAGTCAACGGGTTGTGGGAATATGGCGAAACTGTATGGTAAGCTTACACATAATTCTTCACATCCCTATTCCAAAGAAGCTCTTTCTATCCTTGTTCAAGCTGCCCGATTTGAGATTGAAGACAGCCCTGTATACGACTTTTCCTTATGAGTCATAGGTTATCAATTTCTATGCACAGGATATCCTGACTTTGAATTATGCACACTGGATACACAGCATGCATTAACCGGAATACTTTTTTACGTATACCGTTCCAGCTGTATTTTCATGCGTATCCTTACCTCTGTTTTTCATCCGCAAGTCCGCAGCGTTTTTCATACATCTGTACAGAAATAAGATACAGCATCAGATCGAACAGGAAGACAACCGCCAGAGTTAAAAGATTGATCGGCAGCAGTGTTTTTGTTCGCATAACCCGTTCAATGGCATGAATGATGAACACACTGGAAATAGCTGTCAGCAGCAGCGGCATGATATAGGTGAAGCCCAATTCCCTGTGGATGGCTTTTTTCATGTCTTGTTTCGATATGCCGATATTTTTCAGAATCTGACAGCGGCCATAATCATCATCCGCATCGTTGCAGGTTTTCATAAAGATCACACCACCGCAGGAAACGACGAAGACTAGAAACATGAAGACGCAGGCAGCGTACATAACGCGGACAAATGCCAGATCATCATTTTCGGGATCGACCCCCATAGCTGAAATCTGTTCATCACACAGCGGTGCCAATGTCTTGCGAAGCTCTTTGATATCGACGGCGGTATCCATCTGCACCATTTGCATATGCATATATTGTGTTTTTTCATTGATAACAACCTGATAGTCCTCATCATTCAGAATGATGAAGTTCATATTGTTTTGCATGATTCCAAAATAATACTCCTCACTCTTTTCCTGAATGTGGATAGAGCGTCGAGGAAAGGGAACGATATCCTCTACCTCATCAGCCATGGAAATCAGATATTTCTTTGATAGACAAAGACCGTTTCCCGGCTTCGGTTCCCTGGCGAACACCTGTTTATGAATGCTTTTACAATATGTCTCATAGTCTGTATAGGAAAGCACCATATCTGTATAGATCAGATGGTTTTCATCCTCATAGGTATACGGAAAGCCCTGCAGCACTGCCTGATATTCCATGTTTCCAAAAGCCGCTGCGGCTTTGTTAAGGTCTTCTGTCGGAATGGGCTGTGTACTGAGCAGAATATAGGAGAATTGTCCTTCCCCTGCCGCCATGGCGTCATAGCGCTGCTTAAAGGCCAGCCCTGCATTCAGAGCACTGACGGAGCACAGCATCATAATGGTTACGATAGCATAGGTACGATAATTTTTCTTTACGCGAAACACCAGATTGTTGATCCATAATGTCCGCTGCTTTCGATAAAGAAAACCCTTTTTGATAGAAAGCTGCTGTAAAAGATAGGGAAACAGCGAACGATACAGGCCGTATACACCGGCAATGACCAGAACAACAGCAAGCAGCATATAGCTGAAGCTGTCCATTTCCCCAATCTGCATAGCACAGAAGTATCCGCCAATCAGCAGGATGGAAAAGAGAAGAGAAGAAAGCAAAGCACGAAGCCCTGTTGCCCTTACCACCTCACGCTGACGGGTTGCCTCCAGCATATCCCTGATGCTTGTCTTTATGATAGAAAAATACCCTTTTATGGCAAGTAGCAAATATAAAATGAGAAAGGCTGCGGCACATTGCAGAGCGGATACGAAGGAAAACTGCATGGAAATATCCGCTTCCATACCACTCAGCTGAAAAAACAGCATGGCAAACAGCTTAAAGAATACAACACCTGCACCAATCCCGGTCAATACGGCACTCAAAGCAGCCAACAGCATTTCCAGCGTATACATACGGGAGATTTCTTTCTGGTCCAGTCCCATGAAAATAAAGGTCCCCATTTCCTTCTTCCGCAAATTCAAAAACACGTTGGTCGCATACCAGAGAAAGCAGAAGACGAAAAACAGCAGCACGACAATCATAGAGACCAGAATCATATCACTGAACTCCTGATTCTTTTTTCCCATGATTTCCAGCAGTCCGGAATCCATTAAGGCAAGAAAGTCATACAGGATAAAGGCGCTGAAGGAAAGAGACAGAATATAGGACAGATAGAACCGGATATTGCGTTTGAAATTTGCAATACTCAGACGCAGTATCTGCATGTTAGTCACCTCCCATGGAAGCGAGCAGCTGCAGGATGCGCTCATAGAATACCGAACGCTCTGCATCCGCATGAAGCGTTGTAAATATCTCTCCATCCTTCAGCATAAACACCTTGCGGGCGTAGCTGGCACTGAAGGCATCGTGTGTGACCATCAGAATCGTCGCATTGCGCTCCTCGTTGATTTCCTTCAGGCTGCATAAAAGCTCACGGCTGCTTTTGGAATCCAGTGCACCCGTCGGTTCATCCGCAAACACAATGCGGGGATTGCGAATCAGTGCACGTGCAGCGGCTCCACGCTGCTTTTGACCTCCGCTTAGCTGATGCGGATACTTTTCCAAATGCCCCTCCAGATGAAACAGCCCTGCCATTTCCTGCACACGCTGCTGTATGTTTTTTGCCTTCTCGTTGGATAATGAAAGCGGCAGGGCAATATTGTCCATCAGCGTCATATTATCCAGTAGATTGTAATCCTGAAAGATAAAGCCGATGTGTTCCTTTCGAAGCTTTGCCAGCTTTTCATTGCGAATGGCTGTCAGCTCCTGTCCATCCAGTATAATGCTGCCCTGTGTCGGCTTGTCGATCGTACTCAGCAGATTCAAAAGCGTACTCTTCCCCGCCCCGCTGGGACCCATAACCGCGATGAAATCCCCTTCCTCAATATCCAGTGACAGATTATTCAGTACTGTCGTTCTTACCTCTTTTTTTCCATAGATTTTCGACAGATTTCTTATTTTCATGATTTCATTCATCTTCAGATTCCTCCTTACAGGTTAAGCATACCATGCCCGTGATAGTAAAATCCTTACCACAGGATGACAGTTTTTATACATAACCTTACAAATCTGTCAGATGAAAAAAATCGCCGTCATGGGAAAAGGTAATCTGTATATCCGTATAGTCCTGTTCACGAGAGGTGATGGTAACCGTATGTCCCAAAAGGTCTGCAATCTTGCGCACAAAATACAGACCCATCCCCGTCGAACGATAGGCACCATTGCGTTGATTTCTTCCCGTATACCCCCGTTCAAACACCGCTGAAAGCTCCTCCTGACGAATTCCAATGCCATTATCTCGAACGTGCAGAACAGCATATTCCCTTACTTCACAGAAAAAGGTAAGCACGGGGTGCTCTTTGTGGTATTTGACAGCATTGGATATCAGCTGATCCAGCATATAGACAAGCCATTGTTCATCACTGAGGACAAGGATATCCACAGAATCCTCGATTTGAATTTCAAAGCCCTCGTGAATCAGAAAATAGGAAGCATTTTTCACAGCGCTTTGAATGGCTTTTTTCAATTCTATTTTCATAATGCTGCGATCCCCTGCCGGCATCCAGGCTTTGGCGGTGCACAGCATCATATGCAGCTGACGCTCCATTTTCTCCAGCTGCTTTTGCATATCCTTCTGCAAGGCGGCATCGGTATTTCGCTCATTCATCATTCGCAGGGCAGCCAGCGGCAGCTTTATTTCATGCGACCAGCGGGATATGTAGTCCTGCAGCTCCTGCTGCTGCATATAATGCTCCTTTTGTTCCCTGAGGTATTCCTGCTCATTATGTGCAAGCACCGTTTGCAGTTCTCCGGTATCATCCAGCTCCTCACTCAGTACATAGGAGGCTGTCTGCATCGCGTTTTGCCAACCTTCTGTCTTTTTTAACCATCGATACCAATCGGACACCGTACACACTCCAATCACCACGAGCAGCATGAAATCCGCATAAAGCAGTTCGGACAGCTCCATTTTTACAGAGGAAAGCCAGAGAAAATACAGATGGTAAATGATCAGCAACGCTAACAGGATACAAATGCATAAACGCCTGTCCTTCAGCCAGCCCTTCATATCAGCAGATACCCCTGTTTCTTGCGTGTCTGTATCAAATCCTCATCACTGTACAACCGCAGCTTTGCCTTTAAGCGTGAAATGCCGGTAGTCAAGGAGCCATCCGATATAAATTCATCCGTACTCCAAATCTGCATCATCAGCTCCTCACGGCTTACGATACTGCCACGGTTTCGAGCAAGAATCTGCAAAATCTTATGCTCTGTCCTGGTCAGCACAATCTCCTGTGAACCATACTGCAGCACTCCTTTGTCAAGATCGTAGCAAAGAGATTCATGCAGTACAATTACGGTATGTCCGACATATTCATAGCTCCTTCGCAAAAGCGCCTGCAGCTTCGCCATCAGCAGGGGTAAAGAGAAGGGCTTTTGCAGATAATCATCGCCACCGCTCATCATCGCCATAATTTTATCCTGATCCTGATCCCTGCTGGATATGAACAAAATCGGAAGCATGGAACATCTGCGGATGGTTTCACACCAGTAAAAGCCGTCATAGTATGGGAGATTGATATCCAGCAACAGAAGGTCCGGCTTTAGCTGTGCTAGCGTTTCTGCGATTTGCTGGAAATCCTGCACGGTATCCACGGTAAAGTCCCAGCGTGTGCAGGCCATTTGTATTTCTCTTGCCAATGCCTCATCATCCTCGGCTATCAGAATTTTCATACGATTCCTTCTTTCTCTTCTTTAGCGTATTTTCTTTTCTTTATTATACCTGAAGAACACGATCGGGTATCTATCAGTTTTGTCATGTAACCGGTAAACACCGCAGTGCTGCCATGCTGTGTAAGGTTGTATTTTCAGGAGTTTCACATCCCTTCAGCGAGCAATTCCACCAGTATCTCGTCGTCATATTTTTGCACGTGCAGCTGATGAAAAAAGAAGAACAGCACATCTATCAGCTTCTATCGCCTTCTAAAGTACGTATAACAGTTAAAACAAAGAAAAGGTGAATTTCCTATCAGGCTGTAAAGCATCATCGGAAATGTATAAAAAAGAAGATGACAAGCATTCGCTTTGTATCATCCTCTTATTCATCCAAGTTTCATGACTCGCTGTCCCAAGTACGCACTCCTGCTATCATAATCATTTTATAGGATTGTAAAGTCTTATTCCATATTACATTTTTCCTGCTTTATCGGGAGGCATTGTGTATTCCCTGCTTTCATCCTGTATCCGCCGCTATCCGCTCTTTGACACTCGCATTAATTCATTGTCACCTGAATCACAGTATCCTTATTGATCGCCTTTCCTGCTTTTATATTCTGCGAAGCAACCATTCCGGTTCCATCCATTTCCACAGCAATATGTGTCAGCTTCCAGAATGCGGTAATGTCCTTTTTCGTCTAGCCTGTCATATCCGGCATCGTTAAGCGGCCGCCATTACTGAGAAGGAATACTCTCTGGTTGGAAATGATGGTTTCCTTTGGCTGTGGAAACTGTTCCATAACCTCACTGCCATCCCCGATGATGATCTGCTCCGTATGCGTGTCCTTCAGCTTATCCAATGCATAGGAAAGTGAATGATTTCTCAGTACGGGCATTTGCGTTTCTCTGAAACCCTTATATGCTTTCTCTTCATTCAGGGACGCTTTATCGGCAGTGATGTTGGCTGCGACCAACGCTGAGCGCATGACCTCTTTCGCAGGTTCTCTGTCATAGTTCAGATAATCACTCGCCTGAAATGCATAGTAGACCATCACCTTGGGATTCTTTGCAGGAGCTGCCATCATAATGGAATTCGTATACAGACTGCGATCATAGCCTTGCTTGCCATACACCTGTCCGGTACCGGTCTTCGCTATGATATCCACATCCTCCATCCGGTACATTCTTGCCGTTCCATCCTTATCATCCACAACCCGCTTCATCAGCTTTTGTATATAGGCGCTTGTTTTTTCTGAAATCGGCTTCCCCACCGCCTTTGGTTCATATTGCTTCACGACGGTTCCGTTGGAACGCTCGATGCGATCCACCACATAGGGCCGCATCATGGTGCCGTCATTGAAAATAGCAGAAAACGCCTGTGCCATCTGTAAAGCATTGACATTGATTGCCTGTCCAAAGCCGGTGGAAAGCTTTTCCAATGCATAGGTAAACTGCATTTCTCCGGGCTTATTGCTGAGATAAGGGGTATCCACCGATTTCAGAAAGCCGAATTTTTCAAGATATTCCTTATAGATCGATGGCTCCATATAGCTTGCCAGTAGCTCACAGATACCGATGTTGCTCGATAACACAAAGCCCTTGTCAAAGCTGATCGTCCCGTGCTTGTATTGCTCGGCATCATAGATTGCCTGATCATTCGCATTATTCGTACGATGGATGTTTCCCTTGCTGTCCTCCACAAAATGATACACATCACTGTCAAAGGTTTTGTTATAGGGATAATGTCCGCTGTCTACCGCCGCTGCGTAGGTGATGCCCTTCATGACAGACCCTGGCTCATATAAAAAATCAGAAGGAAGATCCACATAATCCTTAATATCATCCCGGCTGTTCAGATTAAAGGACGGTGAGGAAGCCCAGCCCAAAATCTTACCGGTTTTTACCTCCATGACAATTCCCCAGCCGCGAACACCGCCGCTTGTCTTCTTTACGCTTTTATCCAGTGAGCTCTGCAGGGTCAGCTACACATTGCGATCCAGTGTCAATACGACATTATCGCCATCCTTCGCATAGGCCTTTGTATATTCTGTACCCGGCAGTGGGTTGCCATCCGCATCCTTCTGATATTCCTTACTGCCATTGGTACCACTCAGCTCCTCATCCAGCGCTGCTTCCAGACCGATTTGTCCGGTGATTTTCTTTTTTGCTTCATCATATTGTGCAAAGCCAAGCAGATGCGAGGCAAAGACACTGTTGGGATAGGTTCTTTTCACACTGCTCTGAAATTCTATGCCCGGCAGCTTTAAGGCTGCTATACTTTCCTTGACACTGTTGGAAAGATATTTCCCCTTTTCTCCGAATTCGGTCTGATACATATTCGAATCTCTGGCATCCTGCAGCTTTTTACGAAGAAAGGCCTCCTCCAGACCGAGCTTGGGTGCAAGCAGCCTTGCTGTTTTATCAATGTCCTGCACATAAGCGGGTCGATTACCGATATCCTTTCTGGTCTTGCTTAGAACAGCAATGATTGTATATGTATCCTCATCCTTTGCAAGAATTTCTCCGCTGCGGTCCAGAATGCTTCCCCTTTTGGCCTTTAAAACCTCGGTTTTTACGATATCGCCATCCTTATATTCTTTTACATTCATTCCGGTACGAAAATGTCTGGCGGAGGTCATGGTATATAAAACATTGGATAAAATTAACAGCGTAATGCATCCCATAGCCATCATCATCATTACCAGTGTTCGGTTGCTTCTCTTCATCTACACTCCCCCTTTACAGGAAATGGCCCCTTAACAGGTGCCACTTCCACTATTCCATCTTAACTTTAATAACGGTATCCTTATTGATTGATTTTCCCGTTTTGATATTCTGTGAGGTCACCCTGCCGGTACCGCTCATTTCAACCTCGATATGCGTCAGCTCCCAGAATGCGGTGATATCCTTCTTTGTCCAGCCTTTCATATCCGGCATGGTGATTTTGGAGCCATCTGTCAGAATAAAGACATTCTGATTGGATAAAATGGTTTCTCCCACCTCCGGATACTGCTTGATAACACTGGAGCCGTTTCCGATGATGACCTGACTGGTTGCGGTTCCCTCCAGCTTTTCCTTCGCATAGTCAAGAGAATGATTCAATAAAGAAGGCATATCGGACTGCTTAAAATCCTTATATGTTTTCTGTCCATTATTCGATTCCCCGTCACTGGTGATGTTTGCCGCTACCAGAGCAGAGCGCATGACTTCCTTCATCGGCTCTCTGTCATAGCTGAGAATATCACTTGCCTGAAATGCATAATACACCATGACCTTCGGATCATCCGCCGGTGCCGCCATCATGACAGAGTTGGTGTACAGGCTGCCGTCATAGCCGTTTTTCCCCGCAACCTCGCCGGTTCCTGTCTTGGCAATGATTTCCACATCATTCATTTTATAGGGAGCTGCCGTACCATCCTTATCATATACGACCCGTTTCATCAGCTTTTGCATATACTTGCTTGTTTTCTCTGAAATCGGCTGACCTGCTATCGTTGTGTCATACTGCTTTACAATCTTGCCATTCGCATTTTCAATACGGTCGACAACAAACGGCTCCACCATTTTCCCATCATTGAAGATTGCGGAATACGCCTGTACCATCTGCAGGGCATTAACACTGATTGCCTGTCCAAAGCCGGTGGAGAGCTTCTCCGATGCATAATTAAAGAAAATCGTACCGCCTCTATTATTTAAGAATGGCGAATTCACCGGCTTCAAAAAACCAAATTTATCAAGATATTCCTTATAGATTGAGGGATCCATATACTTTGTCAAAAGCTCACAGATTCCAATGTTGCTGGACAATACAAAGCCCTTATCAAAGGTAACCGTGCCGTGATTCTTACCCAATGCATCATATATAGTTAAATCCGAATTACTTGTTCGATAGATTTTCCCCTTGGAGTCCTCCACGAAATGGAAGGCTCCGGAATCAAAGGTCTCATTATACGGATACTTCCCGCTGTCGATGGCCGCAGAATACGTTATCCCCTTCATAACAGACCCCGGTTCATACAGATAGTCTGATGGAAGGTCTATGTAATCCTTCATATCCCGTTTATTCAAATCAAAGGAAGGAGAGGATGCCCAACCGAGGATTTTCCCTGTTTCCACCTCCATGACAATGCCCCAGCCACGGACTCCGCCTGCTGTTTTTTTCACACTCTTATCCAGTGAATTCTGCAGGGTCTGCTGGACATTGCGATCCAGTGTTAAAACGACATTGTTCCCATCCGTCGCATAGGTCTTCGTATATTTGGTACCCGGCAACAGGTTTCCGTCTGCATCCTGCTGATACACCTCCAGACCGTCCTTACCGCTTAGATATTTATTTAACGCAGACTCCAGCCCCATTTTGCCAACCATTGTATTCTTTTCTTCATCAAACAGCGCATAGCCGATCAGATGAGAAGCAAATACGCTGGATGGATAATACCGTTTTACCGATTCTTCAAAGGAAATACCCGGCAGCTCCAGCGCCTCGATGCTCTCCTTTACCTCCTTGGTAAGATTTTTCCCCTTATCCCCGAGCTCTGTCTGATACTGATTGTTTTTTTGTGCCCTTGTCAGCGTATCAACAATATCCTTCTCGTCCATGCCCAGCTTCGGGGCAAGCAGTCTGGCCGTCTTGGTGATATCCTGTACATAGGCAGGCTTGTTGCCGATTCCCTTACGATTCTTGTTCAGGTATGCAATCAGCTTGTAGGTATCCTCATCCTGCGCAATTACCTCGCCGTTCCGATCATAAATCGTACCGCGCTTTGCCTTCAGGACATTGCTGCTGGAAATGTCGGGATCCTTGTATTCCTTTACATTGGTACCGGTACGCAGATGCTTCTGTGTCACCATAGTAAAAAGGACATTGGATAAAATAACTACCCCAATGATCCCTATCATCAACAGCATATATATTAATGTTCGATTACTTCTTTTCGGGTTCATATCATCACGCCTTTGTTATTTCTTTTCATCTTTATCTACAACAACAACGTTGTCCTGATTCGTTTTGATCCCCTCTTTTTCAGCCATTCCAAGTACGCGGTCGCGATCCTCCAGCTTTGTGATATCCGCCTCCAGATTTGCCACGTCCTCTTTTAATGTGTTTGCCTTCTGCTCGCTTTCCTGTGCCTTCAGCTGAAGCGTTATGTTATAGGATTTCAGTGCAAACTTGGCACCGAAGTATCCGAAAATCGACAGTGTTAAAAGCAGTGTCGCAAGTCCTTCTATACGCAGTCTTCTTTTTCTTTTCACTATTTTCGCCTTCGCCATGTTCATCACCTGATCCTTTCTATACATCTTAGCTTTGCGGAATGAGAGCGCATATTTTCCCTCAGCTCCTCTTCCGTAGCGGTTATCGGCTTTTTATTGAGAAGCCGATACGGTGCAGCTTCCATATCCTGCGGCAGGATCGGAATGCGCTTATCATATTGCTTCGGCTTGCTGCAGGAGGCAAAGGTATCCTTTACGATCCGATCCTCCAGCGACTGAAAGCTGATGACACACAGCCTTCCTCCGACATGGAGAAGCTCCAGTGCATCCCGCAGCACCAGCTGCAGCTCCCCCAGCTCATCATTCACGGCAATACGAATTGCCTGAAACACCTTTTTTGCCGGGTGTCCCTTCTTATTCAGCACCTTCGCAGGCAGTGCGGATTTAATGACATCCACCAACGCAAAGGTTGTTTCAATCGGTTTTACTTCTCTTGCTTTTTCAATTTTTCTGGCAATCTGCTTCGCAAAGCTTTCCTCACCAAACTGAAAAAAGATGCGTACAAGCTCCTGGTACTCCCACTCGTTCACCACCTGATAGGCACTGAGCTTCTGGCTCTGATCCATCCGCATATCCAGCGGTGCATCAAAGCGGTAGCTGAAACCGCGCTGTGCTTCATCAAACTGCGGTGAAGATACGCCCAGATCCAGAACCATACCATCGATGCCGGTAACGCCGCGTGCTGTTAATTCACGCTTCAGATTTGAAAAATTACTATGTATCAGGGTTACATTATTGCCAATCTGCGCAAGCCGTTCCCTGGATTCCTCGATAGCAGAGGCATCACGGTCAAAGGCATATAAATGCCCCTGCGGTATCCGTGCGAGTATTTCCGCGCTGTGACCGCCTCGTCCCAGCGTACCGTCCACGTAGATTCCATCGCTATGAATTGCCAGATTGTCAATGCTCTCCTGCAGTAATACGCTGTAGTGTTTCATCATATCATAAACTCCGTTAAGCTCTCGGCTATGTCTTCAAAGGCGTCGTTTGCTTCCTCATCCACCGGCTCCCAGCGTTCTCTGGACCAGATTTCCACGTGATTGGCAGCACCGATCACCATGCATTCCTTCACAAGCTCTGCCAGCTTCACAAGGGGAGAGGGAATCAGTACACGACCCTGTGCATCAATTTCACATTCAGCGGCCTTGCTTGTCATCATTCGGACAAACATACGGGCATCCTTCTTCGTTGAAGGCAGCTTCATCAGCTGCTCATAGATGGTCTCCCACTGCTCTTTTGTGTAAACAGCCAGACAGCCGTCCAGCCCGCGTGTGATGATGACATGATCTCCCAGCTCCTCACGAAACTTTGCAGGAATGATGATACGCCCTTTTTTATCAATATTATGTGCGTATTCACCCATGAACATGCCCTTCACCTCCACTATCTACCACTTTCTGCTACTTTATACCACCATTATACCCTCTGGCTATGGTTTTGTACATAAAGAATTAAAAAAATTAAGGATTTTATCCTGCCGGGTTCGACGGATTTTCCTTAATTTTCCAGTTATGTGACGTATATGGAAGAAATGCATCAAAAGCTGCGTTCTCTGCGATTTCCTCACTTGATGATGAATTTATCAGAAAGCTCTGCACGGGCCAGTTTTGTAATTTCCTCAATACATTCTGTTTTTGCCTGTGTATATCCATCCCGATCTCTGCGATAGGTCTGTGCCAGTTCTTTTTTCAAGGCTGCATATTTGCGACACACCGCATCATGGGTACGCAGATACTCACAGAAATAAAGCTCTCCCCATGCTGCAGGATAGCGTACATGCAGATGATATACCTTCTCCGTAAATCCAAGGGCCGTGTAGCCTTTATTGAAGCATAGGATATCCCCCTGCTCCTCCTGTTTTCTCGACATCAGTATCCAGCCGTCCCGTGTAAGCGTTTCGATCAGCTTCTGCGGATGGCGGGTATCCGTTTCCAGCAGAATATCCACACAGGGCTTTGCTTCCAGTCCTTTCACCGCTGTACTTCCGATATGGGACATCCTTACAATGGAGGCTTTCAGCAGCTCCTGAAGGTGAAGACGCTGCGCATCATACCATGCTGTATATTGCTCATTATACGGTCGTATGACAATCGGAAACAGTTCCCAGAGCTGTTCCAGAGAAAGCTTCTGCAGTTCCGTTGCATCCTGATTATCTGTACGATTGAAATCAGACTTCTGTAATCGGTACAGAAGAGGGGTCTTTGCTATGGCAGGATGTTCCTGCTCATATTCGATTCTTTGAAAGCCCAGCTGAACAAGATTTTCCTGCAGCTGCTGCTCCTTTGCATCCACCTCCATCATCACCTGCTTGATATCCCAGCGATACAGGACGTAGAACAGCAGCATATACACATACTGTCGATGCAGCAGTGCAAAATCCTTTCCGATATTCGCCAGCCGCATTGCGATCGTCACCGTGCGTGCAGACTGAAGCGTCACCTGCATATAGCCGGCATAAATGGTATCCAGCAGCAGATACAGCTGCAAAGTGCTGTTCATTAGATTTTCCTGCAGCTGAGGAACACAGGTTGTATCACATACAGGAATACTTCCTTCCGCTTTGCTGCAGATGGTAAGATTTTTATAAACCAGCTTCATAAACGCCTCCATTTTCTTCCTTCGCAAGCATATGTCTTTCCCCTGCTTCCAGATTGCGCTGCTTTCATGTCTCTCTTGCATACAGGAACAAGCTGTATGATTTTCTTAGGAGTTCTCCTGTTCATCTGTCTCATGAACCAGCTGTATACCGTATTCCTTCTGCTTCCATACGCTTCTTTATTCCAGCTTTGAGCTGCAGCATTTTTCCAGCTGATGCTGAATATAGGGGGCATCCTCATCATCCAGTAAGGCGATTAGCTTATCCCCGGTATGCAGCACAGTACTTCCTTTCGGCAGAAGCTCCTTCCCCTGCCGCTCAATGCTGATCAGCAGGCACTTATTCGGCCACTTCACATCGCATATCGCCTGATCACAGACTGGACTTCCCAGCTCTACAACGGCTTCCACCAGATGGCGCTCTCCATGGAAGGCAGAAAGATTCACACCGTTTTTCACAAGGAGATTGTGCAGCAGGCTTTCATAAATCGGCTCACAGTTCAACAGACTGGCGCACAGATAGCTGATCAGCGATACCACCGCCAGCGGCAGAAGATTCGTCAAGGTACCACTCATCTCTGCTATCAGAATGATTCCGGTGATCGGTGCGCGAACGATAGCGGCAAATGCCCCTGCCATCGCCATAATGATTATATTATTCATATAGCCGGCAGAGAAGCCGAACACCTGTACGGCGATATTCCCGAAAATTGCCCCGGTAAAGCTGCCAAGGACAAGCAGCGGGAAGAAAATACCGCCCGGGGCTCCGGAGCCGAAGCTGATAAGGGAGAACGCAAATTTCACTGCCAGCAAAAGAAACAGTGTGCGAAGCATCATGACAGGATTCTCACTGAGCATTTCGATCATCGCATGTCCGCTGCCAAGCACATCGCTCAGACACAGGGCAAGCACACCGGACAGCAGCATTGCCACCATCACACCGTAATGCCGCAGACCGCTTTTTGCAAACAGTGCCTGCACCTTCATCGTGGATTTGTTGTACAGTACTCCAAACAAGCCGCAGACGATTCCCAGCAGAATCAGCATCCAGTAATAGCCAAGCGGAAAGGTGTTCAGGACTTCAAAATGAAATGCCGGAGCCAGACCGAACACATTGCGGGATAGAAAATCTCCGCTCACACTCGCACACATGACGGAAATCAATACCGACACGCTGAAATTTTTATGAATCTCCTCCAGTGCAAACATCACACCGGCAAGGGGTGCGTTAAATGCTGCAGCCAGTCCTGCCGCAGCCCCGCAGGTCAAAAGCAGACGCTCTTCCATCTTTACGCGGTGAAACAGCTTCGCAATCGCTTTTCCTGCCATCGCTCCCAGCTGTATGCTGGGGCCTTCTCTTCCCAGAGACAGACCGCCGAAGGCACACAGCGTTCCGCCAATCACCTTCGCAGGCAGCACACGCGTCCACTGCTGGTCGATAAAAGACATGATTTCTCCTTCCACCTGCGGAATTCCGCTACCGGAGATCAACGGCTCCGCCTTCAAGAGCTGCGCAACCAGAAATCCCAGTATGAGCAGAAAAGCAAACCACAACACAATATGCGTCCAGTCGGTGCGGATAAATGCAACCGCAGCCGCAACAAAATCCTCCGCGTAGCCCAGAATGATGCGATACAGCACGGCAATCAGACCGGCACAAAGACCGGCCGCAAGCCCTTCTCCAATCAATACATATTTAAAATTTCCTGCACTATGCAGAATATGAAGCGTACTTCCATGTTTTCTCTCTTTCACAAATCTCATCCTTCTTTCTCTAAAATTATAGCATTCGTATCTCCCTTTTACAAATTACTTCCCGTTGCCACTCGATTCTTATACGGCCGAAGCTGTCAGCAGTCACACCGTTCAGCCTGTACAGGTGCAATTTACGAGTAAATGCTCTTTTGTAAGGGCGAAGAAAAACAGGCATATGCCTGTTCATCCTACAACACGGAAGTGTTGTTTTGCGAGTCGATGGATTCCTTAACGCTTAAAAGGAAAACAGAGACATCTGATTTTCATCCTGCATTCCCTCCAGAACTCCCATACTCTCCATCTTCTTCACCAGTGTTCCGCTCAATGCCGTACGCCGCTGTAAATCCTCCTTGGAAAGGAAGGCTCCCTGCTTTCGTGCCTCCACAACCGTATCCGCAACGTTCTCACCAAGTCCGTCGATGCTGGTAAACGGCGGAATGATGTAGTTCGCATTCTCCGGATCGACGATAAACTCACGGGATGCTGAGCGCATGATATCAATATTGGTAAAGTAATAGCCCCGCAGGTTCATTTCTAGAGCAAGCTCCAGTGTATTGAAGGTATCCTTATCCTTTTTGGAAACATCCTTTTTCGTTTCATTATTTTTCAGCATATCGCTGATTTCCTGCATCCGGCGCCGTATTGCCTGTTCTCCCTTAATCATTGTTTCAATATCATAGGCATCACAGCGAATCGAGAAGAACATGCAGTAATACACCTGCGGACGATGCACCTTGAACCATGCGATACGAATCGCCATCATAACATAGGCTGTCGCATGTGCCTTCGGGAACATATACTTGATTTTCAGACAGGAATCAATATACCAGTCCTCCACACCGTTGGCCTTCATTTCCGGAATCCATTCATCCTTCAAGCCCTTCCCCTTACGCACACTCTCCATGATGGTAAAGGCAAGCTTCGGCCGCAGTCCCTTGTGCAGCAGATAGACCATGATATCATCTCGACATCCGATGACACTCTTCAGCGTACACGTTCCGTTGTCGATCAGATCCTTCGCATTTCCCAGCCAGACATCAGTACCATGGCTCAGACCGGATATTTTCAAAAGCTCATCAAAGGTGGTCGGGCGCGTCAGCTCCAGTATACCGCGCACAAACGGCGTTCCAAACTCCGGTAATCCGGCTGCTCCGGTTTCCTCACAGGATTTACTCGTATCAATCTTCAGGGCATCCACCTTGGAGAAAACACTCATCGTTTCCGGATCATTCATCGGAATCGTCGTCGGATCAATCCCGCTCATCCGCTCCAGCATCTTCATTGCGGTCGGATCGACATGTCCCAGAATATCAAATTTCAAAACATTGTCATGGATATCGTGGAATTCAAAGTGGGTGGTCTTCCACTCCGCATACGGGTTGTTGGCAGGGTATTGTACCGGTGTAAAATCATGAACATCCAAATCCAGCGGAATGACGATAATACCACCCGGATGCTGCCCGGTCGTACGCTTCACTCCCTCACAGCCCTTCGCCAGATGCAGGACCTGTGCATTTCGCATACTGCCCTCAATGCCCATTTCCTCCTCATATCCCTTCACATAACCAAACGCTGTCTGCGTCGCAACGGTACCGATCGTTCCTGCACGGTACACATGATCATCCCCGAACACCTCTTTTGTATAGGCGTGGGCATTGGGCTGATAATCACCGGAGAAGTTCAAATCGATATCGGGAACCTTATCCCCTTCAAAGCCAAGGAAGGTTTCAAACGGAATATCGTGTCCGTCCCCTCGTATGGTTTCTCCACAGTTTGGACAGATGATATCCGGCAGATCAAAGCCATCTGCCACGCTTCCGTCCGTATAAAATTTCACATAATGACACTTCGGACATACATAATGCGGTGCAAGCGGGTTAACCTCGGTTATTTCCGACATCGTCGCAACAAAGCTGGAGCCGACCGATCCACGAGAGCCTACCAGGTACCCGTCATTCAGACTCTTTTTAACCAGCAGATGGGAAATATAGTAAACAACGTAGAAGCCGTGTCCGATGATACTTGCAAGCTCCTTTTCCAGGCGCTTTTCCACGATTTCGGGAAGCACCGGTCCGTATTTTTTATGAGCATTTTCATAACAGATATCCGTAAGCTTCTGATCAGAGCCCTCGATATCCGGCGGATACAGACGATCCTTGACAGGCTTCACTTCCCCGATCATATCGGCAATCCGTTTGGTGTTTTTAATAACCATATCATAGGCGCGCTGTTCTCCCAGCCATGCGAATTCCTTCAGCATCTCCTTCGTTGTACGGAAGTGCTGGTCCGGCGCCTTGAATTTCCGACGCTTTTCCTGATTGTAGATATAGAGAGGATGACGGACACCGCCAATCGCCTGTGAGGAAATATAAATATCACGAATCATTTTCTCACCGGGCTGTACATAATGACAGTCTCCGCTGGCAACCAGAAGCTTATCCAGCTTATCGGCTGCATTCACAATGGATGTCAGAATTTCCTTTAACCGCTCCATACTGGAAATGGAATCACGTTCCACAAGGTGGCGGTAGTTTTCCAGCGGCTGCAGCTCTATGTAATCATAAAACTGCATAACCTCCTCCAGTGTCTGTTCATTGCGGGTCTGTGCCATGTCAAACACTTCGCCGTTCAGACAGCTGGAGCCAATGAGCAGATTGCCGTTGATACGCCGCTTTTCAATTTCGCTTCGCAAAATTCTAGGCTCCGCTACGATATTGTTTGTACTTTTACTGCTGTAGGCAAGATAGCTGGTATGGGAAAGCGTCACCAGCTCAAACAGCTCCTTCAGTCCCGCCATATTTTTCGCCAGTATCGTCACATGCTTGACACGCACCTTGCGAAAGCTCTCAGCTGTCTGCATATCCTGAAGCTCCTGCAGGTTTTTGATATGCTTCAAATCGTTCAGCATATTCATATAGGTCTGCGCAAGAACCTCCGCATCATAATCGGCACGGTGAGCAACATCCTCATCGTATCGAATGCCATAGGAACGGGCAATCTGCCCCAGCCGATAGCCCTTACGGTCCGCCTGCATGCTTCTGGCAAGATCCAGTGTATCAATCACAGGATTCATGATTGGGGGACGTCCGATTCTTGCCAGCTCATCATTTAGAAAGTTATAGTCAAAGGTCGCATTATGTGCCACCAGGATACTGTCCCCGATAAAGTCGAGAATCTCATCTATGCTGTCCGCAAAGGATTTCGCATTCTTCATATGCTCTTCCGTAATACCGGTCAGCTCCGTGGTAAAGGCACTCAGCGCCACCGGCGGCTTGATAAACAGCTGCAGACTCTTTATACAGGCACGATCCTTAACGATCTGCCCGCCGAATTCGATAATGTGATCAAAACGGCTGGATAGACCGGTTGTTTCAAGGTCAAATACGCAATAGGTCCCCTTTTCCAGTTCAATGTCCTGAATATTACGAACAATCTGCAGTGCAGGATCCACCATATTCATTTCCAGACCGTAAATCATTTTAAACGGTGTTTCTCTGCCCTTATTGATCGCCTCCACCTTATGCTGTGCCTTTGGAAAGGCCTGTACGACAAGATGATCAGTAATGGCGATGGCATCCATTCCCCACGCATTCGCCTGATCGATGTATTCTTCAATATTGCAGACACCGTCCATTTCCGAAAGCTTGGTATGCACATGCAGCTCCACACGTTTTTCCTCTGCTTCATCCACACGCTTTACTTCCGCAACCTTTTCAATCACGTCAGGCATAAAGACAAGCTCCCGGGTATAGGCATCGTATTCCGCCTTACCATAGGCTACGACACAGTCTCCGTTCTTTATTTCCGCCAGTACTTCCTTTGTGACGGCACCGCGTTCAAACCGCTTCATGATGATGGCATCGTCGTCATCCCCGATCCACAGCATCTGGATATCACGTCCATTGCGCAGCGTTCGTGTTTCCGTTTCAAAGATCTTACCATGGATACGGATACCGTGGCATTCTTCCGTTATATCATGAATGGAAAACGGCACATACTGGTCCAGCCCCTTTTTCCCCTTCGGCTTAAAATTATAGCTTTTCTTTTCCTCATACACCTTCACCGGCTTCGCTGCCGCCTCACTTTTCACCGTGACCGTCGGAATCGGTGCGGATTTTTTCATTTCCTCAACATGAATTTCCAGCTGAAAGCCGCAGCGCTCCAGAAATTCCTGCAGCAAATGCTTATTCTGGATCGCCCGGTCGCGTTCCTGCTCATCCAGAATCTGATAGACAAGATATTTCTGTTCATTGATGGTCGGCAGTGATTCATGAAATATTTTCAGCTGCATATGCCGGGAGACAAAGCGTTCGATATAGCTGGATACCTCCAGCAGCTCCGCTTCGGCCTTTTCAGCTGTGATATGCAAATCCACACTGCAGCGTGTCAGCTTTGTTAAACGCATACAGAAAACATCCCATACCTGAAACGGCAGTGGCTTCGGCAGAGAGATTTCCATTTTGATAACATTGGACTTCTTCATATATACCGGCTTCATGGTAAAGGTACCCTGTTCAAAATACTCCAGATCCGGATTGTTCTGTTCCATTTTTCTCACTAAATCAATCAGTTTCAGTTCCATTGAATCCCTCTTTTCCGCTCCTTATATGATAGCATATTTCGCCCCTTTGAAAAAGTAAAATTATCGCTCATTTTCCGGATGTGTCATATTCAAACCACGCGCGACCATTTTGTTCACGACGCATGCGATGTTCAGCTGACGCTCCCTTTTTACTGCGTATATCCGCTGCGCTTTTCACAACATCTTGCGCAGGATGCAAAAAGCAATCCTCATGTGCCGTAATGGATCAGGCGCAAGAAATTTTCTTCCCTGCACATAAAAAGGATACATCCCGTCCTTTTCGGATGTATCCGTATATCGCTGTTTAAGCAGATAGCCGCACTGGCTCATCCCAATCGGACTTTGCGTTCCCCATTCACTGGTGGAATGCGGAAGGCTGCTTTACTGCGGCAGAGCCGCCTTTTTCAGTGCATTCTGTGCCGCCATGCGAATTGCTCTGCTTGATATGGTGGCAGAGGAAACATCATCAACAGCCGTACTGTTTTGCTTTTGAATATCTTCAAGAATACGCTCAGCATCTTTCCCCATACCGTTATCATGCTGAAGCAGCTCAATTCTCTGTATGGCAGCATTCTGAATCCGCAGCCGCAGCCGTACCTGCACCAGACCAGTCTGACATTCTCCCTCATAGCTGCCATCCTGCAGACGATTCATATCCACGGCTTCAAATGTGAGCGCATCACTTTGCTGCTTCGTCTGATAGAACTGATAAGCAATCCCTCCCGCGCCAAGAAGAATCAGTACCACCAGAGCCTTGATGAGCTTACGCTTCATGAGTCTGCCCTGCAATGACACTGTCAATCGTATCCCAGCGCAGGCGGTCTACAAGTACAGCGTCTTTATCCTCATACAGATGTTCCTGCTTATTCACCATGCGGATGATTTTTCTTTCCAGAAAGCCCAGCTTCTGAAAGTCCAGTCTGCCGCCGATATTCACAGTAAAGGCAAGCTGCCGATAACATGCTTCTCCCAGATTTTCTGTGATGATTTTTTCCGGTGCAGCATCGCTCATACCGCACAGCAGCATACCGACGCTTTTCCCTGCCAGCTCCTTCGTATTTGCACGAATGCAGGCAAGCAGCTGCTTTGCCAGCCTGCCGGCATAAATGCTTCCAACACATACAATGCGCTCATAGCCTTCCCACGACAGTGCAGGGTCTGCTTCCTGTAAATCTGCGCAAAGCTTTTGCTGCAGATACGCTGCCACCTCTTTCCCGGTGCCATGCTTACTTTTATAAATAATCAGTGTATTCATTTGTTCTCCATTCCCCTGCTTTCTGCAGGCTGCCTCATAGATCGTGATACTGTCTCTGTCATATGCCTGCGTTTCTGACTGCTCTGCTTCCTATGCTGTTTCATGCGGTCGCAGAGATGCCATGATCAAATCCAGCACTTCCTCAATGACCTTATCCCGGTATGCAGGCACCGGCTGTTCTATGAGGATACGCTCCAAAAGACCGTATACACAGCACCAGATGCCTTGTGCGCGAAGCTCTACCTGCTCCACACTGAACTCGCCGCATGCTATGCCTTCCTCCAGACAGGTGCACAGCATAGCAATACTTTTTCGATGCTGGCGCAGATTTTCCTGCAAAATTGCAGTCTGCTTTTGTACGGAAGGAAGCTTGCTCTGCATGACGACCTGATAAAGCAGCGGATCCTCCAGCATCCCTCTAACATAACCAAACAACGTGGCTCGCAGTTGGGCAGCGGGAGATTTTTCAGATGCCATGGTCTGCTGTATGATGCACAGGATATGTTGATATCCCTCCTGTACGACCGCAAGCATCAGCTCCTCCTTCCCGGAAAAATAATGATAAATAATACCGGGTGTCTGCTGTATCATCGCCGCTATTTTACGAATGCTTAAAGCCTCCATTCCCTGCGTTTCCATGATTTCTCTGGCTGCACGCATGATAAGCGCCCTGCGTGATGCTATCTGTTCCTCATCCTTTACGCGCATGCTTCTCCTCCTTTGCATAAAAGCAGATATGGCGGTCTGCTTTGATTTTCTTTTGCTGCTTGTGAATCGTATGATTCATTTTCAAACACATCAGACGGGCTACAAAGCCTGGGATTTTCATTTCCGCCTGCTTTGAAAGCAAGCTGTCAACTTTCGTTTTATGCTGTATACAGGCAATCAGCTTCTGCAGGCAATGCTCCACCGGTACCGCATTGGGAAGACGCTTCAATGTAACACCGTCAATGATTGCCCCTCCCCCGATAACCAAGCCGCCCATCCAGCGCAGCTGCATCGCCTTTGCAAACAGCTCGATATTGCCGATACAGCAGTGATGCGTATGAGTGTATGGCATTCCACCCTGTGCGATTGCATATACATATTTGTTTCTCGACAGCTCTGCCTGATGCAGCTTAGCCAGTACCTCTACTGCATCCCCCGGGATAGCGTTCACATAACAGGGAGTGATAAAAATCCATGTATCTGCCAGCCCTGCAGCTTCCAGAAAGCTGTCCCATGCAGCCTCGATATCCAGACAGCTCCACAGCTGCGTCTGCTCACCGAGCTGTTCCTGCATAAGTCTTCCCAACAGGGCACTGGTTCCAAGCCTGCGCGGACTCAGATTCAAAATCAGTATGGACATAGTGCTGCCTCCTCACCAATATACTGTACACGCATGAGCGTACCCCCGGTAATACCATGGATCTCCTCCAGCCATTCCTCAAACAATGCCAGCTCCTGTGGCGTCGCCTCTCCGTAAAGAAGAAATTCGATTTCACGCAGCGGTATTTTCCATCCCTTCTTGGTCAGCTCCCTGTTTTTTACGGTATATTCCGGATAGCCAAGCACCGCCATACGATCCAAAATGCGCTTGCACTTCGGACTGCAGCACCCAAAGCTCTGCCGGCATATGAAGACCAGCTTTTCACATTGCGCGATTTTGGGATACAGCATCTGCATATCATCCGCAACTGCACATTCACCACCATGATGTATGCGACGTTCACAGGCTCCACATCCCATACAGCCCTGCAGCTTCAACTCTCTGACATCCACTGTCTCCATCCCCAATTCATCGCAAAACGCATATTCCGTATCATTCAATCGTAATGTTCTCACAGTCATCACCTCTTAATAAATTAAACACTGTTTAATTTATGTTTATCTTATCGTATCCCGGTCATTCTGTCAAGATGGTTTCAGTAGATTAACAAAGCCATTGTCTGTCATTCCTATCCACCACGATCTGCATAACCGTACAAAAAATGAATGTATAAATGCATATTCGAAAAACAGGCAGGATGATAAATATACAGAAAAAAAGATCAGGTACATGATAAAGACGAACCTGATCCTCCTGATTATTCTATTTTCAAAGCATAAAAAACATAGAAACAGCCATACCCTCCGCTATTTATTACATGGACAGTAAAATGCTTGTGACATAAGAGCCGAGTATCGCCACACTCGCCAACAGAACCAGGGCGCGATGCTTCTTTCCATATATAACCACCAGTGTACAGACCATGGAAAACGCACCAAAGCCGAGCAGATTCATTACCTGCGGTTCATTGACATAAATGCTTCCCTGCGTAAAGAGAACATCCGCAAAGCAGAGTATGATAAAATTGAACAGGTTACTGCCGACGATATTACCGAAGGATGCATTGAAATTTCCAATCCGTACCAGATTGACAGAAGCACTCAGCTCCGGCAGTGAGGTAGCCACTCCCAGGAAGATTGCCCCGGCAACCGTAGCCCCCAGCTGCAGCTCCTCCGCAAGGCGGTCCGTTACCGTTGTCAGCAGGATACTTACGATAACAAGTCCCACACTGTAACAGATAAACCGAACAGCAATCTGCCTTACACTCAGCGAGATATACACTTCCTCCTCCACATCACCGCTGTCATCATTCCCCATGAATTTCACATTTACCGCATACACAAGCAGAATGAGAACGGACATCAGGTTAACCTTCAGAAAACTGAACCCAACCTCCTTCGGCATCATGATGGCCGCAAATACAAGGGCATACATGACCAGACCGAACCACAGCGTCTTGCTGTGTGATTTTGACAGTGTGGCTCTTTGATAACGGCGGGATGTAAACAGCATCAGTCCTCCAATGACACAGAGATTGAAGATATTGCTACCCAGCACATTTCCCTGTACCAGATCCGGCTGATCCAGTGCCAGAACCGCAGTCAGAGATGTAAATAATTCAGGCAGAGAGGTCACAGCCGCAAGCATGACACCTCCTATAAACGCACCGGACAGATTTGTTTTCTTATCCAGACAATCAACGTAATACGACAGACGTACAGACAAAAACACCACCAGTGCCGCCAATACGATATATTCAAGATACAGCATACCATTTTCCTTTCCTTTTCCAGCAGCCTCTTTCGAAGAAAGCAGCTGCTCTTTTTCATTTTATTCTATAGCTTCCCCCGACACCGCTTTGACAAACCGGCGCATGCATTCTTCAATCAGAGAACGCGGTGCAGCCATATTGATACGCTCAAAGCCCTTTCCCTGTGCACCGAACAGATAGCCTTCATCCAAAATCAGAGACTGCTGTCGCATCCGCTTCTCGAGCTGCCTCTCGTCAGGACAGTACGCACGGACATCCACCCACAACAGATAGGTTCCTTCGCAGGGGGAAACAACAGCCTGCGGAAGCTCTTTTTCCAGATAGTCACATGCATAGCGAATATTCTGATCGATATAGGAATTCACCTGATTCAACCAGTCTTCACTTTCATTATATGCCGCCTTCGTTGCCGCTAATGCAAAGGAATTGCAGCTGTTCAAAGACAGTCGGTTTCCGACAAACTCCTTCCAGCGCTGCTGATATTCCGGCTTTGTGATGATGATATTACTGTTTTGCAGACCTGCCAGATTAAAGCTTTTGCTGGGCGCTGTACAGACGATGATTTCATCCTTATATTCCGGAACCAGCGTATGTAACGGGATATGATGAATTCCCTCCCGTATCAGATCACAGTGAATTTCATCACTGATGATCCATTTTCCATAGATATGCGCAAGATCAGCCACCTGCTGCAGCTCTTCTTTTGACCATACCCGGCCTACCGGATTATGCGGAGAACACAAAATCATTCCCTTTACCTCATCCGCAGCCAGCTTTTCCTCTAAATCCGCAAAGTCAATCGTGTAGACTCCATCCGTAATGCACAGGGGACTTTCCACAACACAGCGCCTGGTTGCCAGAATCTTATTGCGAAACGGATAATATACCGGCGGCTGAATCAGTATGCTGTCACCCTCCTCACTCAGAATTTCCAAAAGATAGGCGATAGCTGGAACGACTCCCCCTGCATAAAAGATGGAATCTGCCGCAATCGTCCATTGAAAGCGACGCTGAAACCATCCAGTTACACTGTTTCTGTATGCATCATCAAAGCCGCAGGAGTATCCGTAAATCTGCTCCTCCACACGACGGTGCAGGGCCTCCTGTATCTCTGTGCTGCAGGGAAAATCCATGTCCGCCACCCATAGAGGCAGCACCGTCTGTTCATCACTGCAAGCAAAGGGCTTATCCCATTTGATACATCCGGTTCCCGTTCTCGACAGAACCGTATCAAAATCATATTTCATATGTACCTCCCAAACAAGATCAATTCATGTACTCATATACTGCATTATTATATCGTGTTTAAAAGCCCTTGAACAGAGAAAATACTGTGGATTTTCCCACTTTTTCGAAGCTGTGTCTGCAATGCTGTGCAAACAATCGCATACTGAAGGATGTTTTGAAGTTTTATAATTGCATGATGCCTTCATCGTACCCTCTTCTTCATATACAGCAATGCAGGACAATCGCATAATGTGCTAAGCTTTTTGCCTGTGTATACTGCTTGTACGAGCCATGGTCCAATAACCTACCGTGCCTTCCATGTGATACACAACCGTATATGCCCGATAATGCATACGGGCATAGTCACCGCTTCAGACATAGCTGCTGTACACATTATATACAGGCAGTTCGCAAAATAAAAAAAGATTCCCATTTCACTGAACGAAAAGCGCAGATGGAAATCTCCTTGATACCTGTATGGTTGAAAAGCAAGCAACTATTTAGTAACGGAATTCTTCACGGAACAGTTCATCAATGGATTTTCCTGTTTCCTGACGCACATCCTCGACTTCACTGTTCAAGACAATCTGTCCGTTTTTGATGAAGACAACTGTACTGAAGATACGTTCGATATCCGCAATCAGATGCGTTGCAATAAGAATCGTCTGCTCCGGAGAATAATTTTCCAGAATTGTATCCAGAATCACTTCCCTTGCGGCCGGATCGACACCGCCAATCGGCTCATCCAGTACGATGATTTTTGCCTTGCGACTCATTACCAGAGCCAGCTGAAACTTTTCCTTTGTCCCCTTAGACATCGTCTTGATGCGCATTCCATCATCAATTTGAAAACGCCGCATAATCGTCAGGCATTTATCCAGATCAAAATCCGCATACATATCGACAAAAATAGCCAGTGCATCCTTCACCTTCATCCAGTCTGAGAAATACGGCTCATCCGGCAGATAGGACACCATCGCCTTCGTCTCTGCCCCGATGCATGTTCCATCGATTTTTACGACACCGTCATAATCCTTCAGCAGTCCGGTCATAACCTTTAAAAGCGTTGTCTTTCCACTTCCGTTAGGACCGAGCAGACCGATGATCTGCCCTCCCTCAAAAACCATATCCACATTATGCAGGGCCTGCTTTTTCCCATAGGCTTTGCTAAGCCCGCTTATTTCAATCAGCTTTTCCATTGTGCAACCTCTCTTCCACTGTGGCGATGATGGCTTCATCATCACATCCGTATTGACGTATTTCTTCAATAAACATGTCTGTTTTTCTACAGATTACATCTTCCTTTAGTTTCCGTATCATTTCTGTATCGTTGCAGATAAATCTGCCACTCGTGCGTTCACTCGCCACTAGACCGCTGCGCTCCAGTTCACTCAGCGCACGCTGTACCGTATTCGGATTGACACCAAATTCCACAGCCAGTTCACGGACAGAAGGAATTTTCTGAGAAGGCTGATATACATCTGTAACGATCCATCGCTTTATTTCATCCATAATCTGCAGATAGATCGGCATCTTGGAATCAAAATTCATGCAGGTTCACTTCCTTCCTAATACTCTCCGTTTTTCATTCGTTTCACTGTTTGCAGTACTGCTATGATGATAATTCCCAGCAGCAGTGCTCCTACAATATAGATTGGCCATCCGATTCTGAAATAATCCAGCAGCAGATATCCGGTAAATACATACCAGAACGAGAATAGCAGAATAATCAGTATGATCAGTGCTCTCTCCTTCAGGTCATTCATCATTCTATTTCCAGTTTATGATCCAGGATATATTTGCTTCCGAAGAAGAACAGGCTGAGAAGCAGCAGGGATTTCACAATCATAATGCCCACACCTGCCATGAACTGGTATTCCACCTGCATTCCCATAAACATCCCCATGATTGTGCCGGCAAAATCATCGGAGGCAAGATGAAACGGAGCAAGCAATATCCGATCAAACACAAAGCTGAGTATCCAGGATATCAGAATATAAAGCAGAATGGCAACTGCCGTGCGATATCGCGGTACATAGGTGGTATGCGTTATATTCATAACCAGATAGACCAAGGCCACGGATTCTGCCGTACCGACAATCATATAGAACAGATACAGCAGGGAATCCACTGCAATCACGGTGCTGAAGAATTGCTGCAGCGTCTCTGTAATTGCTGAAAAATCAAAACCGCTGACACGCAGACCGATAATCAGCATCGACAGAAACAGGACAAACACGGAAACAATGATCCAGAACACCGCACTCAGAATTTTTGTCAACAGCAGCTGTGTGCTTGTGACAGGCAGGGTATGCGTCAGATACGAATTCCTGGAGAACATCGAATTGCTGTAATTCTTAATAATGACGACAACACACATGATGAACATAACCACACTCATGATAATATAGACAATTGCTGCAATGTTGGTTATCATTCCCTCATTCCTAGGATTCATCAGAAGTGCCGCCACCATGACGATGGCATATAAAACAAGAAAGCTTCGATATGAGCATTTCAGCTCATGCTTGCATAATTTCCAGAACATATAATTCCTCCCTCGTAAATGGTTTGTGTATCACTGTATTAACTACCTAATACAATAGTACAGTATCGAGAAAGAATTGTCAAGCAATACATAAAAATATTTATCGAAATTAAGGTCGCCAGCAATCATTCCCCATATAAATAAGTCCTATCCTGCTGTATGCTTCTTTCATCATGGCTATTTATAGGACAACCGATTCAGGGCAGTCAGACAGGGATACACATTTGGATAGTCTGCAAATATAAAAAGATCAGGTGCATTATTTTCTACAAGCCCGTACACTTGATTCTTTTCCCTCTGCTAATACTGCAGCTTACCGTTCTCGATCCGGATAGCTCTGAACGATTCCTATTTTTTATAAAAGGCGAACGACAGGTGAATCCCCCTGCAAACGAAAAAAGTCATCCTTTCGGATGACTGCCGCTTCCTTTGCCTAGGTATCTCTTAGGTTTCTTTACAAAGGCATAATCATAAATCACTACAAAAACCGAGCCAACCTACACTAAAACGTCGCTGTTTCTTTGTGAAAAGCGACGTTTTTTTATGGCCTGGTTTTGGAAAGGAGTGGTGCTGATTTCAAATTGAAAATGAAAGGGGGAGTTATTTTTGCTGGCCAGGCCGGAAGGTCTGGCCCTTTTTCATTCCATCAAAAAGGAGGTTAGCAAATGGCCGATGAAAAAGTAAACATGGGCCCGGAGGAGAATAAGCCCCCGGAAACCCTATCCCCGCCCGGCCAGGGTGATCTGCCACCGCTGGAGGAAAATAATGCTTCTGCTGTTTCTGGTGAAGATAAAACGGCTCCCGATCATGTGGAGCCCGATCCACCGTCTGCCGACAAGCACACACAGCAGGCTGTTCTTCCCGGCATGGGCGAAGATACACCCGCCCCGTCCGGCAAGGTGATCAACCTCTCGGACATCCAGGCCGCTAATAAGGACGGCAAGGAGGCTTCTACTACCGCCCCGGAAAAGAAAGCGCCGGAGGCGGAACAGCCGAAAAAGCGCCGGGGCCGTCCCCCAAAAGAGCAGGCTGCGATGTCTGCGGGGAAAAAGGAGAAAGCGGCGGAGCCCCGCACAGGCCGCCCGTCTAAGGTTGACAAGGCGGCCCGTGAGGAGGCCCCGCCCGCTGTTCGGGACAAAGTGTCCAGAGGTAAGAAAGCTGACAAGGGCAAGGAAACGGGCTCCGGTGGTGCGCCTGCGTCTAAATCCGCTAAGACGGTAAAGCCGGACAAGGCCGCTCCCGTCAAGGAGGCTGCCGCCGCTCCGCCGCCGGAGATCAATCTGCCGCCCACGCCTGACGTGCCGCCCCGCCCGGTGGAAGAGGGAAAAATCGTCTATCTGAAAATGACAGAGCTCCATCCGTTCCATACGTTCCGAGAGCACCCCTACAAGGTGCAGGACGATAAGGCGATGGATGATCTGGTGGGGACGATCAAGGAGCACGGCATTATGACACCCGCCACCGTCCGCCTGGAAAAGGACGGCAAAGGCTATGAGATCATCGCGGGCCACCGCCGCCATCATGGTGGCACACGGGCCGGGCTGGAGGAAATGCCCTGTATCGTCCGGGAAATGACCGATCTTGAAGCTGTCCGGGAAATGCGGAACAGCAACAAGCAGCGGGGCGATCCTCTCCCCAGCGAACTGGCAAAGCTGCTGGACTTGGAGGTGGAGGCCATCAAACGCCAGGGGGCCCGCCCGAAAAATGAGAAAGAGGCGGAGGCCCTGGGTAAGCTCTCGGTGGAGATTGTGGGCAAGGAACACGACATGAACTATAAAAAGGTCATGCGGTATATCCGGCTCAACTCTCTGGTGCCGGAGCTTCTGGACAAGGTAGACACAAAGCAGATGGGCTTTATGCCTGCGGTGGAGATCTCGTATATCAGGCCGGAAAACCAGCGGCTGATTGCCGTTTCCATTGACGGAGAGCAGTCCTCTCCCTCGGTGGCCCAGGCGAAGCGGCTCCACGAGCTGGACAAAGAGGGCAAGCTCAACGGTGATGTGATCGATGGCATTTTGAGTGAAGAAAAAAAGGAGGATCGCGGTGTGATTATTTCGACTGCTGAACTGTCTAAGTATTTCGGCAAGGAGGTCACTCCTGCCAAAATGAAAGAGCAGATCATGGCGCTGCTGGACGAGTGGAAAGAGAAACAGCCGCCCGAACTGGCGCAGCCGGACAGGAAAAAGGATTTGGAGAAGTAACCGGGCCCCGCTTCTGGACACTTTGTCCAGAGGTAAACACCCCGCGCCGGGGATGGGCTCTGTGGTAATATATCCCCCGTCGCCGGGTATTTTGCAGCGCAGCCGGGAACGGGCCGTCAAGGGGCGGAACGCCCGCCGTTTGCGGCGGCTTGCCCTTGACGGCCTGGCCCGGCTGTGCTATTTCCGGCAAGGCGGCGGGGGTATATCCTCCAGAGCCGCCCCCTTTCCCATGAATGGGAAAGGGCGGGGGGATAGGGTTGAACTACCTATTAAATATTGGAGGTGTGATAATGAAACGATCCCTTGCTTATATCACCGCTGCGTGGCGCGGTGATCCTGCGGTGGATATGGAGCAGGCGGCGCATTACTGCCGCGTGGTCTACGATGCGGGCTATTCCCCCATCTGCCCCATGCTCTATCTGCCGCTGTTCCTCAATGACGCGGTGCCGGAGGAGCACAAGAACGGCATCGACATGGGCCGCGATCTGCTCCGGCGCTCCCGTGTGCTGGTGGTGTGCGGCCATTCCGTGACCGAGGCCATGAAAAATGATATTGCAGTGGCCCAGCGCCTGGGGATCACCGCTACTACCCTTGAGGGCATCCTGACCGTCAAGGGCCAGGGGCGGTGCTGATGGAGTCCCTGTTTGAAGCCTACGTCACTAACCTGGGGAAATACAACGAGGGCAGACTGGTAGGCGAATATCTCAAATTCCCCACTACTACCGAGGAAGTACAGGCGTTGCTAAAGCGCATCGGAATTGATGGAGTGCGGTATGAGGAAATTTTCATCACGGATTATGAAATAAACATATCCGGGCTCTATGACTGTCTTGGCGAATACGAGAGCATTGACGAGCTCAATCATCTGGCCTGCCTGCTCTCCGAACTGGATCAAAGCGACTTGGAGAAGTTTGAGGCGGTCATTGATAGCGGCGAACATACTTCCAGCGTGGCCGATCTCATCAATCTGGCGCAAAACCTGGATTGCTACGAGTTTTATCCCGGTGTTGGGGACGATGAAACCTTGGGCCGCATTTATGTGGAGGATATGGAGGCCATCGATATTCCAGAGCATCTGCTGGACTATTTCGACTATGAGGCGTATGGTCGGGATGTGCGGATCAATGAGGATGGCGGCTATTCCCACGGTGGCTATGTGGTAGGCAACGGCAGCCAGTTTGTGGAGCATTACCACGGACGGGATGATATTCCTGCCGAGCACAAGGTCTTTGCTTATCCCCAGCTCTCCATCCGGGAGCAGATGGCGGCCTACAAGGAAGTTGCAGACCGCTTTCCCAAAACCGGGGAACGGGCCAGCCCGGAACAGAGCCATGCAGACCGATAACGGCACTTCTGGACGTTTTGTCCAGAGGTGCTTTTTTCATGGAAAGGAGGGATACGGCTGATTGACGAGGACGTTTCCAGACGTACCATAGCAGTTTCGATCAAGGCAACAAAGCTCACGGGCCGGGTGCTGGCCCAGGCGTGTCTGGCGGTGGGCCGGAAGATCAAGAAAACGTACCGGGCCCGCCAGACACCCCACGGAAAACAGACGGTGCGTCAGCTCATGGGCCACGGGGCTACCACAAACAGCATCGAGGTGGAGTCCCCAAAGGACTTTGACCGGGTGGCCCGGCGCTGGAATGTGGACTATGCCTTTTATAAGACCGGGCCGGACAAATACCTGTTGTTTTTCAAGAGCGGGCAGGCCGACGCCATCACCGCTTGCTTTTCGGAATATTCCCGGCGCGTGTTGAAGCGTTCCAAGTCCCAGCGTGTTCCCATCCGGGAACAGCTCAAACGAGCTGCCGCTGAACTGGCCCGCCAGCCGTCCCATAAGAAAGAACGTGCAAGGGAGGCGGTGCATGAGGACAGATAGCGTCAAAAAGTATGTGATACCCAATATCCCGTACCTGTTTATTCTGTGGGCCTGCCTAAAGCTGGGGACAGCCTACCGCCTGGCCCCTGGAGCAGACTTTGCCCACAAGCTCATGGGCCTGGGGCAGAGCATCGGCCCGGCCTTTGCTGACTTTGCGCCGGGGCTGGCCCCCTTTGACTGGCTCATCGGCATTGTGGGCGCGGTGGGCTTTCGCCTGCTGATCTACTTCAAAAGCAAGAACGCAAAGAAATTTCGACGGGATGAGGAATACGGGTCGGCCCGCTGGGGCACCGAAAAAGACATCAAGCCCTTTGTCGATCCGAAGTTCGAGAACAACGTCATTTTGACAAAGACGGAGTTTCTCACTATGAACACCCGGCCCAAAAATCCCGCCAACGCCCGCAACCTCAACGCCTGTATCATCGGCTCGTCCGGCTCCGGCAAAACCCGTTTCTGGCTCACGCCCCAGCTGCTCCAAGCGCACAGCTCTTATGTGTGCGTCGATCCGAAAGGCGGGGTGCTCTCCCAGGTGGGGGCTTTTCTACAACGCCGGGGGTATCAGGTCAAGGTGTTTAACAGCATAGATTTTTCAAAATCCATGCACTACAATCCGCTGTCCTATATCCACAACGAGGCGGACATCCTCAAATTCGTGGACACCCTCATAGCCAACACCAAAGGCGAGGGCAAGGAGGGCGATCCATTTTGGACGAAAGCGGAAACGCTTTTGTACTGTGCCCTGATTGCCTATATCATTTTCGAGGCCCCCGCCGAGGATCGGAACATCAATACCCTTGTGGATATGATTTCCGGCATGGACGTAAAAGAGGATGACGAGTCCTATATGAACGCGGTGGACTATATGTTCAAGGGTCTGGAAAAGCGCAAGCCGGATTGCTTTGCCGTGAAGCAGTACAAGAAATATAAGCTGGCAAGCGGCAAGACCGCAAAAAGCATTTTGATTTCCTGCGGCTCCCGGCTTGCCCCCTTTGACATCCCCCAGCTCCGGGAGATCATGAGCTATGACGAGCTGGAGCTTGACCGCATCGGGGATCGGAAAACGGCGGTTTTCTTCACGATTTCCGACACAACCCCCACTTATAACTTCATTGTTGCTCTGGCCTTTTCGCAGATGTTCAATCTCCTGTGTGAACGGGCGGACAATGTTCACGGTGGCCGCCTGCTCCATCATGTGCGGGTGCTGTGGGACGAGGCGGCCAACACGGGACAGGTGCCCTCGCTGGAGAAGCTGGTGGCCGTGATCCGCTCCCGCGAGGTGAGCCTGTGCCTGTTCTACCAGCAGTACGCCCAATGCAAGGCCATATACAAGGACAACGCCGAAACGATCCTGGGAAACATGGACAGCGTGATTTTCCTGGGCGGGCGGGAAAGCTCCACCATCAAGGAAATATCCGAAAACTGGCTGGGAAAGGCTACAATCTCCATGCAGACCGAGGGCCGCTCCCGTGGGCAGTCGGAAAGCTACAACCAGAACACCCAGCGGCTGGGCCGGGAGCTGATGACCCCCAGCGAGCTGGCTACCATGCCGGGCGATAAGTGCATTTTGCAGCTGCGGGGCCTGCCCCCGTTCTTCTCGCCCAAATACGATTTGAAGCAGCACCCGAACTACAAGTACACGGCTGAGGCCGATAAAAAGAAAAACGCCTTTGACCATGATAAGCTCATTAACGCCGCAGGCGGCCTGGGCTGAACGAGGCTTGTGAGGTGTACGAGGTAGATGTATCGGACACAGGGCCCGTAAGCGAGGACGAGGACATCCTCAACTACGACGACGTGGACGATCCGGATGCCTATGTATAAAGCACTTCTGGACAAAGTGTCCAGAAGTCGTAACCTGCCGCCTGTATGGGCGGCTTTTTTCATGGCCGGGAAAATTCCCGGAGAAATGGAGGATATATGCAGTTTTTCACTTCCGCGATTACCACTTTGCAGACGCTGGTTGTTGCCCTGGGCGCTGGCCTGGGCGTGTGGGGCGTTGTCAATCTTCTGGAGGGATACGGCAGCGATAATCCCGGCTCCAAAAGCCAGGGCATGAAGCAGCTCATGGCGGGCGGCGGCATCATCCTGCTGGGCACCACCCTGATCCCCGTGCTGGGCACCCTGTTTTAAGGTAGCGGCTTATGGATTTTCTCACCGACTGGCTCACGGACTGGCTCAAAGAGCTGCTGATTGGCGGGATCATGGGGAACCTGGAGGGGCTCTTTGATTACGTCAATACCCAAGTCGGAGAGATCGCGGTACAGGTGGGGACTACCCCGGCGGCGTGGAACGCCGGGGTATTTTCCCTTATCCGCCAGCTTTCCGAAACGGTGATCTTGCCGATTGCCGGGCTGGTGCTGACCTTTGTTGCCACCTATGAGCTCATTCAGATGCTTTTGGAAAAAAACAATATGCACGAGTTTGACGTGGCGAATATCTACAAGTGGATATTCAAAACGGCTTGTGCCATCTTCATTCTCTCAAACACCTTTGACATAGTAATGGCTGTCTTTGACGTGTCGCAGACGGTGATCGCTCAAACGGGCGGTCTGATCCAGGGCTCCACGGACATCACACCGGATATGATGGCGGAGCTGGAAACCACCCTGGAGGGCATGGATTTAGGGCCGCTTTTGGGCCTGTGGCTCCAGTCCTCTATCATTGGCGTTACCATGTGGGCGCTGGGGATTGTCATTTTTGTGTTGGTGTATGGCAGAATGTTGGAAATCTATTTGCTCACCAGTTTGGCCCCCATCCCTATGGCGACGATCTCCCATCGGGAGGTGGGACAGATCGGGCAGAACTATCTGCGCTCCCTGTTTGCAGTGGGTTTCCAGGGGATGCTCATTCTGGTGTGTGTTGCGATTTATGCGGTGCTGATCCAGGGAATTGCCACGGGTGGAGATCCCATTGGGGCGATTTGGGGCACCGTGGGCTATACGGTTTTGCTCTGCTTCATGCTGTTCAAAACCGGGACGATTGCGCGAAGTATCTTTAGCGCACATTGAGAAAGGGGTGTTATATGCCGAGAAGATATGGGCCTGACGGGTCGCGCCTGTGGAACGGGAAAGCGCCGGAGGACTTTAACCAGGCCGATGTTTACCGCTTTATGGCGGAAACGGAGGCCGTTTTGCAAAAGCGGGAATTGCTGGGCGGCAGGGATGACGCAAAGACGATTGCCCAGCAGTTAGCCGAGGGGCGGGCGCAGGCCGCCCGTGAAAACGCTGCCCGCCCCGCCCCGGCAAAGGGCAAGGAGGCCAGGGATGACCGATAAGGGCACCTCTGGACAAAGTGTCCAGAAGTCCCCGGAGCTTCCGGAGGGCCTGTTCCTTATGGATGGCATCGAGGGCCTGCGCTCCCTGCCCCGTCATTCGGTGGATATGCTTTTGACCGATCCGCCTTACGGCACCACCCGGAACTTTTGGGATGTACCCCTGCCGCTCCCGGAGCTGTGGGAGGCGGTCAAGTGGGCAGTCAAGCCGGACGGCGCTGTACTGTTCTTTGCACAATGCCCCTATGACAAGGTGCTGGGGGCATCCAACCTGTCCATGCTTCGCTATGAGTGGGTATGGTACAAAAGCCGCTGCACAGGCTTTCTTAACGCCCGCCGCGCTCCGCTGAAAAAGACGGAGAATATTTTGGTATTCTATCAGAAGCTCCCGCTTTACAACCCGCAGTTTGAACAGGGCAAGCCATACAAGAAAATTGCGGGCAATAACGGGAACAGCACCAACTACGGAAAATTTACCCGTTCCGGCAGCGGATCAGAGGACGGCCTGCGCTTTCCCGGAAACGTGCTGACCTTTCCAGCCGTCCAGCGCACCGTCCACCCCACGCAGAAGCCGGTAGCCCTGTGCGAGTATTTCATCAAAACCTACACTCGGCCCGGCGAGGTGGTGGCGGACATCTGCGCGGGCTCTGCCACAACAGCGGTGGCCGCTCTCAATACAGGCCGCCGCTTCATCTGTTTTGAAACCGTCCCCGCCTATTACGCCGCCGCCACAGAGCGCATCCGTCTGGCGCGGGCAGCGTTGGAGGCCGGAGAGAAAGGAGTGTAACTATCGGACAGTATTCTGTGATCTATGCCGATCCCCCCTGGCGCTACACGCAAAAGGGCTTGCAGGGGGCGGCGGAAAAACATTACCCCACAATGGGGATTGACGAGTTATGCACGCTCCCGGTGGCTGATCTGGCGGCCCCGGACAGCGTGCTTTTTTTATGGGCTACATTCCCGCAGCTCCCGGAGGCCCTGCGGCTGATCAAGGCATGGGGCTTTCAATATAAGTCTGTGGCTTTCGTCTGGCTGAAGAAAAACCGAAAGTCCGAGAGCTGGTTTTATGGCCTGGGCTTTTGGACAAGGGGCAACGCGGAGGTTTGCCTGCTGGCGACACGGGGGCACCCGAAACGGCAGGCGGCAAACGTCCATCAATTCATTATTGCCCCTATCCAGGAGCACAGCCGAAAGCCGGACGAGGCCCGTGATAAGATCGTGGCCCTCATGGGCGATGTGCCCAGGGTGGAGCTGTTTGCCCGGCAGTCCCCGCCCGGCTGGGATGTGTGGGGGAACGAGGTGGAAAGCACCGTCCCGGACTTCTGGACAAAGTGTCCAGAGGTGGGCGAAAAGGAGGTGCAGTGAATACCCTTACCCTGGGGAGCCTGTTTGACGGGATCGGCGTGTTCCCTCTGGCTGCGTTCCGCTGCGGTATCGTCCCCCTGTGGGCCAGTGAGATCGAGGCTGCCCCCATCTCTATTACCAGACGGCATTTCCCAGATATGGTGCATTTGGGGGACATCACAAAGCTGAACGGCGGGTCTGTTCCACCTGTCCATGTGCTGACTTTTGGTTCTCCATGTCAAAACCTTTCACAGATTGGGAACCGTACCGGCCTGGCCGGTGCAAAATCCAGCCTGTTTTTCCATGCAATCCGAATTATTAAGGAAATGAGGGATGCAACAGGAGGTGTATATCCAGTTATCACTATTTGGGAAAACGTCATGGGAGCGTTTTCTTCAAATGACCGGATGGACTTTAGAGCCGTCCTATCCGCTTTCACAGACACCGAAATTTCAATGCCTGCTTCGGGAAGATGGGCAAACGCCGGAATGGTGCGAGGGGGATGTCCTGACATCGCATGGCGGCTCATGGACGCCCAGTATTGGGCAAGCCCCCGATTGGCACGACGGCAGCGCGTCTTTCTCGTGGCCGATTTTGGAGGGCGGCGTGCTCCCCAAATATTGTTTAAGCCCCGGTCAATGCAGACACTTTCTGCGACTTGCAGAACGGGCAGGATGCCCACCACCGGAGGAGATCGAGGCCCTTTTCTTGAAGCAGGGGGGCGAATACCTATCGTCAGACCCTTTCAAGGTTTCCGTATGCGAGGAGCCGCAAAAAGCGGGCAGCACACCGCGTTCCGAAACAGTTTCGGACTGCCAACTGACCCTTTTCCCACTCTTTTAGCCGGAGCAGTCAATCCGTTTGCCTTTTGGTTTGAGGACGATCCGGCGGGCGGCTGCATCCGTTTTCCCACAGAACGGGAATGTGAACGGCTGATGGGCTTGCCGGAGAACTGGACAAAATATGGGGCTGATGGCGGAGAGATACGCGCCGCCCAGCGGTATAAGGCCCTGGGAAATGCCATTGCCTTACCCTGTGCGGAGTACATCATGGCAGGAGTCGTGGAGGCGCTATATTGACACTGCCCGGACTTCTGGACAAAGTGTCCCGAAGTGGGCGCGAAAGGAGGTTGATCCATGCCCTATGTGAATGTTCCCAACGACTTATCCAAAATCAAAACCAAACTTGCCTTTAACTTGACGAAACGCCAGCTTGTGTGTTTCGGGATCGCGGCGGCGGTGGGCATCCCGTCCTATCTGCTGGCCCGGAGCTCCATCGGCAACACGGGAGCCATGTTCCTGATGATGGCGGTGGCGCTCCCGGCGTTCCTGCTGTCGATGTACGAAAAAGACGGGCTCCCCTTTGAAAAGGTGGTGCGGAACGTCCTGCGGGCCCGTTTCCTGCGGCCTGGGGTGAGGCCATACCAGACGGAAAATATCTATGCCCCGTTTACCCAGCGGGGCGCTGTGAGAAAGGAGGATGCGATTGCAAAAAGCAAAAAGCCCAAAGCGCGGCCCCGGAAAGGCCGCTAACCGGAAAGCTGCGTTGTCTGCCCAGCAGACGATCCCTTATCTGGTAATGCACCCGGACGGGGTGTGTCAGCTCCCCGGTGGGCTCTACACGAAAACCGTGGAATATGAGGACATCAATTATTCCGTGGCTTCTACCGAGGATCAGACGGCGATTTTTAGCGGGTGGAGCTCGTTTCTCAATTACTTTGACAGCTCCCTGCCGTTCCAGCTCTCCTTTATCAACCGCCGTTCCCGTTCCCGGAGCAAGTACAAGGTCAATATTCCCCCGGCACAGGATGACTTTGACAGCATCCGGGCCGAGTTCACAAGTATGCTGAAAAATCAGATTGCCAAAAGCAACAACGGCATTGAGCGGTCAAAGTATATCACGTTTGGCCTGCCTGCCGAGGGGATCGCGGAGGCCCGGCCCCGCCTGGAACGGGTGGAGGCCGATGTGACAGGCAATCTGAAACGGCTGGGCGTTCCCTCTGCTCCGATGGATGGGCAGGAACGGCTGGCGCTGCTCCACAGTCAGATGCACCCCGGCAGCCGGGAGCCGTTCCGCTTCTCCTGGCAGGACATTTCCCGGACGGGCATGGGGACAAAGGACTTTATCGCCCCGGACAGCTTCGACTTCCGGCAATCCCGGACGTTCCGAGTGGGCCAGTATTGGGGCGCTGCGTCCTACTTGCAGATTTTGGCGTCCGAGCTCTCTGACAAGCTCCTGGCGGAAATCCTGGAGCTGGACGCGGAAATGACCGTTACCATGCACATTCAGACGGTGGATCAACTCAAAGCTATTAAGACCATCAAGGGAAAGCTCTCCGACATCGGCAAAATGAAAGTGGAGGAACAGCGCAAGGCGGTGCGGGCCGGGTACGATCCCGACATTCTGCCCCCTGACCTGATTACGTTTTCCAAAGACGCAGCGGAGCTCCTGGCCGATCTCCAGTCCCGCAACGAGCGGATGTTCCTGCTCACGTTCACGGTCATCAATATCGCCCCCACCCGGCAGCGGTTGGAAAATGATGTGTTTACCGTGGGCGGCATCGCGCAGAAATATAACTGTGCCTTGAAGCGGCTGGACTGGCAGCAGGAGCAGGCGTTTGTGTCCTCTCTGGCCCTGGGCTATAACGAGGTGGAAATCCAGCGGGGCATGACCACCAGCTCCACGGCGATTTTCATTCCCTTTATGACCAGGGAGCTCCGCATGGCCGGGCCGTCCCTCTACTACGGCATGAACGCCCTTTCCCATAACGTCATCATGGCTGACCGCAAAAAGCTGAAATCGGCCAACGGGCTCTATCTCGGCTCCACGGGCTCCGGCAAGAGCTTTGCCGCAAAGCGTGAGATCATCAACGTGTTTCTCACCATTCCAAAGGATCGCATTATCATTGTCGATCCGATGGGCGAATATGCCCCGCTGGTGCGGCGGCTGGGCGGCCAGGTGGTGGAGATCGCCCCCGGCTCTCCCAGCCATATCAACCCTATGGACATCCAGCTTGACCTGGACGATGACGAAAGCCCGCTTTCCATGAAAGCGGATTTTTTGTTGTCCCTGTGTGAGCTGGTGGTGGGCGGCAAGGACGGCTTGCAGCCCATCGAAAAAACCGTGATTGACCGCTGTGTGCGGCTGATCTACCGGGATATGGCCCTGGGGATCGGGGACGGCAAGCCGCCCTTGCTCCAGGACTTGTACGAGGAGCTTTTGAAGCAGCCGGAGCCGGAGGCCCGCCGTGTGGCAACCGCCCTGGAGCTCTACTGCACCGGCTCCCTTAACCTGTTCAACCACCAGACCAACGTAAAGCTCACGTCCCATATCGTATGCATCGTTCTCAAAGGGCTGGGAGAAAACCTCCGCAAGATCGCCATGCACGTTACCAACGACTTTGTAACTTCGGCGGTCAATGTGAATTTTCACAGCGGCGTTTCTACCTGGTGCTATTTTGACGAGTTCCATATCCTGCTCCGGGACGCGCTCACCGCCAGCTACTTTGTGGCCGTGTGGAAGATGCTGAGAAAGAAAGGCTGTGTCCCCTCAGCCCTGACGCAGAACGTCAAAGACCTTTTGGCCAGCCGGGAGATTGAGGCCATTCTGGACAACACGGATTTTATGATCCTGCTGTCCCAGGCCCAAAGTGATCGGGCAATTCTGGCAAAGCAGCTCGGCATTTCGGAGCACCAGCTCTCCTACATCACCCACAGCAATTCCGGCGAGGGCCTGCTGTTCTATGGGGATGTAACGATCCCCTTTGTGGATCGTTTCCCCCGTGGAGAGATTTACAATCTGCTGACTACCCGCCCGGAGGATTTGAAGAATGAAGCGAAAACCGAATAAGCCCAAACAGGAGTCCAGGGAGCGCCCCGGCTCCTGGGAGAGCGCCGCCGATCCCGGCGGGGCCGCTGGGGGCGGCTCCCCAGGGGGTGCCGGGGCTGCGGACAGCGGCACTTCTGGACAAAGTGTCCACAAGTCAAAGTTCCGTCAGAAAAGCAAACAGGAGCAGGCCGCTACGTCCAAGCTCCGCATGGAGGAGCGCGGGGAAAAGCTGGAACGGGCAAAGGATAAGCTGGCAAAACAGAAGCCGCCCAAAAAGCCCGGCCCGGTGCGGCGGATAGGCCGGGCCGCTGGCGGGGCCGCCCACGGTTTTGTGCATGGCAAGATTTATGAGAATGAACAGGAAAACGTGGGGATCGAGGGGGCCCACCGCTCCGAGCTGGTGGGCGAGTCCGGCCTGCGGCATGGCAAACGGTTTGTGCAAAAGAAAATCCGGCAGCACCCGGCAAAGGCTGTCCAGCGGGCCGAGTCCAAATATGTTAAGGCGACGGCAGACTATCATTTCCGCATGGCTGCCCAGGAGCACCCGGAAATGTCCGGCAACCCCGTTTCCCGGATGTGGCGCAAGCACCGCTTGAAAAAGGAGTATCAAAAGCGGGCGCGGGAGGCGGCAAAGACGGGAGCGGCAAGCGCGGCCAAAAAGACCGCCGCTGCCACGGAAAAGGCCGGGGCGAAGATCGCGGGCTTTGTGAAGCGGCATCCCGTGGGGGTGCTGCTGGCTCTGGCCTGTGTGCTCCTGCTCTTTATGATGCAGTCCTGTTCTTCTTCTCTGGTGATGTTGGGAAATTCCGGCGCGGGGGCCGTGGGCGCTACCACCTACCCATCGGAGGACGGGGAGATCCTGGCGGCGGAGGCGGCCTATTCCGGCATGGAGGCCGAGCTGCAAAACTACCTGGACACCTATACCGCCACCCACAGCTATGATGAATACCATTTTGACCTGGACGAGATCGAACACGATCCCTATGTGCTGATCTCTATCCTTTGTGCGCTCCACGAGGGGGAATGGACGGCAGCCGAGGTGCAGGGCACCCTGGAAAACCTCTTTGACCGCCAGTATATCCTGACGGAGCGCGTGGTGCGGGAAACCCGGTATGACAGCGACGGCGATCCCTACTCCTGGTATATCTGCTATGTCACGCTGGAAAACAAAAACCTTTCCCATCTGCCCCTGGAAATGATGGGCGAGGAACAAATGGCCCGCTATTCCCTCTATATGTCCACCCTGGGGAACAGGCCCGATCTGTTCCCGGAGTCAGCCTATGTGGGGAAATACATCACAAACCCACCCGCTGACTATGACGTGCCGGAGGAATATCTGGACGATGAAACCTTTGCGGCCATTTTGGGCGAGGCGGAGAAATACCTGGGCTATCCCTATGTGTGGGGCGGCAGCTCTCCGGCCACGTCCTTTGATTGCTCCGGCTTTGTGTCCTGGGTGATCAATCACTCCGGCTGGAATGTGGGCCGCCTGGGAGCCCAGGGGCTCTACAACATCTGCACCCCCACCAGCGCACCCCGTCCCGGCGATCTGGTGTTCTTTGTCGGCACCTATGACACGGCGGGCGTGTCCCATTGTGGCATCTATGTGGGGGACGGGATGATGATCCATTGTGGCGATCCCATCCAATATGCAAACCTGAATACAAGCTACTGGCAATCTCATTTCTACGCTTACGGGCGTTTACCCTGACAAGGAGGTTATCTATGGCGGCAAGCAAAAGCCAAAAAATCCAGACCGAGATTGATAAGGTCAAGGCCAAAATCAGCGAACAGCAGGCCCGGCTGAAAGAGCTGGAGCAAAAGCACCGGGAGGCGGAAAACGAGGAGATCGTGGACATCGTGCGGGGCATGAGTGTTTCCCTGGAGGAACTGCCCCTGGTGCTCCAGCGGCTCCGGGACGGCGGCACTTCTGGACAAAGTGTCCAGAAGTCCGAGGACGGCGGAAAGGAGGAAAATTGAAGATGAAACGCTTTCGGGTGATGGCGGCGGCGCTCTGCGCCGTCGTTCTTTTATGCGGCTTTAGTGTCCCGGCGTATGCCTACGCGGACGGCGGCGAGGGCGCGGACTACGGCGATCCCACCATGACCGAGGAACCCCCGGCCCCGGAGCCCACCATTGAGCCCGGCGAGGGCTTTTCCGAAGAGGGCAACCTTGTGACCCGCGATCTGCTCTATGACGAGCACACCAACAAGCAGTTTATTACCGTCCAGACCAGCGGCGGCAACACGTTCTATATCGTCATTGACTATGACAAGCCCGTGGACGAAGAGGGCGAACAGTACGAAACCTACTTTTTCAGCGTTGTGGATGAGGCTGATCTGCTGGCTGCGGCGGAGGCCGCTGGCGTGGAACAGGCGGTGTGCTCCTGCTCTGAAAAATGCGAGGCGGGGGCCGTCAATACGGATTGTGCCGTCTGCTCTGTCAATATGAACAAGTGCGTGGGTGTTGAGCCGGAGCCGGAGCCCACGGAAACCGAGGAGCCCGCCCCGGAGGAGGCCGAGCCGGAAACGAGCGGCAACACGGGGATGCTCCTGGCAGTGCTGGCCGTGGCCCTGGTGGGCGGCGGAGCGGCGTTCTATTTCAAGGTGCTGCGCCCCAAACAGCAGAAAGCCGCCGCGCCCCAGGAGGACTACGGCGATGAGCTCACGGACTATGACGAGCCGGACGGCTACGAGGACGAGGACGATGACGGCCCGCCCTGGGACGAGGAGGACGATGACGGAGAGGAGGTGGACAAATGAGGTTTACCAACAGCCCCTATGAAAAGATGATGCAGCAGAAGCCCCGCCCCCAGGCTCCGGCCCCGGCAAAGCCGCCCAGGGGCTCCCGGTGTTCCGGGTGTCCCTACTGGCGCGGGATCGGCTGCGTGTCCTGCTACCGGGAGCTTATGGCCCCGGCTGGCGGGAGGTGACGGCTTGGCCCGTGAACTGACACGCGAGGAAAAACGGGCGATCCGCGCCCTGGTGACAAAATGGTGTGCCAACTATGACCGGGAGTGCGGCTGCCTGCCCCTGGACTGTGAGTGCTATATGCTGGGGAAATGCTGGACGGGGGCGCTGTGCCGCTACTTTCGGGAGGCGGTGCTGCCCCTCGATCCGGCGCTGGAGGCCGCTCTCTTGACCGAGGGGCCCAGGCCGGATTTTAAGATTTGCCCTATCTGCGGCGGGCCCGTTGCCCCGGATCGGCGGCAGGCTTACTGCTCGGCGGCTTGTGCAAAGAAAGCCCACCGCCGCCAACAGCGAGAATATATGCGGAAAAAGCGAGGCTGGGGCGTTGACAATTAGGCCCCCAAAACCCGCTGATTACAAGGCTTTTCGGGGCCGCTTTTGGGGTGGGCCGTATGTTTCTACGGCCTGCCCCTGTTTGGCCCGGATGCTGTCAACATTTTAGCGCGGGACTTCTGGACGCTTTGTCCAGAAGTGGCCCGTTCCCGGAAAGGAGGTACAATGGACAAAAATCAAGGCTATTCCATTCTGAAAACCATTATGCTGGAAAATGGCCGGGGCTTTGCCCTGGGGCATCATCCCACGGCCCCATCCCCCTATGTAACGTGGGCCTGCTACGATGACGAAAAGGGCCAACGGCAATATGAATGGGGGCACTATGGCAACGATCTGAACGCTATGGAAAAAGACTTTGCAGACCGGGTGCAGGACTACCAGCGGCTTTACAAGGTCAAGGTCGTACAGGTCGAGGCTCCCGGCCTTTACAAGTATTATTCCACCCAGCGCCCGGTGGACATCGGGACATTCCCCAAACCGCCCCACAATGCCCCGGATGAAATCGTCAACTACGATCAGCGCGTCCCGGTAGAGGGCGGCGCGTTCCTGGCCTGGGGCCATCTGACCTACACCAAACCGCTGACAGAAAAGCAAGTGGCGGACTATGAGCTCCGTCCCGCCCCGGTTATTTCCGAGCTGCGCCGGGAAAGCGGCGTCAGGCCCCGCCCGATTGCCGAACAACTGAAAGCGGCCCAACGGGAGGCCCAGGAGCAGCGGGCCCCGGACGCACCCAAAAAGAAAGCCCCTGACCGGGGCGACAGATAGGAGGATGACTATGGACAAGAAGCATGAACAGGATTTTGCCGATCTGGAAGTGAAGCGGCTTTGCGGGGTGTTTGGTACGCCGATCCCCGCGCTGCCCCCGGAGCGTGACAAGGCGCTGGACAAGGTAAAGGAGCCGCCCCGTACCAGCCGGAGCCTGGAACGGGAGGAGCGGTGACAAAGAAACGCCGCCGCCCTATTCATCTTCATGTGATGGTGTCCGAGGAGGAGCTGGCGCTGATCCAGGAGCGCATGGCCGAGGCGGGCATCCGCAATATGGGGGCCTATGTGCGGAAAATGGCCCTCAATGGCTATGTGCTCCATGTTGACCTGTCACCCGTCCGGGAGCTGGTGTCGCTCCAGCGGCGGTGCTCCAACAACTTAAACCAGGTGGCGATCCAGGCGAACACCTACGGCGGCATTTACCCGGAGGAGATCAAGGCGTTGCAGCGGGACTATGAAACCCTGTGGGAGCCGCTGTCCGATCTGCTCAAAAAACTGTCGGCGGTGGTGGAACTTTAACCCTTGCCGAGGAGCGCCAAGCTCCGCGGCTGCCCCGGCTTCTGGACACTTTGTCCAGAAGTAGGCGCAAAAAATGGGGACAAGACGGAGGGCGGCTGCTCTCCGTTTTGTCCCTGCTTTTTTGCATCGCACATGAGATTATTTGTTGCCTACCATTTCTTTTACAATCGCCGCGATATGCTCCAGCGAGGCGGCGTCCAGCTTTTTCATATCCTCAACCAGAGCGGCAAGCTGGACGGGATAGGCGTTGCCATCATCAAAAAACTGCTGTGGCGTGATACCGAAGTATTCACAGATATAGAACAGACCTTGTAAAGACGGCAGGGCTTTCTTGTTCTCGATCTGATTGATGTAGCTGTTGTTCTGGCCCAGCGTCAGCGACATATCGCGGGCCGAAACATTCTTCTGCATCCGTAACTGTGCGATACGGTTTTGAGTAAATTCCTCGTACACGGGAACAACCCTCCCTTCTCGCATTATTGTATATCGTACACCTCTTTCAGATACGATATAGCATCCTGTGTATTCCTTGACATACGATATTAAATCCTTTATCTTTTTACTATACACAGGCTTATATATTGCGGAAAGGAGAGGCTTTTTATGGCTGAAAAAACTTGTTGTGTTACAGGGCACCGGGACATTCCAGAGGCGCGGATCGTCTATGTGGAGCAGGAGCTCCGGCGTGAAGTGGAAGAAGCGATTGCGGATGGCTATACTCGGTTTATTTCCGGTTTTGCCGAGGGGGTCGATCTCATGTTTGCGGCTATCGTGGCGGAACAGATGGAGCGCCGCCCGGAGCTGTTCCTGGAGGCGGCTATCCCCTATGCGGGCCGCTTGAAAACAAAAAATCAGCAGTTTCAAAAACTGCTGCGGGCCTGCAAGGGCGTCAAGGTGGTGTGCCGGGAATATGCCCCCTCATGCTTTATGCAGCGCAACCGCTACATGGCCGGGGAGTCCCAGCGGGTGATCGCCGTGTATGACGGGCGGGAGCGCGGCGGGACATTGTTCACCATGCGGTATGCTCACTCCATAGGACGGGAGGTGCGGGAAATCAGAATATAGGCCGGTAAGCGCCGGGCCGGAGTCATCCTTGTTGGCCCCCTCCTGCGGAGTTATAATATACATATAGAGGCAAGTATCAAACTTTTGTAGGAGGTATGAACCATGCGTATCATTTTGAAAATCATCGCGGCCCCCTTTGTTCTGGCGCTGATGCTCATTGTGGCGGTGCTCTCGTTCCTCTCCTGCATAGCGGGGGCAGTGTGCTGGCTGGCGTGTACGGTTTTCGTTCTGCTGGCGGCCTGCGCCTTTTTTGCAGGGCTGCATACCGGGTGTATCGCGGCTCTGGTGCTGGCGTTCCTGGTTTCCCCCTTTGGGCTCCCGGCCATCGGGCTTTGGCTGCTGGATCGTCTGTACGGGGCAAAATACGCCTTGCAGGATTTTATGGTGAGCTGATGACCTCTGGACACTTTGTCCAGAAGTTCCGGGCGGCTGGGAAAATCCCAACCGCCCGATTTTTGTTTATGGGGAGGAGGTGAGCATACGGCCACAACGCGGTTAATGACCCATCATATCAGCAAGGGGGAAACCGTTGCCCAATCGCTGAAAGACCGTTTTGACTACGGCCAGAACCCGGAGAAAACCCAGGGCGGCGAGTTGATTTCCGCCTATGAGTGCGACTACCGTACCGCCGACGCCGAGTTTCTGCTGGCAAAGGCAAAGTACAAGGCTGTCACAGGCCGGGAACAGCGGCGGGATGCGGATGTGCTGTGCTATCAGATCCGGCAGTCCTTTCGCCCTGGGGAAATCACCCCGGAGGAGGCAAACCGGGTGGGCTATGAAACGGCCATGCGCTGGACAAAGGGGAAACACGCCTTTTTCGTCGCCACCCACACAGACCGCCAGCACATTCACAATCACATTTACTACAATTCCACCACCCTGGACTATACCGGGAAGTTCCGGGATTTTTTCAGATCGGCGGCAGCCCTGCGGCGGCTCTCTGACCGGGTATGCCTGGAGCATGACCTGTCGGTGCTCCAAAACCCGAAGCTCCACAGCAAGGGGCGCTTTCTCCACTATGGACAATGGATCGGGGAGCGCCCGCCCTCGGCCCAGCAGCGGGTGCGGCTGGCTATCGTGGAGGCCCTGGGGAAACGCCCCGCCGACTTTGCGGCGTTCCTGCGGCTCATGGAGGAGTCCGGCTTTGCGGTGAAGCGTGGCCGGGGCGGTGTCATTTCCTTTCTTGCCCCTGGACAGGATAAGCCCACCCGCCTGCGCTCGTCCACCCTGGGCCCCGGCTTTGACCCGGAGGACATCCGGGCGGTGATTGCCGGGGAGCGTCCGATCCCGGAGCTGCCCCAGGAGGGCCCGCCACCGCCCCGGCGTGTCGATCTCATCATCGACATTCAAAACCGTCTGGCCCAGGGCAAGGGCCCGGCCTACGAGCGGTGGGCCAAGGTCTATAACCTAAAGCAGATGGCCGCCGCGCTCCTGTATCTCCGGGAGCATGGGCTGACGGACTATGCGGCGCTGTCAGCCAGCACCGAGGCGGCGGTGGATCGGGCGCACAAGCTGGCCGGGGAACTGCGGGACACCGAGGCGGCGCTCTCCCACACGGCCCAGCTCATGGGGGCGGTGGTGAAGTATGCAAAGACGCGCCCCGTATTTGACGGCTACAAGGCGGCCCGGTATTCTAAAAAGTATCTGGCCCAGCACGAGGCGGAGCTTTCTGACTACCGGGCGGCAAAGGCCGCCATGAGCGACCTGCTGGGCGGTGCGAAGCTCCCGAAGATGGATGTGCTGAAAAAGCGACGGCGGGAGCTGGCGGAAAAGAAAAAAGCCCTCTATGCGGAATACCGCAAAGCCCAGGCGGATATGCGGGAGGCTGTGGCGGTCAAGGGGAACATCGACTGTCTGCTCGGCCATACGGACGAGCGGAACAAGGCCCAGGAGCGATAGCGCCGGGGCCGCAGACAACAAGGACTTCTGGACAAAGTGTCCAGAAGTCCGGCGGGTTTGGGGAGCTCCCCAACAAGCATTTTTGCGGGGCCCCCGGCCACGCAAAAATAGCAGGTGTGGGCACACCTGCCCTGCTTGCCGTTTCGTGCAAACCCGAAAAACAGGCGCTTTGGAGCGGATAGTGCAGGGGGCGAACATTCCAAAAAGAATATTGCCATACTTCAAATGTTCTGCTATAATGTCTATAAATAACTTTTCAAAAAGGGGTTGACAAGCAACATGACTTCTGCCATCCTAAAGCAAGCAAGCAAGCAAGCGGAGCGGTGCTATAACTATGTAGCATCGGGCTTTTGTCATGCCCCCAATAATATTGGTATATATAAGCGTTTCTATCAAGGCAGTTTTCTGCGCGGATAGAAACGCTTTTTTGTTTTGAAAACGTCAACTGGAGGAGGATTATGGTATGGACAATTTGCTGGAACAACTTGAACAGTGGAATAAAAACGATGAATTTTCCCGGTGTATTGAAGCCATTGAAGCTATCCCGGAAAAAGAGCGTGGATATAAATTGACCGTATTGCTTGGCCGGGCTTATAGCAATTTGGCAGTATTGGGAGATCACAAGGCGCATGGAGATGATGATGAAGTAGATAAGGAACTTATCCAACACTCCATTGACATTTTGGAAACTGTATGGAAACAGGGAGAAAATGACCCGTACTGGAACGCTCGCATGGGATATGCTCACCTCATGGCAGATGATACGGCGGCTGTTGCTCTTGAATATGGAAAGCGGTGGCTGGAATTAGAGCCGGACAATCCAGAAGCGCAGAAATTGGTGAGCGATTGTGAGGGGTATCTTTCGGAAGAACCAGTCGAAATGTATGACGAGGCCGATTGGGATGCGGTAGAGAAACACATTGAAAAATATTTCGGTCATTATGATTACGTATTTCACGAAAGTGTTTCCACAGGTATTCATTTGGACATCTGCGTTATTCCACCGCGAAAAGATCATAACTATTATACCCTTGTTACATTTGGAATGGGCGCTCATAGAATGAACGTGCCAGAGGAACTAACAGAGAAAAAATTGGAACGGGCAGAGCTTTTAATCAATCTTCCCCCGGATTGGAAATTGTCGGAGGAGGATTGGCAAGAGGAAAAATGGTATTGGCCTATTGATGTTTTGAAATGGATTGCCCGCATACCTGTTAAAGATAGAAATACTTGGCTTGGCTGGGGACATACCATAAGTTCCGGTGAGCCATTTGCGGAAAGTACAAAATTGTGCGGGGCTATGTTATTAAACCCTGGTGTGTTTGGTGAACCCTCATACTTCTGCACTCTCCCCGACGGGGACGAAGTGAATTTTTATCAGCTTATCCCTCTCTACAAGGAAGAAATGGAGTTTAAGTTAGAAAATAGTGTAGATGAACTTATAGATAAATGCCCGGACGAAATCTTGGAGGTCATTAACCCCACGCGCCTTAATGCAATTACAGATGAAGATACGATTGGCTATGATTTAGCGGAAATGGATAATGCGGAAAGTCATCTAAAACGTATCCGGGATTTGCATTTGCCTGTTGATGAACTGGCCGCTTACAACTCTATGGCCGTTTATCTGCGTTGGGCTATGGAACGAGGGCAAATGAGTAATCCGTTTCTTACCCAGTACCGAAATGTGGTAGAAGCAGTTAGGGCGGGGAATGGCCCCGACTTGCGTGTGTTTATCCGGGACAAGCTGGACGGAAAATTGTCCACACAATTTTTTGATCGGGTAGGCTCTGGCTTTGCTCAATGGTATGCCCAGGACAATCGCTCAAACCCCTATGGCTATCTTCGGGACTACCGTGATTGCGCTCTGGCTGTTTTGAAAGACCATACATGGAATAGCATTGAGGAGGAAGAAGCCGCATATTTGCTTTTGCCTTATACCGAGGAAAGCTACCAGGCGATAAGTGCAATTTTGGATAAGCGGTTAAAAGAATTTTTGGAAGCAGAATTTGAAGATGATCCCGAACTGCGTGTTGCACGTGCCGCCGATGGAAAGCCGCCTATCATTCCCGATTGGGACGGTCCCCTATTCTGCTATGCAACTGACCGTATCGCTCAAGAGGGTTATAAAATCAAGGTGGCAGAACGGGTAGCGCCGGAGCGTGAGGAATGGGGCTGGGACACCGGCTGGGGGTTCTTTTCCGATGATGACGATGAAATTGAAGATGACGAAAACGGCGGCTTTTACGATATTCGAGACATTTGCCGCATTGACCCAACCGTAGTGCCCCTGTTGTCCTTGCCTTATGGCACGTGTATGGAGAAAGACGAAACCGGGGAATGGATTGAAATTGAAGATGATGAAACGGAAAGGAGTTAATGACAATGCAGCTTGATAAAATTGAAGATGTTTTATCTGAAAATCTGGGAGAAGGGTATCGAATTGTTAGGGACAATGATGAACTATCTCCAATAATCGAATGGGTTGACTGGGTTAATCAATCGGAAAATGACGAGAATGAAGAAGCTATTCGGGTTGAAGTCCATTTTGAAGATGGCACAGAGGAAACCTTTGAAAAAGGAATTACGCTTCGTCAAATCTGGCATGAAGATGTACTATAAGAACACCCTATATGCAGGAAAAGGAGGAGAAATTTTTAATGACAATAGATGAATGTAAAAAATATCTTCCCAATCGTTGGGCAGAGATTATTCAACAAGACCCATTACTAATGGAAATCTTTGAAGAACATGATTACGATTTGGAGGAAGAAGCTGTACCGCCTTTTCTGTTTCAGGAGTTGCGCGGTGGAAATATCGAACATCTGCGCCCTATTTTTGCTCTCTATGGGCAAACTGGATTAAATATGTTACAAGAACTTTTGGAAATTGATGAAATCAGCAAAGATACAGCAAAGGTTGAACTGCCAGACGAACAAACCAGCTATGCAGGGTATTTCTTTACTCGATTTTCAGAAGATAATAGACAGAACGCTGAAAATGCAGTACAAGCCTATATTAGAAATATAAATCGTATTTTCGTGGAGGAGTTCAAGGAAGCTGCTCCATTGGACGAGAACGCCAAAATAGAAATTTTATTCGGACAAGCTGCCCAGACTTTCAGAGAAGAAGCCTATCAGCAACAAATAAATGGAGAAAGTACAGAAATAGAAACTGATTTGATAGATTGGTGTAGCGATATGCTGTACAAGGAGGGCTATGAGGATATTGAGTTAATGACTGAGGCATTGTACCATATCAACTGCGATTATCTATTGTCCGATTATCTCCAGTGGCCTATGTATGATACGAAACGGGAAAATCCTTTCCGTCCTTATTTTGAACTTTGGAAGATGGGGTTGAATATTTATTTCCCAGAGCGTGGACGTGTGGTACTAATTGGATAAAAGAAATTATCTTGATATACTCTTTCAGCGATTAGAGCAAGAACAGGAAAAATAAAGAGGAACTTGCCGCTTCATCTTTGGCGCGGGGGATGCGTGTTGATCGTGTGTAGTATCGCTACGTTGCTTGTTTAGGTGCGGACTTCTGGACACTTTGTCCAGAAGTGGCCCGGTAGATAAAGGAGGATGATATATGGGCGCATGGAATTATGGTGTTTTTGATGATGATACTGCGTATGACGCTTTGACTGACCTTAAAAATTCATTAGACATAATTGCTGATATGGAACGATATTTTGATGAGGTTATACAGGCTGAATATATCGGCTATGATGAAGCTCATTACGCTTTAGTATCAGCGGCCGTTATTGACAGCGTAATAAACAGCTTTGTGTATAGATGTGATGAGGAAGATTATTTTGAGTGGACAAGTTCACAAAAATGTTTTGACTTTTCTCCCCTCAAACAAAAAGCAGTAACGGCTATTGGTGCCATTCTTTCTGATAATTCTGAATTAAGAGAATTGTGGGAAGAAAACGAGGAATTGTATGAAGCATGGAAAGAGGATAAACTTTCAATGCAAAAACGACTGCAACAATAACAAAAAGGAAAGGTGAAAAATCATGGGATTGTTTGGAAACATTTTTAAGCCGCTGCAAGGAAAGCTGACCGCTAAACAAGAAGAAAATATGAAAAAGGTAGCGGAAGTATTTAAGGAAAAGACAGGGAAAGATTATCAGACCGCCGTTGTCTGGAAAATGACAACAAAGAAAAAACTAACGAAAACTGTTCATACATATTACAACTGGCTTATGGGCTATGGCATAGACGATAATAACATTCCTGAAATCGTACTTATTCCCGTAGATCCTAAATGGGATTGGATTGATGAACCTATTTATTGCAAAAAGACTAATTCCGAAATGACGCAGGACAAGAAAACAAGCCTGTTCATCTTAAAGAATGACCAGCTTGAAGATGGCAAAATAGATTTACAGCTTATTAGTTCCGTGGCGATGATGGAAAATTATCTCATGGACGTTAATTATATGTTTGACTATGAAAAATTGAGTGAGTATTGCATGAAATATTGGATGGGTAAGTGATGGAGTTTATAGAAAAGTTTTTAAGTGAGTATTGGCAATATGTAACGCTTGTGATTGGTGCAGGTTTTGTGATATTCGGTTTTATCTGCAACAAAATAAAATTACCAAAATTCTTAACGAGAAATCCAGACGCAAAATATTCGTTCGGGTTGAGAATAGTGTATATATTACTTGGCATCGGCACCGTATTATATTCTCTTTTCTGTATTTTTTCTTGAGGTTAATAGTTGTTTGGGGGCCGCCAACGGAAACGGCATATAAAAAAACCGTTGGATTGGCGGCTGTGTTGTTATGCGCCTCAAATAGGGGCAGAAGTCAAACGGCGGTTTTGAAACTAATCATTTCAAGGCCGCCGCTTTTTTATACCCACGGCGGCAAAGGAGGTACGCCGTGTTTCTTTGCCTTGTCCATGCCCTTAATTTGTCAAAAAAAGCCCAGGCACCGGACAAGGATATTCTGATATTGGTTGCGAAAATTGTTCTAATATAAATAAATTCCTCGCTTTATGCGCTTGTGCGGCCTTGTGCTGTGCAAGCGCATTTTGCTTGCCTTACTTCTGGACAAAGTGTCCAGGGGTACGGGGCGGCTCCCCTGGGTGCCGCTCCCCGCCAGCCCTCCATTTTGTTTCCGATCAACCAACCCACCGAAACAAAATGGAGGACAAGTTATGACTACAATCAATATGAAAGATTTTTATTATTGGTACATAGTGGACGAGCTGGTGGAGGTGCCCGATGAAGTGGCCGAGGTGCTTCTGGCCAGCCGGAGGAATGAAGCGGCCTATCAGCGGCGGCTTACCCGGAACAAGGCGTTTTATTCCCTGGACTGCGATGACGGGATCGAATACTCCGCGTGTCTGCACGAGCCCAGCCCCCAGGAGCTCCTGGATCGGAAAGAAATGTTTTTCCGTCTGTGGAACGCCCTCAACTCCCTGCCGGAAATCCAGGGCCGCCGGGTGGACGCTCACTTGATCCTCGGCAAGAGCTACCGCCAGATTGCCCGCGAGGAGGGCGTGGATAAAAGCGCCGTCCGTTGTTCCGTGGAAAGCGGCATCAAACGGATGAAAAAATATTTAAGAGAAAATTTCTAATTACCATCTCCATTTGCCCCTTTTTTGTCCTGGGTATATGAGAGGAAGTTTTTTCCCTCTCCGTAAAGAGGACGCGGGGGCCCCAGGCCACAGCGCCGGGCCGCCGCCCTCTTTGCGGGGGAGCGCCGCCGCCGAGGATGCTGTCTTATGACGGGGCAAGAAAATGAGCGCGGCGCTCCCCTATATCTTTATGAAAAAGGGGAACGCTCTATGAACTACGATCCAGAATTGGCGGCCCTGCTTTCCCAGCCGTGGAGCGAGGGGGCCTGCCGGGGCTATGTGATCTCTGCGATGGAGCGGTGCGGCTTCAAGCCCGCCGACATTGAACAGGTCATGCTGGAGCTCCACGAGGTTTTTGACTACACCACCCCGGAGGAGGCTGCGGCTTACTACGAGCGGAGCCCCTATTGACTTCTGGACAAAGTGTCCAGAGGTCACACCGTCAAGCGGCCAGCGCCCTATGCGGGTGCTGGCCGTTTCCTTTATCCATACCGTTTTAAGAGGGAGGTATTTTATGCAGGCACAGGTCAAATACGAAAGCGAGATCAAAACTGCCGTTCTTGGGGATCGGACGATCACCGTCAAGAATGTTACCCCCATTTACCCGCCGCAGGAGCGGGATAAGCGAAGCCGTGAGGTCGAGCGGCGGCTGTTTGATGTGTTTGTAAAGTACGCCGGACAGAGGGGGTAGGCCGGAGTCATCCTTGTTGCATGGGGGCATTAGAGGTATAATATAGTTGTAGGTTGGCTCCCATTTATGGAAAGGGAGCTAATTATGGATAACAGAATTGACGCGATTTATGGGCGGCAGTCGATTGACAAAAAGGACAGTATCAGCATTGAAAGTCAGTTTGAATTTTGCCGTTACGAATTGAAAGGCGGTGAGGGCCGGGAGTACAAGGATAAAGGTTACTCCGGCAAGAATATTGAACGCCCGGACTTCCAGCGGCTTTTGCAGGACATCAAGCTGGGGCTCATCAAGCGGGTGATCGTCTACAAGCTGGATCGGATCAGCCGCTCCATTGTGGACTTTGCAAAGCTCATGGAGCTGTTCAAGCAGTACAATGTGGAGTTTGTGTCCTGTACGGAAAAATTTGATACCTCTACCCCAATGGGCAGGGCGATGCTCAATATCTGTATCGTGTTTGCCCAGCTGGAACGGGAAAGCATCCAAATGCGCGTGCAGGACGCTTTTTATTCCCGGTGTACCAAAGGCTACTATATGCGGGGCCGGACGCCATACGGTTTTGATACTGAGCCCATCGTCATGGACGGGATCAAGACAAAGAAGCTGGTGGAAAATGCGGAAATGGATTTTGCCGAGCTGATGTACCAGATGTATGCGGAGCCGAGCAGCTCCTACGGCGATATAACCCGGTACTTTGTCAAAAACTCCATTGATGTCTATGGAAAAGCCCTGCAACGGGCCTTTATCTCGAAACTGCTGAGAAACCCGGTCTATGTCCAGGCCGATATGGACATCTACGAATACTTCAAAGCCCAGGGCGTAAAAATCGAAAGCCCCCCGGAAATGTTCACGGGGGACAATAGCTGCTATCTCTACCAGGGCCGGGAGGGTGAAGAACAAATCCTTGTAATCGCTCCCCACCAGGGGCGCATCCCCTCCAGCCTTTGGCTGACCGTCCAGCGTAAGCTGTCACAAAACACCTCATTCCAGAATGGCCGCAAATGCCACAATACCTGGCTGGCCGGGAAAATCAAGTGCGGACGCTGCGGCTATGCTCTGGTGGGCTTGAGAGCCCAAAACGGCGTTACTTACCTGCGGTGCAAGCAGCGGGCCGATAACGGGAGCTGCGAGGGTGCCGGTACGCTGACGGCGCAAAGCATGGAGTCCTTTGTGTATGGCGAGATGGTGGAGAAAATGCGGAAGTATCACACGCTGAAAGGCGGCAAGGAACCGGGCTATAACCCCAAACTGACCGCCGCCCGTGTTGCCCTGGCAAAGACGGAAAGCGAGATTGAGAAACTTCTGGACACTTTGTCCGGGGCAAACCCGCTGCTCCTGCAATACGCAAACAATAGGATCGAGGAGCTGGACGCAGAACGGCAAAAGCAGTTAAAGCTGGTGGCCGATCTCACCGCTAATTCCGTTTCGGACACGCAAATTGACTGTATCACGAATTACCTCAACGATTGGGAGTCCGTGAGTTTTGACGATAAGCGCAAGGTGGTTGATATTCTCATATCCCACATTGATGCAACCAGTGAGAGCGTTACAATCCACTGGAAAATCTAAAGCCTGTTTCACTTGGCATTATGCCTTTGTAAAAAATAGTTTTCTATTTGAAATAACAGCGGCGATAGTAATATCATAGCACATTATCACACAGATGTCACATATATCAGGAAAAAACCTGATTTTTTTAAGAATAATCTGCTGTTATCCGTGCTTAATGAATGAGAACAGCAGTAAAAGATGAAACCGCTTCATTGCTGCATGACAACTACATTTTTCTTAACCCTGATTCTCATGCAAATTCACACATTTTTCTCATTGCAACAGAAACAGGAGTTGCCTTTATCTTCTGATGATCGCATGAACTGGACAAACCTCTGCGCACAGACCGCAATGCAGGCAATTGTTCTGCCGGATATAGCAGGGTTCCCCACACACAATGCACTGCTGCGGACAATGACGAATACAGCTTCCGCATTGGATACAGCTCTCCTGTATCATAAACCCCTTTTTCGGCATCGATGCTTCACCGATTGTAAAATATCGGCGTTCGATCGGCTGTCTTCCAAGATCAAAGAATTCAAGCTGTGCATCACAAACCACAAAGGCATCCAGTATGCTGAACGAATTACCGGGATAGACGTCCTTCATAGACGGGTTTTCATCAAAAATACGATGAATCCAATACTCCTGCTGTGACAGACGAATCGAGCGCCCCTGCAGGCGCACCATCTGATACGCGCTGTTCATTCCGGTAATCGCGATTTGCGGATGCTGAAGCATCTGCCTGTGAAAATCCTTCCCTCTTGAAGTACAGAAATACAGCTTATCACCCTCTACAAGCATAACATCAATGATTCTGACCTGCGGATTCCCCTGTTCATCAACGCTCGCAAAGGAAACATCCTTTATCTCACGCAGAATTTGCAAACAATCCCCAGCCTGCATATGCAATCCTCCTGTCTTCAAACCGGACATACCGTTACCGCTTCTTGTGCGCAAAGAGGAAACAACTGCAACAGCAGCTTTTCATATTCCTTTTGCGGCATTGGCTTATAGTAAACATAGCCCTGAATATAATCACAGCGCATATGCTTTAGAATTTCAATCTGTCCCCTGGTTTCAATCCCCTCTGCCACTGTTTTCACACCAAACTGCCGTACAAGCTGAATGATGCTTTCAACCAGCAGCCGATCCTTTTCCTCTGTCTCCAGATTATGGAAAAACAGCGCATCAATTTTCAATACATCCACATTCAGATTTTTAAACATTCCCAGAGAAGAATAGCCCTTCCCGAAATCATCAATGGAGCATGCAAAGCCACAGGAATGCAGCTGATCCACAATGGAGGTCAGCCTCTCCCAGTTGTCAAACATGACGGATTCTGTAAATTCAATTTCCAGCAGGCCGTCGGGAATGGCATAGCTCTTTTTTATGCCTGCATAGGTCTCTACAAAATCCATATTGCAGAACTGCAGACGTGAAACATTGATAGATACGGGAAGCACCGGCTTACCCTCATCCAGAAGCTTTCGCAACCACACACAAACGGATTCGAATACATATTGATCCAGCTGAGGGATGGTACGATTTTTTTCAAAGGCAGGGATAAACTGATCCGGCATCCGCAACGTACCCTTTTGCGTACGCCAGCGCACCAGTGCTTCCGAGCCTGCAATCTCTGCGGTTCGCATACAAACCTTCGGCTGGTAAAACACTTCAAACTGGCGGCTACTCAAAGCTTCCTCCATACCGCTTTCTATCGACTTTTCTTCCAGTAAATGCTGCCGGATGCTTTCATCATAAAAGCAGTAATTGTTTAATTCATGTCCGTTTTTTACCATTTTTCTCGCAAAATTGGCACGGTTCAGCAATTCATTCAGATTCAGCTTTTCATCGACATCCTCCAGACAGCAGATACCGCAGCTAATACTGAGCGCCTGTCTGTCAAGATGAGAGCGCATATAGTCACGAATAGCAGCATCCACGGCAGACTGCCGTTTTGTCAGCTCAGCTCTGCTGTTATAATGACGGAGAATGATAAAATTATCCGCATTGATGCGTCCTACCAGCTCATCATGCTCCTTATCCTTTATCAGCAGCGCCGCATAGTGTTTTAACAGATTGTCTCCGTTCGCATAACCGAAAACATCATTGATATATTTGAAATCCGAAAAATCCACATAGAACAGTGCGTATTTAAACTTCGTATTGCTTTTCATAAGCTGTTCTGCGCTTGTGATGAAATACTCAAGTGTATAGGCTTTGGTTAGGGTGTCTCTTCCCGCCGTATCCTTCAGCTGTCTGTTTGTGGTTTCCAAACGGAGTATTTTACGAATATTTGTTATAAAAATAAAAACCCATAAAGCGAGTACACTCAAAAACATGATTATATCCAGAAGCATCAGGCGCTTTGCATGCTGCTCGGTAAAGGATTCCGCAGCGAAGACCATATCATTGGTTGTCTGAAAGAAATCCTCACTATCCTGTAGCAGCTGTTGCTTCACGTTTTGATCATTCCTGCTTGTTCTGACAGCATAGATTTGCTGTTTCAGCTGTTCCCACGCTTCCTTTGTTTGATGCAGCTCGTCAAGATAGTCAGCATCGTCCGGCAAAGGCAGGTCATAAGCACCGCGTCCGGTACAAAGGCTGTTCACAATATCATCAATGTACACTATCAAGTCATCCCCATGAATATCATTAAGCTCCATTTTCACGAGTTTCTGAGAAGCTCCGCGCACGATTCCGGTATAATTGATCAGGCGTCCATGTCGCTGGACACGATATATGGAATTGATGGTGACTCCGCCAAGTAGTATAAGACATAAAAAAATTCCGAGCAGAGAAAACAACCAGCCTTTTTTCATAAGGTACCTTCTTTCATGTAGTTCAACAGCTGCAGGAATGAAGGTAGAGCTATGCCGCTGCTTCGTATCATGACAGAATACATCATAATCGAAACGGGCTGATTGCAAACCTGCATATGTAATTTATAACACCATTATATACGCATTCTGCATGTTAATCAATGTAAGAGCTACCATTCTATGAAAGGGACTGTGTAAGAAAAGTGTACACCTTTCACATATGGATCGTTTTTCATGGTCGCTGTCTATGGTAATTTTACCGCACAGCTTCTCACGCAGGCTACAACCTCCTCTGTTACCCATATATCGTTAAGCTATCGCGTATAAAACGCCTCGCCCCGCAATATTTGCCCTTCATGAGGAATCCCCTGACGAAAACCGGAAGGTGAACGGATAACATCCCAGCTCCTCCGCCGCTGAATAAGAGCAGCCTATTCGAATCAAGGCACCTTCCCCGCAGAGCATAGAAAAAACCACTCATTTCTGAGTGGTTACATTTCGTCAAATGGTGGTCCCGGTCGGAATCGAACCAACGACACATGGATTTTCAGTCCATTGCTCTACCGACTGAGCTACGGGACCATTTGGTTGCGGGGGAAGGATTTGAACCAACGACCTCCGGGTTATGAGCCCGACGAGCTACCAGGCTGCTCTACCCCGCGATGTTTAATGAGCTATTCTTTTTTTTGTTGAAGATTTAAATGGCGGAGGAACTGGGATTCGAACCCAGGCGCCAGTTTCCCGACCTACCGGTTTTCAAGACCGGACCCTTCAACCACTTGGGTATTCCTCCAGATGTTCGGTAACATAATGGTGGACCCTGTAGGACTCGAACCTACGACCCACCGGTTATGAGCCGGATGCTCTGACCAACTGAGCTAAGGGTCCAATTAGCAAAATTGGTGGCGGGGGCGAGACTCGAACTCGCGACCTTCCGGGTATGAACCGGATGCTCTAGCCAACTAAGCTACCCAGCCGTGTTTACAATTTTACAATGGTCGGGATGACAGGATTTGAACCTGCGACCCCTTGATCCCAAATCAAGTGCACTACCAAGCTGTGCTACATCCCGAAATAAATGGCGCGCCCAGCAGGAATCGAACCCACAACCTTTTGATCCGTAGTCAAACGCTCTATCCAGTTGAGCTATGGGCGCATCGTTTTTCATTTTCTATCTTCACGCTGTTCTCATCAGCGCTCATATATAATACAACAGAAAGACCATTTATGCAAGACTTTTTTTGAATTTTTTTCGTTTTTTTTATACAGATGCAAAATAGCCTTATAAATAAAGGACTTGTGCCTTTTTCTCCGATTGCTTTCACTCCTCTTTTGCAGGATTAATCGTGTGTCTCATTATATTCTTTACAAAAAATCAGTATTCTGCGAATCAAAGCAAGCGGCAGTTTTTCATGCAGCGGCAGATGAATTGCCGTTTTAGTACATTTATAGGAAGCAAGCTCCTCCTGAAATTCACGAATAGCATCATTCCCCGGATAGAAGCCGATATAGCCCTTGCACTGCCCCACCTGCACCAGATACCCATGATACAGAAATGTTGGCAATCCCCAGCTGATTTTCTCCTCTGCATCCGGCACCAGCTCTCTGCATATTGAAAGTATGTCCTGTATGCGGGCGCGATACTCCTCGTCACATCCCTGTACATAGTCCTGTATTGTCCGATACGTAGCCTTTACCATATATTCCTCTCCTTTACATGAACACGTTTCCTTATACCTCTATCTCTATCTCTATCTCTATCTCTATCTCTATCTCTATCTCTATCTCTATCTCTATCTCTATCTCTATCTCTATCTCTA
>OKWA01000070.1_pt1 | contig 82093 bp, 69 predicted proteins | sample 1606861 | NCBI WGS metagenome assembly OKWA01 (sample SAMN03281007, study PRJEB24777) | human gut metagenome | isolation source: fecal sample PR166 from 1 month old female Malay infant, vaginally... | reverse complement strand
TCGGCGAGCGCGGTGGTGGTGCGCGTGGAGGTTCGGTCGGTCTGCCGGTGAGCGTGCATTGGTTGGAGGTGTATGAGGAGGCGGCCCGTTTGATGCTTCGGTTGGCTGGTTGCGTGGATTTGAAGTGGATGCTGCTGCCGGTCGAGGGATGGCGGCCGGCGTATCGTGCGGTGTGCAGGTCGTGGTCGCGTGTGGTGTGTTCTCCGGCTGCCGGCGAGCTGGCCGATCGGCTGGACAGGATGCTCCGTCGTATCGACAGGTTGTGCACGCCGTCGGATGGGCGCGTGACCGTCGTGCAGTGTCCGGATTGTTCGGCGTCGTTGGCGGTGCCGCAGGGCATGCGGGATGGCTGGTGCCCCGAATGCGGCGAGCGCCTCGACCTGGACATGCTGGTGTCCGGCCGTGTGGATGCCGCGGGCCGGGCCGTCATGACGTGCTCGCCTGCGGAGGCGGCGGACTGGCTGACTGATCGCGCCGGGCTGCGCACCACGCGCAAGCAGGTGTCGAACTGGCTGGCGCGCGGCAGGCTTTCGAAGGCGCGTCGATTGGGGCATGGCGTGTGGGAGTTCAACCAGGCCGAGCTCATCGATGTGCGCGATCGCGCATAGTTGCGCATCCGGCTGAGTCCATGTATTCTGTAAAAGAACTTGCACCATGCCCGAAGGGGCTGGTGCTTTTCTTTTACCACCCAGCCCCTGTAGCTCAGCTGGTAGAGCAGCGGTCTTTTAAACCATGGGTCCTCGGTCCGAGTCCGAGTGGGGGCACCGCAAAAGGGAGGCGGCATGGACACGCCAATCGTCATCATCGGCTCATGCGTGGCGTTCGCCGCCTGTCTCATCACCCTGTGGCTGATGCCATGAGCAATCCACGCTACCATAACGGCCACCGCCGGCGGGAGGTGCAGGCATACTATCGCGCTCGCCGCGCCGACTGCTACATCTGCGGCAGACCAATCGACTACAGCCTGCGGCCTCCGGATCCATGGAGCTTCGTCGTGGATGAGACCGTGGCCATCGCCAACGGAGGCCGCGTCTGCCGCGCGAACAGCGGGCCGGCGCACCGCTGGTGCAACGCGGTCAAAGGCACGCACACGATCGAATGGGCGCGTGTCGAAGTGAAACGAAGACTCGCCGGCGGCAAACCCGCCGCCGCCTCAAAGCCGCGCGACTTCGAGGCCGCCGACTGGTGAAGCCCACGGGAGGATACCCCCGTCATCGTTTCGGAGGCGACCTCGTGTGCAGCGCCTATCTCTCTCCCCGCGAAAAATAATCGTCGCCGGCGACACCATCGACGGCAAAGGAGGCGCCATGCCGATCCGGACCTGCGCGCAATGCGGCCACGCCATGCCGAAAAACGCCAGCGCCAAACGAAAATACTGCTGCCCCAACTGCCGAAAGCTCGCCAGCAAACACAGGCGCTCGCCACAGCGCCAGACGTCGCCCACGACGCCGCCGGCCGACGAACCGTCGCCGCAACAGCCGACCGCGCCGGCCACATACCGCGACCTGCTCGAGGTCAGCCGAACCGCGCTCATGCGCAACCTCAAGGACTCGCACTGTCCGGCCACGGCCGTCGCCGGTCTGAGCAAGCAGCTCCTCGCCGTCGGCAAGGAACTGCTCGAGATGGACCGAGAGAAGGAACCAGACCCGATACTCGACGACCCGGAGGAGATGGCAGATGGCATCGAAGACGAACCCTTCGACGCCGAAACTATCTGACGCCGCCCGAATCCTGAACATCCCCGACGGCATCGCCACCACCGGCTTCGGCCGCGTCCGACGTGTCGCCGACCGGCTCGGCATCCGGTTCGACCGATGGCAGGAGGGCATCGGCACGCTCATGCTCGCCAAACGCGCCGACGGCACCTACGCCAGCTCGGTCGGCGGCATCGGCATGAGCATCTGCCGGCAGACAGGCAAGACCTTCACCGTCGGCACCATCATCGTCATCCTGTGCCTGACCACACCAAACCTCAAGGTCATATGGACCGCGCACCGCACCAGGACCTCGGCCGAAACCTTCAAATCGATGCAGGCGCTCGTCAAACGCCCCGGCCTGTCACGACACTGCAAAGCCATCCGCCAGACCAACGGCCAGGAGGAGATCGCCTTCGCCAACGGCAGCCGCATCCTCTTCGGCGCCCGCGAGCAAGGCTTCGGCCGAGGCTTCGCCGCAGTCGACGTCATCATCTTCGACGAGGCGCAGATCCTCACCGAAAAAGCCCTCGAGGACATGATCCCGACCGCCAACGCCGCGAAAAACCCGCTCATCATCCACATGGGCACGCCACCCAGACCGGTCGACCCCGGCGAAGTGTTCACCGGCCGCCGCACCGCCGGCCTCGCGCACGACCCGGACAGCACATGGATCGAGTTCGGCGCCGACCGCGACTGCGACACCGCCGACCCCGACGCATGGGCCCAGGCCAATCCGAGCTACCCGCACCGCACGACCGCCAACGCCATGCTCCGCATGCTCAAGAACCTCGGAGAGGACAGCTTCCGGCGCGAGGCCCTCGGCATCTGGGATCAGGACACCGAGCACGCGGCCATCGACCCGGAACTCTGGGCACAGGCCGCCACGCCAAGCCGTGCATCCGGCGGATGGACAGCCATGGCCATCGACATGCCGCCGCACCGCGGATGGATCACCATCGGTGCATGTCAGGCCTACGAGGACGGCACCGCGTACATCGACATCGCGGCACTTAAAGGCGTCAGGAAACATGGCACCAAATGGCCCGTCGATTTCCTCGCCCGCCGCTGGCCGCACCTCGCCGCCGTCGTCATCGACGCCCAGTCACCGGCCACGGTGCTCATCCCCCCACTCAAGGCCGCCGGCATCGACGTGACCGTCACCAGCGCGAGCGACATGGGCAAGGCATGCGGGCGTCTCCTCGACATGCTCCAATACCACGAACTGCGCCACAAGCCGGACGTGCACCCGCTCGACCAGGCCGTGGCCGGTGCGACCGTCCGCAAGATCGGCGTCGAAGGCGCGTTCGGATGGAACAAACTCGGATCCGACGTCGACATCAGCCCGCTCGTCGCCGCCACCCTCGCCCTGCACGGCGCCGTCACCAGCACACGACGGCCGGGCGACGAACCAGAACAAAGGATGATCGAACTGCCATGACACTCCTCGAACCACTGCCGGCCACCGTCGCCGGCCTGACGCCCGACGAAGACGACGCCTTCCGACGCCTCACCGCGAAAATCATCCGCCACCGCACCCGCAACCGCATCCGCACCGTCTACTACAACGGCCGCAACGAACTCCACGACCTCGGCTACAGCCTCCCACCGATCGCCAAAGACGTGGAAATCGTCGTCGGATGGCCGGAAAAGGCAATCGAGGGACTCGCCAACCGCGTCGTGCTCGACGGCATCACCACCCAGGACGGCAGCGACCTGAGCAAACAGGTCAGCGACCTGCTCGACGCCAACGACCTCGCGCAGACCGCCGAAAACGCGCACACCGACGCCCTCGTCCACTCCTGCAGCTTCGTCGCAGCGCTCCAAGGCACGCCGGACAGGGGAGAGCCCGCCGCGATCATCCAGGAGTTCCCGGCCGACGTCGCCACGGGCACATGGGACAGCCGCATCCACGGCCTCACCGAAGCCCTGCTCTACGACGTCGACGAGGACGAGACCTACGGCCGGCAGATCCGCGCATGCTACCTCATGCTGCCCGGCAAACTCATCGGATGCGCGATGCGGGACTGGCAGTGGAGCGTGTACGCGCGCACCGCATGGCAGGGCCGACTGCCCGTCGAACTGCTCGCATACCGGCCGGACAGCAAAAGGCCGTTCGGCCGATCGCGCATCAGCCGGACCGTCATGAGCCTGACCGACAGCGCCGTGCGCACCTTCCTGCGCAGCGAAGTGCAGGCCGAACTCTACTCGGTCCCGCCACGATACTTCCTGGGCGTCACCGAGGACATGTTCCGCGGCAAGGACGGCAACCTCAAGCCACGATGGCAGATCATGCTCGACCAGGTACTCGCGCTGCCGCGCGACAAGCAGGGCAACCTGCCGCAGGTCGGCACGTTCACGCAGGCGAGCTTCGAGCCGCACGCCGCGCAACTGCGGCAGACCGCCTCGATGTTCGCCGCAGCCACCAGCCTGCCGCCCGACTCGATGGGCGTGCTCACCGACAATCCAAGCTCGGCCGAAGCGATCGACAAGGCCGTCAAGGAACTCTGCCTCAACGCCGAAAGCTGCCAGCGACGCTTCGGCCCAGCATGGGAGCGCATCATCGCCACCGCCGCCCGCATCGCCGGCGACGGCCAGGCCGTCGCGGTGTCCAGCCAATGGCGCAACCCGGCAACGCCAAGCCGCGCCGCCGCAGCGGATGCGGCCGTGAAGCTCGTCGGGGCCAACATCCTGCCGGCTGACAGCGACGTCACCTACGACATGCTCGACCTGAGCGACCGGCAACGCCAGACCCTCCGGCGCGAGCAACGTGCCAAACGAGCACAGCAGGCGCTCGACCGCATCGACCAGACCATAGCCACCCAGCAGCAAGGAGCCGACAATGCAAACGGACAGCCAGCTGCCGAAGACGCAGGAAGCCCTGGACAAACGGCTCGACCAACTGCATGACGCCTACCTGCAACGACTCGAACGCCTCAAACTCGAATCAGGATGGAGCCTGGATTCGATATGGGGAGACGAGCACTGGTATCCGGACGACGAAAGCCGATGGGAAGCCGCCTGCAAAGAAGTGGAAAGCTACAATGACAAGGCCGCGCAGGCCGCCGCCGACTACTTCGAGCAGATCCGAAGCGAATGGTCGAACTACCTCGGCAATGACCTGCCGGACTTCGACCGCCAGCCACTCCCGGACGCCGGCCGCGCGGTCTGGAAACTCGCCGGAGGCTCCAACAACACCGACTATCCGGGACTCAGATACGAAGACGTCATCCCCGACGCCAACGGCCAAGTCCACAACAAATACGGCCTGCGCATCGACGACCTCTGGCCGAAACACGCGGACCTCGACCAATGGAAGACGTACCTGCGGCACGTCGTCTCCACAAGCAGCCGCATCGGCATGCTCGACCAAATCGGATCAGACCCATCGAAACCGCGATGGGCCAGGGTGCCGGTGGGGGAGACGTGCGAGTTCTGCGTCATGCTCGCATCCCGCGGCTTCGTGTACCTGACACGCGAGACCGCCAGCCTCGGCGGCGGCTTCCACAACGGCCGATGCGACTGCAACGTCGTCCCGTCATGGGGAGAGCGGCACATCGCCGGCTATGATCCGGACGCGCTCTACAGGCAATACAAGTCATGCGCCGACACCATATCCAACCTCACTACTCAGGACAAGTACAAGGAATACCTCTCAGCCCTCTCCGACAAGGAGAAAGCCAAAGCTCCCGAATACAAGAAATGGAAACGCGACCTCGAACTCGCCGAAATGCGATGGCGCGACCGCACATGGCTCAACACCGGCACACCGCCACCGGTCGGTTACAACCCGCCGGAACTCCAGAGGGAAATATCAGACATCCGCCCGCACGAAATACGAACGGCGCAGCGCCTCGCCGACAACGGAGTAAAGGCAACCTTCAAGATCGACGTCAAGAAGGTACCCAACGAAAACGGCAAAGGCACGCACGACATAGGATATGCGGATCTCGAAAACGGCATCGAGATCAAGACGCTGAAAAACACAGCATCGACAAACACCATCAACTCTCATCTGAAATCGACATCGAAGAAACCGGACGCCAAAACGGTCGTCATGGACAACAGCGAAAACGATGGAATGTCAGATGAAGACCTCATCGCCTGCATCAGAAGATGCCTGGCCTTCCGCGATGGAAAAGTCTACATCATCCGCCATGACGGAAAACTCGCCAGAGCACGATAAAGGCCTCAATGTCACCAAATGGTGTCAATGAGACCTTTATCGGCATCAATTATAACACAGCCAAGGCTGGCTGCCGAAGAGGCCGAACGGAGCCGACTGTAAATCGGCCGCGCCACACGCGCCACGCAGGTCCGAATCCTGCGCCAGCCACTCACCGCGGACCCCGCACGCCGCGTCGCTAACCGTGCGCAAAAACCAAAGGAGCACCAATGCACTTCATCCCCCGCCACCGCCGCAACCTCATGCGCCACCTCCTCCTCATCGAAGGCGGAGAACCGCAAGGAGGCGAAGGCGAGCCACCCGCAGGCCAGAACACCCACGGCGAAGGCGACAACGTGAAGAACACCACGACCGACAACGCCAAGGAGTTCAGCCACGCGCTCGCCGCCCGCGTCGAAGAGGAAAAAGCGAAACTCGAAGCCAGATACGCCGGATACGACGAATACAAGGCCAAAGCCGCCAAATACGACGCCGGCGAAGGCGACAACGCCGCGAAGCTCGAAGCGGCCGACAAGAAGATCGAATCGCTGACGAATGAGATCGCCACGCTCAAGGCCACCGCCGAACGTGAAACCCTCATCGGCCAGATCGCCAAGGACACCGGCCTCGACCGCGACGTCATCGGACGGCTCAAAGGCGACGGAGACGAACTCAAAGCGAACGCGAAGGCGCTCAAGGACAGCCTCAAGCCAAACCTTGGACTGCCCACCCCACCGGCCGACAAAACGGCCACCGCAACCACTGGCAGCATGACGCCGCTGCAGCTTCTCTCGCAAGCCTACGCGGCCAAATAACCATCAGAAAGGCACACAACCATGGCACTCAACCTCACCGAGGCCGCGAAGCTCTCCACCGACACCCTCGCCAAGGGCGTCCTCGAGACCTTCGCGCAGGTCAGCCCGATCCTCGACCGCATCCCCCTCATGAACATCGACGGAAACGCCTACGCCTACAACGAGGAGGCCACCCTTCCGGGCGTTGCCTTCCGAGGCGTCAACGAGTCCTACACCGAGTCCACCGGCACCTTCAACCAGAAGAGCGAAAAGCTGGTCATTCTCGGCGGCGACGCGGACGTCGACAGGTTCATCCAGCAGACCCGCAGCAACGTCAACGACCAGCGTGCCGAACAGACCGCGCTCAAGGTCAAGGCGATCAGCTACAAGTACCAGGAAACCTTCTTCAACGGCGACTCCGGCGTCGACACCAAGAGCTTCGACGGTCTCAAGAAGCGCCTCACCGGCAAGCAGGTCATCGACGCCGCCACCAACGGCATGTCGATTCTCGGCGACTCCAACGCCGACATCCACAGGTTCTTCGACAAGCTTGACGAACTGCTCGGCGCAGTCCCCGGCATCAACCCCACCAACGGCGCCATCTATGCCTCCGCCGCCATCATCCGCAAGATCGGCAGCGCCATGCGCCACATCTCCTACGACACCACCCTCCAGCAGGACATCGTCGGCAAGCGTGTCATGCAGTGGAACGGCATCCCGCTGCTCGAGGCCGGACAGACCACCGCCGGCAAGGAGATCCTCGACAACGACGAGACGCAGGGCACCAATTCCACCACCACCAGCATCTACGCCGTCAAGTTCGGTTCGAGTGAGGGCGACCAAGGCGTCACCGGCCTGACCAACGGCGGCGTACAGGTCGAGGATCTCGGCCAGCTGCAGGAAAAGCCCGCCTACCGCACCCGCATCGAGTTCTACTGCGGACTCGGCGTGTTCTCCGGCAAGGCCGCAGCACGACTGAAGGGAGTCGTCAATGGCTGAGAAGCTCGACGTCACCCCGCAGGAACCGGCCGAGGAGATCGGTGGGGACACCCCGGCGCAGCCGGAGGAGCCCGCCACCACTCCGGACCCGCAGCCGGAGGAGCCCGCCCCGTTCCCTCCCGTCGGACACCGCAGCGAACGATTCGACACCTTCCGCCCGGACGGCACGCGCGTGACCGTCACCCGCGACATCGACACCGGCGAGCAACACGTCACAGAGGCATGACCATGGCCGGCCCCTTCGCCACCGTCGCCGACCTCGAGGAGATCTGGCGGACACTCGACGACACGGACAAAACCAAGGCCGCACGCCTCCTCGCCGCCGCAAGCCGCAAGATCCGCCTGCAATGCCCCTCATGGGCGCAGGCGGAGGAGGCCGAGCCCGGCATCTGCAAGGACATCTGCTGCAACATGGTCAAACGCGCCATGGTCGCCGAGGAGACGAACCCCGAAGGACTCAGCCAGGGGTCACAGACCACCGGCCCCTTCGCCGACAGCTGGTCGTACAGCAACCCGAACGGAGACCTGTACCTCACATCCAGCGAACTCGCCGACCTCTCCGGTGCCGGCAGCGGCCGCATGTTCACCATCGCCATGACGGGAGGCGCATGAGAACACCGCCGACCGAAACCATCACCGTCGCCCGAGCCGACGAAACAACCACCGACGGACGCCGCACCACCGGCGCGCCGTCCACGGTCGGCGCCATCCAGGCGCTCGTGGAGCCATGCGCATACGACCTCACCGGCACCGCCGGACGACGCACCATCACGCACGGCTGCAACCTCTACCACCGCGGAGGCCTGCCGTTCGGGATCCTCGTCGGCGACCTGCTCACCGTCAGGGGCCGGACCATGCGCGTCACCCGGACACCCGAGGTCTGGCAGCGCGGCGACACCGGCATCGGCGTGAAGATCCACGCCGAGGAAGGAGAGGACCAATGAGCAACATCAGATTCGTCCTCAACCGCAGCAACGTCGAACGACAGCTCCTGCACAACAAGGCCCTGCTCGACAACGTGCAGGCCCAGGTCGAACGCGCCGCAGCCGGAGACCCGCGCATCACCGTGTACCGCAACGACGATGCCAGCCACGGCAACGTCGTCGCCACGGCACCGGTCGCGCTCGAAGCCAAACACGGCACACTCACCCGCATCCTCGGCCAGGTGAGCGTATGAACACGATCGGCAGGGACCCAAGCGGCCTCATCCTCGACGGACTCGCGCAGGCCATCCCCGAAGCGGCCATCGGCTGGGACATGCCCGCCTCGTCGACCATGCCGCGCGTGCGCCTCGCGCTCGACCGCGCCGCCTATCCGACGGCGGTCAGCCAGTACATGCGCCTGCGCGCCAGCGTGTACGCGCCACAAGACGACGGCAGGACATGCGACTGGCCCAAAGCCCAGGCGCTCAGCGAAACCATCTGCCGATGGCTGCTCGACAACCGGCACAAGCGGCCCCTCATCGACGCCAGCGTCGAATCCGGACCACTCCAGACACACGACGACGACCTGCGGCAGGACTTCGCCTACACCGTCATCCTGCTCACCGTCGAAGCCGCATGACCAACACCACAAACAAAGGAGCCACACCAATGGCAAACGACACCGCCGCCCTCGAGGCGCAGCTGCTCGCCGCCGGCGCCGCCGGCCTGAGCTTCGCGTCCGAAGGCAACAACAAGAACTACGTCAACCTCATCAAAGAGGCGGCGATCTACCGGTACGACGTCGGAGAGAACATCGGCACCTTCGGCAAGGACTGGCGTCCCACATCCGGAAAGAAGCCGTTCGGCTACTTCTCCGAAGACGGCATCACCATCCACCCGGAGGACGGCGACACCAACGACTTCACCGCCCACAACGGAGACAACGTGCTCTCCTGGAGCTCCGGCGGATACTGGACCATCGGCTTCACCGGCCTCGAATCGAAGAAGGAAGTCGTCGAAACGTACTTCGACGCATCCGTCGGCGCGGACGGCAGCCTGACCATCGACCACGTGGAATGCAACAAGACCGCGCAGTACGTCGTCGCAGGCGTCACCCAATCCGACCACCTCCTGCTCCTGCACGCGCCGAAATGCAAGGTCAACGAACGCGAGGACATCGAATGGAAGGTCAGCGACCTGATGGACTTCGGCATGACCCTGCGCACCTACAAAGACGTGGCCGACACGCCATACTTCATGAAGCTCTACGGCTTCCCCATGGACGTCTGACCTGACTCCCAACCCACGCCCCGCCGCCGTTCCCGCGCCCGCCGCCGACGGCGGGGCCCACCCACCCACAAGCAGCCGGCGCATCGCAGAAAGGCGAACAATGACCGACAACATCCAGACCATCGCACCCACAGCCATCGCCGACCCCGAAGAGGCGCGCCCCGTCCACATCCAATACGGCGACGTGAAAATGGACCTCCCACGCCTCGACGACAGCGCGAACCTGCCGACCAGCGTCATCATCGTCGGCCTCACCGCCGTCAGCCGAGGATGGAAGAACCTCACCCAAGAGGAAAAAATCAACTTCATGGCCACCATCCTCACCTACCTCGTCCGCGAATACCCGCTCCTCGAACGCGAACTCGACACCAAGAGCGGCGACAAGATCGCCGACATCGGCCGCATCATCGACGCATGGGCGCAGGCAGGCAAGACCGACCCAAAAGCCTGATCCTCATCACCCTCTGGCAGGACCACCGGGCGGCCCTGCAATACGACTGGATGCAAGTCTGGCACCAGCCCCTCGACCTGAAGACCACGCCCCTCAACATCGCATGGCCGATGTGCAGGGAAATCCTCAAGAACCGGCGAAGCCACAGCTTCGCCGCACTCGCCGGCTGGGCATACGTCCCGGACGACACCGACAAACTCGTCCAATCCATCAACCAGGGCCAGTCGAAACTCAACCTCACGCCCGACTGGGCGAAACCGGACACGCTCCTCTCGGAGCCGACACCGCCCAAACACCGGCACGACCACAGGCGGCGCGCACTGCTCAACCGCCGCCTCGGCCTGCCGGAGGACTACATGAACGAGGAATAACCGAAAAGCGAAGGAGCCAACGATGGCGCAGGAACTCGGCACCGGCTACATCATCATCAGCCCAAGCACCAAAGGCCTCGGCAAAGCCATCGAAGGCTCCATCAGCAACGGCACCGCCAGCGGCACCCAAAAAAGCGGCAAAAGCATCATCTCCACCATCGGCGGCGCGTTCGGCAAAATCGGCAAAGTCGGAGTCGGCACCATCGCCGGCATCGCATCCGGCATCGCCGGCCTGACCGCGAAAGGCGGCTTCGACCGCGCACTCAACATCGAACGCGCCCAAACCAAGCTCAAAGCCCTCAAATACGACACCGCCAGCGTCGACAAGATCATGGGCAACGCGCTCGCCTCCGTCAAAGGCACGGCCTTCGGACTCGGCGACGCCGCAAGCGTCGCCGCCACGCTCGTCGCATCCGGCATCAAGCAGGGCGGCGACCTCGAGGGAGTGCTGACCACGGTCGGCGACGCCGCCCAGATCAGCGGCCGCAGCTTCCAGGACATGGGCCTGATCTTCTCCCAGGTCGCCGCGAAAGGCAAACTGCAGGGCGATGACATGCTCCAGCTCATGGGATCCGGCATCCCCGTCCTGCAGTATCTGGCCGATCATTTCCACACCACCACCGAAGCGGCCAGCGACATGGTCTCCGACGGCAAAGTCAGCTTCGCCGACTTCGAGGCCGCCATGAAGGAACACATCGGCGGCGCCGCCAAGAACGCAGGCGAAAGCTTCGACGGCATGGTCGGCAACGTCAAAGCCGCCATCGGACGACTCGGCGCGCAGTTCGAGACCCCACTCCTCAACGCCGCCACCAAAGTAGGCGGCAAGCTCATCCCCATCATCGACCAGACCACCAGCGCCACCGGAAAACTCGCCGACCAGTTCGCTGGCCGCCTCGACACCGCCGCATCCATCGCCGCGCAGAAGATCGAGGACCTCGGCAACAGCATCGCCAGCGGCAAAACCAGCATCGCCGACCTCGCCGCGCAGGCCGCCACCCTCGCCGGCGGCTTCGCCACCCTCGCCACGGTCGGAGGCAACGCGGACAAAATCGTCTCAGTCCTCGACCAACTCGGCAAATCCGGAGACAAAGGCATCGCCGACCTCATCGCCAACCTCAAAAAAGGAGGCATCCACATCGGCGGAGCCTTCGACGCCATCAAAACCCAAATCGCCAACGCCAAAGGCTACCTCAACCCAAGCCTGCGCGACGCCATGGCCATCGACGGAGACCCCTTCGCCAATGCCATCAACCGCATCAGACAAGGCGGCAGCCAACTCGCATCCGCCACCGACGGCATATTCGACACCATCCGCACGAAACTCACGCCAGGCATGGCAAACCTCGCCTTCAAATGGGAGAACAGCGGCCTGTACACCGGCCTCACCGCCACGGCCACCGGCATCAAAGCCAAAACCGGACAAATCGGCGACGCCATCACCAAAGGCCTCGCAACCGCCGCCGGAAAAATCAACACCTCACCGCTCGGCAGCGCCATCACCGCCATCGGCGACAAAACAAAACCACTGTTCAACAAAACCATCCGCGAAGCCATGACCCTCGACGGCGACCCCTTCGCCAGCGCGCTCTCCAAAATCAGCGGCAAAACCAGCGCCATCACCGGCAAAATCTCCAGCCTCGCCGCACCATTCAAAACCGCGTTCGGCAATATCTTCGGCGGACTCGGCGACGCCATCGGCGGACCACTGCAAAACGCCATCGGCTCCGCAGGCAGCAAACTCCAATCCGGCCTCGACACCATCGGCAACCTCGTCACCAGATTCTTCGCACCGGGAAACTTCATCAAATTCCTCGGCATCGGAGCGCTCGCCGCCGCACTCGTCGCCGGCATCGGCATGATCAACAGCCAGATGGGCGGACAACTGTCACGGGTCATCAACTCCACGTTCGCATCACTGCCCGACATCCTCTCCAAGGCCGAGACATGGATCCAGTCCAGCCTGCCGCAGTTCATCTCCTCAGGCACCTACATCATCGAAATGGTGCTCCAGGGCATCACATCCGCGCTGCCATCGCTCGTCTCGGTCGGCACGCTGCTCATCGACACCATCGTCACCAGCCTGGCCTCCCACCTGCCCGTGCTCATGCCGATGGCCGTCACCCTCGTGACCACCCTCGTGACCAGCCTCATCGCCGCCGCACCGCAACTCATGAGCGCCGGCCTGACACTGCTCGACGGACTCCTGCAAGGCATCGTCGCAAGCCTGCCGACACTCGCCGCCGCCATCCCGCAGATCATCACGGCCATCATCACCGCGCTCGCCACCGGGCTCCCGCAGCTCATGGAGCAGGGCGTGCAGATGGTCATGAACCTGGTCAACGGCCTCGTCGCCGCGATGCCGCAGCTCGTCGCCTACGTGCCGCGGATCATCTCGACCATCATCAACGGACTGTGCGCCAACCTGCCGAACATCCTCTCCACCGGCATGCAGATGCTCGCCACCCTCGTGACCGGACTCGCGCAGGCGCTCCCGCAGCTCGTCGCCTACGTGCCGCAGATCATCGCCGGCATCGTCAACACCATCGCCAGCCACCTGCCGCAGATCCTCTCCACCGGCGTGCAGATGCTCGTCACACTCGCATCCGGCTTCGTGTCCGCCATCCCGCAATTGGTCGGCAGGATCCCGGCGATCATCTCGAGCATCAAAAACGCGTTCACCGGCGTCAACTGGGGCGGCGTCGGCATGAACATCATCAGAGGCATCGCCGGCGGCGTCGCATCCGCCGCCGGCGAGCTCGTCAACGCGGCGGTCAACGCCGCGAAGAACGCGCTCGACTGGGTCAAAAGCAAACTTGGCATCCATTCACCGTCTCGAGTGTTCCGCGACCAGGTCGGCGTGATGATCGGCAGAGGCGCCGCCATCGGCGTCGAACGAAGCGCTCCGGCGTTCAAGAACGCCGCCGACGCCATGGTCTCCGCCGCCATCCCGCAAACCATCCCGCTGCCGACAATCTCGGCCGACGCGCTCAAAGACAGCCTGCGCAAGGCCACGGCATCCATCACCGCCGGCGACATGCGCTTCTCCGCGCAGGCCGGAGTGATGCCGGCCGCACCGACGGCGACGACCTACAACATCACACTCAACAACCGCGCCATCGAAGGCAACGAACGACTCCAACGGCTCCTCGCCGAACTCGTCTCCGCCTGCGGCGCGACCATCACCGCAAGGAGCTGATGCACAATGGCCGACGGATACGGCAACATCTGCGGAAACTGGCGCACACACGTCAAGGCGTGGGTCACCGGCTTCACCGACACCACCGACACCATCCACGTCGAGGTATGGTGGCAGTCGCTCAACGGATGGAACTACTACGGCTGGGTCGCGGCCACGGCGTGGATTAACGGACAGCAGGTCGCGCACACCCCGAACTCCGGCAACAAAAACCTCGGCGTCAACAGCGAGGTGTGCATCCTCGCCGCAGACCTGACGGTCGCCAAAGCGGAATCGGCGCGCAACATCACCTGCAGCGGAAGCATCTACTGGAACGGCCCCAACTCCGGCACCAGCAACTCCAGCTGCGGCGTGTACACCGGCGGCATCAACTACCACCGACCGAACCCGCCGAAAAACGTGTCTTTCAAACGTGTGAGCGACAACAAGGCGTCCATCACCTGGCAAGGCAACTGGGACAACAACGCGCTCAAACCATGGAAACAGGTCCTCATCGCCCAGCGCATCGCCCTCGACGGCGGCAACTGGAACACATGGAGCGACCAGCAAGGCGGATCCGGCACCGGCGTCCTCAACTGGGACAAAACCAACTTCGACGCGACCAACCTGCGACCGAACGGCCGCTACCAGTTCGCCGTCTACGCCCGCAACCAGGCCGGCGACTCCACACACGTCGACTCGCCGGTCATCTACACCACGCCACGCGCACCAGCCAAAGTCGAAGCCGTCAAAACCGGAGCCAAATCCGCCCAGATCCTCATCGACCTATCCGGCGGCTACGCCAACGGCTTCGACGTCCAACGACGGCTCGCCGGAGGCGACTGGCAGGACCTCACCACCGGCAGCTACGCCGGCAAACCCGCACAGGTCCTCGACAGCGACACCCCGGCAGGCATCGTCGAATACCGCGCACGCGCACGCCGCCCCATCTACGGAGACGACGCGGCCAAAGGCATCCTCACCGGAGAGTGGACGCAATCCAACCAGATCACCACCATCTGCCCGCCGGACGCTCCAACCATCACCGCTCCAGCGCAGGGCGCGACCCTCGCCACGCCGCTCACGCTCGACATCGGATGGACGCCGAACCATCCGGACGGATCAAGCCAGACCGCCGCTCAGATCGAACTCACCGACCCGGACGGAACCGTCACGACGGCATCCGTCGCCACGGCCACCACCTACAGGCTCCATACCGGAGAGAACGGCCGATGGCAGATCCGAGTCCGCACCAAAGGCCTGCACGCCGACTGGGGCGAATGGAGCCAACCAACATCCATCCGCACGGCGACACCGCCAAACGTCACCGTCACAGGCCCAACCACCATCACCGCCAGCCCATTCGACATCGCATGGTCGGTCGCCGACACCACCGGAGTCGCCCACCAGAGCGTCCGCATCCGCAAGGACGGAGCCATCGTCTACCAGACCGACCTCAACGGCACCGCCAGAAGCCTGACCATCGACCAGTCGAAATACCTGCCCGAAAACGGCGCCGAACTCATCATCGACGTCACCGTCCAAGGCGGTAGCACACTCACCGCCACCGCCAGCCGAGGAGCGACGGTCTCCTACACCCCACCAGCCGCACCGACCGCCAACATCGACATCGACGGAAGCAACCTCAGCCTCATGGTCACCGCCATCGCCGGCACACCGAAAGACGGCCAGCCGAAGACCGAATGGATGGCCGTGACCCGCCTCCTCGACGGCGACGAACTGACACTCTCGTCACGCCTCGCAGACGGACGGCAGACCATTGACCGACTCCCGCCGCTCAACCGGAAGATCGGCTACCGCATCACGGCCCACGCCGCCAGCGGAGCGGTCAGCGAAACCATCGTCACCACCACCGTCACCACGGACATGTGCATGCTCAACTTCGGCAGCGACGCGGGCGAAGCCATCCCCATCGGCGGAGGCTTCGACATCGGTGAGAAACAGTCGCACGACACCGAGGAATACCACTTCGAACTCGGCAGCGACACCGACCTGCCGGCCAGCTACTCCAGCCGCCGGCTCGACAACCAGATCACCGCCAGCACAACCCTCGACTACCTCGACGGCCGGCTCTACCAGCGCATCCGCCGCCTCGCCCGCGCCAACACCTACGCATGGTGGCGAAACGTCGACGGCACCAGAGCCTTCGTCAAAGTCGGAGTCGGCACACATATCAAAGCCAAAGGACCAACGGCCACGATCGACATCGACATGGCCGAAATCCTCTGGGAGGAACCAAACAACTAAGGGGCAAGCCATGGACCAGCGCCACCACGCCATGCGATTCGACACTGAGATCCGCGTCATGCGCGTCGACCGAAACACAGGCAACGAAACAGGCATCGTCCATGGCATCGTCCAAGGCGGCAGCATCGAACGCAACCAGGACACCACGGTCACCGAACAGGCAACCCTCGACCTCGAAGGCTCCAGCCTGTTCGGCACCGACCTGCTCCGCATCTGGGCAGACATCACCTACGCCGACCAGACCAGCGAAAGCATCCCGCTCGGCACCTACCTCTGGTCGGCCGACAAACGCCAAACCAACGGACCGGCCACCACCATCCCGCTCACCCTCTACGGCCGCCTCCGCGAGCTCGCCGACGACCAATACGCCAACCCGATCAGCATCCCCGCCGGAAGCGACCCAGTCGCCGAAGCCGAGAAAATCATCACGGGCAACGGCCTCACCGTCCTCCCACACCCCAACAGCGACTACCGCACCGGCACCACCCTCACCTACGGGCTCACCGACGACCAGACCGACAACAAACTCGCCATCGCCAACGACCTGCTCACCATCGCCGGCTGGACCACCTGCCGCACCGACCCATACGGCCACGTCATCCTCCAGCCATACATCGACCCAAGCCGACGCAAACCATCCTGGACATTCACCGAAGGACCAACCTGCCGATGGACCAAACAAACCACCGACGAACGCGAAACCTTCGACACCGCCAACCAGATCATCACCATCTACACCAGCCAGGAAAAAGAAATCATCGGCACCGCCAAAGACACCGACCCAAACAGCCCGACCAGCATCCCCAACCGCGGCCGCGTCATCAGCAAAAAATACCGATACGACGACATCCCCGAAAACCAGACAGACCAACAACTCCAACAAATGGCCAACCAAAAGGCCGCCGAACTCCTCGCCACCAACCAACACGCCATCCACCGCGTCACCGGCACACACATCATCGCCCCCATCACCATCGGCGACACCATCACACTCGACCTTCCCACACAACACATCACCGGCACCTACGCCATCCGAACACAAACCATCACCCTCAAACCAGGACTCCCCACCCAAACCGAACTCCGAGAAGCCTCATGAACACCGACACCACCATCGCACGACAACTCGGCCGACAACTCGGCCTGCAAATCACCAACCAACCAACCACACAAAACACCACCACCCGCATCGCCACCATCATCCAAACCCACGACACCACCGTCGACATCACCATCGACGGCACCACACTCACCAACATCCAAGCCACACCGGAAACCATCACCGCAAACCCAGGAGACCGATGCCTCATCACCGTCCAAGGAGCGCTCGCCATCGCCACGCATCTGCTCCCGCCCGCCACCGGCGCAAGCAGATGGACCACGCTCCAACCGAACGATGCCAGCTGGAAGCAAAACAATCCGCCACTTGCCATCCGCAAAGACGGAGGCATGGTCACACTCGACGGCTCCATCTCACGCACTGGAGGCTTCCAGACCGGATATGTCTGCGCGACCATCCCAGCAGGCTGCCGGCCAGACCGTCAGACCAAGACGCCCAACCACTACTTCTCATCACAGTGGTGGGTCATCGGCACGGACGGCACCATCCGATGCGAGCAAGGCAACGACGGGTCCAACAATCCGATCTACCTGCATACCACCTGGTACACGGCCTAGAGAAAGGAACGAAATGGCCACGACCACAATCAACATCAGCATCCGCCTTCCCAAAAGCGACGGCACCACCGACCCCGCCGCCGGCTCGCTGATCTTCCAGCCGGAACGCCACCACTTCGCCGGCACCGACCTGATCCTGCCGAAGCCGTTCGGAATCGACCTCGACAAACAGGGCCACGCCTCGGTGAAGCTTGAAAACACAGACGGCAGGTGGGTCTGGAAGGTGGCCGAAATGATCGGCGACACCGTCCAACGCATCCGCTACTTCGAGCTACCGGCCGGCAGCGACACCGCCAACTACAGCGACCTGAGCTACGTCGACGGCGGCAGTTTCGCGCCGCTCGGCCAGACCAGCCCGCTCACCGAACTCACCGACGAGGACATCGACTGGATCAGCCAGTTCGTCGCCGCCGGCACCCACCTTGCCAACTGAAAGGAACAGGAATGACAGTCGACACCAAGAAGGTCGTCCGCGTCGACGGCCTCGCCCGCGCCATCACCGCGAGCCTCAACGCCACCATCGGCAAGGCCGACACGGGCCGTGCGCTGACCCGCGACGACGCCAAAGGCGAATACACGAACATCGCGGAATACTGGAAGGCGCACCGCACCGGCGCCGTCTACGGCGTCCAGAAACCGAAATGGGCCGCGTCCAACAGCCCCGCCTGCGTCAAGACCCGCGACAACACCGGCCTCGTCATCGAGAAATCCACCAACACCACCGCCGGACGCGACGACTACCGCGCGCTCAACGCCTTCCGCTGCATGAACGTCAACGCCACCGTCGGAGACGACGGCAGACCGCACGTCACCGCGATCGAGGGCCACGACCAGCATTACGACCAGTACGGGCGCAACGGCCTCGTATGGATCATGACCCCGCCGCTCTACTACGCGGTACGCGAGACCTCTACCAGCCTCGAGATCCTCATCTCCGACAGCAAATGGACCGGCTTCAGTCCGATGCCAGGCCTGCTCCTGCCCGACGGCACGGAACGAGCCTGCATGCTGCACGCCAAATACATGGCCGGCCTCGACGCCAACGGCAAGCCGACCAGCTGGAGCGGCATCCAGCCAGCGCGCGACTTCGGATGCCAGAACGACTACATCGACCGTGCCGCGAAACTCGGCAAAGGCTACAGCGGCCTCACATCCGCCGACGCGGCTTACATCCAGATCATGCTCATGATGAAATGGGCCACCACCAACAGCGACATCCTCGGCGGCATGTTCAACCATTCCAAGCAGGCCACCGTCACCAAAGGCGAATCGAACGCGCACCGCGTCATCGTCAGCACCGCCGACGCGGCAGGCTTCGACATCGACAACTACGTCAACGTCGGCACCGACGGCGAACGCAACAACACAGGCAACCACTCCGTCGCCGAATGCCGCAGGATCATCGGCAAGACCGTCATCGACGCCACCAACACGGCCCTCGACCTCGACGGCGACGCCATCACCACCATCAACCCGACCGGCAACCTCAAGGACTACGTGTCCGTCATGCCGTTCAAGACCGGATGCACCGACCGGATCCTCGGCACCGACGGCATCCCGCACGGCGAACTCAACATCATGCACCAGCCCATCAAGCTCCAGAACATCGAACTGTTCTGCGGCATGTACGAGGGAGAACAGGACACGCTCGTCAAGGCCGTCAAGGACTCCGACACCGCAGGACACTGCGAACTGTGGAAGACCTACGACACCACCAAGGCCAACAAGACCGCCATCACCGCCGACTACACGCGCGTCGGAGACTTCCCGGCCTTCGCCGACAAGACCTCCGGCCAATGGCAGTACTGCCAGGACCTCTCCATCGCCGCCGGCATCCCGCTGCCCGTCGGCACCGGGGCAAGCAGCGCCACCGGCCTGTGCGACGCCGTCGGCGGCGACCCGGTCAAACAGCCCGGCATCAGGATGCACCGGCGCTTCGGCAGCCTTTGGGGCGGCGCGCGCTGCGGCGCGTTCTGCTCGAACCTCGGGGACGATCCGGCCTTCCGCTGGTGGAGCTACGGGGGCCGCCTGTCTGCGCTTGGCCGCTCGAAGGCGTAGACGAGAGCGGTGGGGGTGAGCGAAGCGAGGGGGCGAACGCCCCCTCATCACTTCCACCGCGACAATTCTTCGGGATTTGCGACGGCGAGCCTCCGGACATCGGCGTTCGGCGCTTCGGCAACCTTTGGGACGGCGCGCACTACGGCGCGTTCTGCTCGAACCTCAGGAACGATCCGGCCAACCGCAGGTGGAACAACGGGGGCCGCCAATCTGGAAACAAACAACACATTGCGTCGCAACTACCCTCCGCCGCCCGCGAGAGGGCCAGCCACGGCAACCTAGGCCGAAAATCAAACCAAGCACGCGACCGGTAGACCCAATGGTCGAACGCCGCCATAGTCCAGATAGCTTCATGAAAACATATTGCAAACACACCGAAGTGGCCAATCCGCGCTTCGTGCGCGAAAGCATCGACCACTATTTAAGAGGAAAACGCTCCAGGAGGGACGTGGGCGCATGGCTCGACCACCATCCCGACCTCGATCGCGTCGCCGAGGCCATCGCGTCGGAGATCCGCACCGGCCGCTTCTGCGACACCACCATCAGGTATTTCAACAGGACCGAGCCGATCAGTGGAAAGCACCGCGTCATCGGCCGTGAATCCGTCCACCACCAGATCCTCGACCACGTCGCCATCGACGCGATGAGGCCGATGCTGGACGCCAAGATCGGCCGATGGCAGACCGCCAGCGTCGAAGGACGCGGCACCATCGACGCGCGCAAGGCCATCAAACGATGGACCCGCCAGCGCTCAAGCAGATGGTTCGTGAAACTCGACGTCCGCAAATGCTACCCGTCGATCGACCGAACCATCCTCAAACGCCTGCTCGCCAGGGACATAGGCGATAAAACGCTGCTGCGCCTCGCATACCACCTCATCGACCGATACGCCGGAACGCAGGGGCTCAATATCGGCAGCTACGCCAGCCAATGGCTGGCCAACTATTACCTGAGCTACGCCTACCATTTCGCCACCGAACGCCTGGCCAAGCTCCGCCGCAGGCGCGACGGCACCGTGGTGAGGCATAGGCTCGTCACCCACGTGCTCTTCTACATGGACGACGTCTTATTGATCGGCCGAGGGAAGGCGGATCTGCGCATGGCCGCGCGCATGCTCTCCGCCTATCTGCGCCGTTTCCTCAACCTCGACGTGCATCCGGAGTGGAACGCCAAACGGCTCGCGCTGGAACCCATCGACATGGTCGGCTTCACCTTCCGCCCGCACGGCCGGGTCAACATCCGGCACGGAGTTTTCCTCAGAGCGCGCCGAAACTTCCGCCGCGCACGACGGATGGAGAGCATCCCCGTCTGGCTGGCTCGCCGTTTGGCCAGCTACTACGGCTACTTCAAATGGAGCGACTCGATCACATATCGGCGTCGCAACGGCATCGACAAGACCATGCGCCGCGCGAGGAAGGTCCTCGCGGCGTGAAAGGAGACAACATGATCCAGACCGTGACCTACTCGGCCGAACCGGCGGAGGTGGACTACCATCCACGCGCCGACGGCGGGGCCGACATCCGCATCCGCAGGGACATCGCCAAGGTCGAGACCCCGGCGATCGACGGCCAGCCCGCCGGGGAACAGTGGACCGCGCGCGAAGCCTACATCGTCCGGTACAACCTGCTCGAACAGGAGGCCGTCGAGCAGGCCGACCAGCTCTTCGCCGAGGCCGAGGAGGATTCCAAGACCGACCGGCAGCGCATCGCCGAACTCAAACAGCTCCAGCTCGACGGCCTCGACGCGATCGCAAGCCTGTACGAAGCGATGGGAGGTGAACAGTGAGGAAGAAGATGATCCCCGTCTACGTGGCCCTCGTCCGCAACGGCCTGCGCACCATCGACCAGGTGCCGGCCCCCATCCGAGACGACGTCAAGGCCGCGCTCGGCGTCAAGGAAGAGGGACAGGTCGAGCCCGACGCGGGCACGGGGGAGTGACATGAGCTCGCCGGCATGGCTCACCATCATCGTCAGCATCATCACGGCGTGCGGCGGAGGCATCGTCGGCTGGGCCACCAAACGCTTCGACGCGGGCTGGGCCACCAAGGCCGACATCGACCGTCTCGCCGGCGAGATCGCCAAACTCGACGTCCAGCTCGCCAAAGTCTGCTCGAAGCTCGACAACGACAACCGACGCCTCAACAGCATCGAACAGTCGGCCATGAGATCGGAGCTTTTCGCCGCCACCCAAGACCGAACCCAGCACGAACACCAGCTCGAGGTCGGCAAACGATACCTCGCCGCCGGATACAACGGCGCCGGCCATGTGCGCATCACGCAGCTCAAAGCCGACTACAGCCGCCGTCTCGCATCCGACGACTGGGACTACTGATATTTTTCACCAACCACAAAAGCCACCCAAACGGGTGGCTTTTTCAATAGAAAGGAGAGGAATTTGAACATCCTCAACAAAGGCAAACCGAAGCATATGAAACCACGCCGACGCTGGCGCACGCCGCTGACAGCGCTCGCCGTCGCAGTCTCCATGGCGTTCGCCCCGGCGGCGATGGCCGACATGGACGGGTACGACATCTCGAACTGGCAGTGCGGCATCGACACCGCGACCGTGCCGGCCGATTTCGTCATCGTCGGCACCACATGGGGTTCCGGCGGCGTGTACGGCGGATGCCTGTCCAACGGCGTCAACACCGACGCTAACCGTCAGCTCGCCGGCGCCATCAACAGCGGCAAGGAGACCGGCGTCTACCATTACGCGCGCGGCGGCAACCCGGAGACCGAGGCCAGGTTCTTCGTCGACAACGTGCGTGGATACGTGCACAAGAGCGCACTGATCCTCGACTGGGAGGCGCAGGACAACGCCGCCTGGGGCGACAAGCAGTGGCCGCGCCGCTGGGCGCGCGAGGTCAAGCGTCTGACAGGCGTCAACCCCATCATCTACACGATGGACTCCGGCTACTGGCAGGTCGCGGGCATGGAGACGGAGCTGAACTGCGGCATCTGGATCGCACAGTACGCCACGAACCTCGTCACCGGATACCAGACCGCCCCGTGGAACATCGGAGCGCGCGGCGAGGTCATGCGCCAGTACACGAGCAACGGCAGTCTCAGCGGCTGGTCCGGACGCCTCGACCTGAACAAGTTCCGAGGCGACCGCGCGGCATGGCGCAAGTACGCGAACCCAGACGACAAGGGTACGGCGAGCCTGCCGAACGTCAAGCCGACGCCACAGCCCACAACAGCTCCGACGGTCGACCTGAACGCTTTGGCCACGCGCACCATCCGCGGCGACTTCGGCAACGATCCCGCACGACGACAGGCGCTCGGATCCAACTATGCGGCGGTCATGGACATCGTCAATAGGCGACTGAGCGGATCCGTCGGCACCGTCATCGGCAACAGCGGCGGAGCCTACTGCGTCGTGGTCCAGTCCGGCGACACCATGGGAGCGATCGCCAGCCGTACCGGCCGCACGCCGGCCAGCGCATGGAGCGTGCCAAGCGGCAACATCAACCGCATCTGGCCCGGTCAGCAAGTCTGCTACGGCGGGTCCACGGCCTCCAGCGTCGGCGCGCACGTCGTCGGCACGGCCCACGTGGTCACAGCAGGCGAGAGCCTGTGGACCATCTACGGAGCGACTGGATGGCAGGCGGCCGCGCAACGCAACGGCCTCAGCTACCCCTACATCATCCACCCCGGCCAAGTGCTCCGCTGATAAAACGCTCCCGCAACGTTTGTGTTGCGGGAGCCATATCCACAACATCCAGAAAGGATCAAGATGGACATCTCCAACGCAACGGCGCTCGCATCCGCGATCGTCGCACTCGTCTGCCCTGCCATCGTGCAGGCAGTAAAGAAATACATCCCATCCGAATACGTCGGCCTGTTCTCCCTCGCCGTCAGCATCATCCTCGGTGCGCTCGCCATCGCCGCCACCGGCGGTTTCGACGGCAATGGCTGGGGAGTTGTGCTGGCTGGCGTCGTGGGCGTCGCGCAGGTGGTCTACACGGCCGTCAATTCAGCGCTCGGCGGCAAGCTCAGCAAGGACAAGCTCGACCTCGCAGTATAGCGCTGTCCAAAAAGGAAAGCCCCTCACCTTCATGGAAAAACATGGAAGGCGAGGGGCTTATTGTCGTTTTTGCCCTCTTTATTAATAGACGTTGAAGTCCACGACCTGCGGTGCGTCCGTCGTGCCGGTGACGGAGCACTCGTATGTCAGTCCCTTCTGCTTCGCGCCGAAGGCGTTGGTTACATCGGCGGTTGCTTTGTAGAACCATGTGTTTTCGTCTGATGGTGTGAAGTCCTGGATGAGTCCGGCAATGTCATGCGTCTTGAAGCCGTATGGATAGAGCTGTTTGCCATATTCACGGCAGGCGGCCAGCGCTGCGGTGGTGGACAGCTTCTGCTCGAGTTGCTGCTTCTGCTGCTCCTGCGCTTGGTCCGCCGCCGCATTGGCTTCCGTGTCCACCACCAGATCGATGGTCTGGCTGGTGATTGTGTGCGCGGAAGCGTCGGTCACCACCCATTTGACGCCGTTGGCCTCATCGTCGGTGATCCGCTGCTCGCTGACATCGGCTCCGTTCTTGTCCTTGATGGATCCGACGGCGCTCATATCCTGCAGAGTCTTGATGGCCTCGACGGCATCCTTGCCCTTGACATCCTCGGCGGCCTGCTTCAATTTCTTGCTGGCGTCCACCGCCTCCTGCGCCTGATCGGCCGCCGACTTAACGACGAGCTCCACCTGGTCGGATGTGGACGCTTCTTTGCCGGCTTTTGGTTTCTGGCTTTGGACCTTGCCGTCGAAAGCGGCTTTGCCGTTCATGTCCTTGACGTCGACGGAGTAGAAGCCGGCGCTATTGAGCTTCGACCTTGCATCGGTGATGGACATGCCGGTGACGTCCGGTATTGTTGCCGTGCCGCATCCGGCGAGTCCGCACAGCATCATGGCGGCGCATATCGCCGCGATCATCCTTTTCATTGTTCTCTCCCTTCGCGCATCATTCATTGATGTGATGGATTAATTGTAATCACGCTCCGAGGGCGATTGACGACAGGCCGACACGGAGCCTGCTGTCCGGCATCGCCACGTAGCGTTGCGTGGTCTCCACGCTTTCATGGCCAAGCAGCTTCGAGACGAGCATTATGTCACCGGTGGCTTCGTACATGCGCGTCGCGTACCGGTGGCGGAGCGAGTGTGGCGTCCAGTCACCAAGCAGGCGGGAGAGTCGTTTGCCGACATACGTGGCCTCGACATGCCCTCCGAAACGGCCGGGGAAGCAGTATCCGTCATGGCCGAGGATCTCGTCGGCCAGCTCGTCGGACAGTGGCACGATGCGCTGTTTGTCGCCCTTGCCTCTGACCATCAGGCTTCGTCCGCCAACATCATCGAGCACGTCATCGGATGAGGTCGCGGCAATCTCGGATCTTCTCAACCCGCACTCGGCGCCAAGCCGGAGCATCAGTCGCTCCTCATCGTCCGCCCGTTGCATCGCCTGGATAATGACGCGGTCCGGGCATGGCCGCGGATGGGCCTGCGGCCTCCGGACGCTCGGCAGCTCGTCGCTCGGATCATCATCACGCTTTCCGCTCGCCTGAAGCCAGCGGAAGAAACTGACCACCGCATTGCGTGCGCTCTTGCGCGTCTCTGGCTTCCAGGACCTGGAGGCGAAATAGTCAACCAATTCGTCGGCATCCACATCGAGAGGGGATCCACCGAGCGCATGGCTCAACGCGGTCAATTGGCATCGTCTCGTCGAAAGGGTGGCCGGCGAATATGCGGCCGCCTTGAGGGAATCAAGCCAATGGTTTACATCATCTGCCCACTGCGGGGCTGGAAATTGTTTGCGCATGGCACACACCATCGTGCTAAGAGTTGCCATTGCTTTGGATATGAGAAAGGCCGCCAGAGATGAACTCTGACGGCCTGCCCCGATTGGTAGCGGGGCATGGATTTGAACCATGGACCTCTGGGTTATGAGCCCAGCGAGCTACCGAGCTGCTCCACCCCGCGTCGGCTTGTCTTTAAGACAGCTCTATTAACTTTACGATTACTTCCAAATATGTCAAATCGGCGTGTCGCGCTCGTTTGGCCGTGTAAAACAGCGCCACGAATAGCGCGTTATCCATTTTTCCTATACCCGTTTCGACCGATCGCCGGCGCAGAGGAGTGCGCCATATCCGACTCCGCACCATAATAGAAGCATGCCTATCAAGATTCCCAGCGGCCTTCCGGCCAGAGACATTCTCGACTCCGAGCGTATTTTCGCGCTCGAAAAGCCCGAAGCGGAGCGTCAGCGTGTGCGCCCGCTTAAGTTGGTGATCCTGAATCTCATGCCGAAGAAGGTTGAGACGGAAACTCAGCTGCTGCGCCTGATTTCGAAGAGTCCGCTGCAGGTGGAGATCGATTTCATGAAGACCTCCACGCATAAGGGTACGCATGTGAGCGCCGACCATTTAGTGAAGTTTTACGAAACCCTCGACGCGTTCCAAGACAACTATTACGACGGCTTCGTGGTGACGGGTGCTCCCGTCGAGCATCTTGATTTCGAGCAGGTCGATTATTGGGATGAGTTCAAAAAGATTCTCGACTGGGCTTCCACGCATGTGTTTTCCACCATGTATTTGTGCTGGGGTGCGATGGGTGCGCTCAATTACCGCTATAACGTGCGCAAAGAGAATCTTCCGGAGAAGATTTTCGGTGTGTTTCCGCAGTATTTGCAGGATGAATACTGCTTCCTGACGAACGGTTTCGACGAGATCTGCCTGCAGCCGCATTCTCGCCTTGCAGGGGTGAGCGAGGGTGATGTCGCCCGCAATCCCGAATTGCAGGTGCTTACGTGGGGTCCGAAATCCGGTCCTGGTCTGATCGCCACCCGCGATTTTTCGGAGGTGTTCGCGCTTGGACACTGGGAGTACGGCAAGTACACCTTGGCCGAGGAGTATGAGCGCGATATGAAGAAGGGGATGACGAACGTGCCGTTCCCCGAAAACTACTTCCCGCATGACGATCCACAGCTTGAGCCGGTGTTCGCGTGGCGTGCCCACGCGAATCTGTTGTGGCGTAATTGGCTGAATTGGGTGTATCAGACCACGCCATACGATTTGAGCGAGGTTCCGCAGCTTCGTGCGCAGAAGCGTCTTGGCACGGATCGTTCGATTCGCCATCAGCCGGGTTCGCCGCGTGTCGATGCGTTCGCGCCGTTCGTGCGCGACGGCTACGGCGTGATCCACGACTGAATCCAAGGTCCCTTCCGTAACATTGCGGAAGCCGTCGATGTGCTGAAGATGCGGATAATCCGCGTGATACGAATCGCGTGATTGTGTGCATCTTTTTTGTTTGTATCAATCGCATTCGTCTGTGATTTATCGGTGTTGGCTGAATTGGTCTAAAAGATCTCCGACACTCGATAGATATGGTGAAACGTTTTACTGAAAACATGCGGTATGCTGGATAACGTCGACTATCCGACGAATCACAGAGCCGTGTCTAGTTAGTCCAGCTTGAAGCGAAACGCCGGAAAAACTAAATGGCCGTAAGGAAAACTCCAAGTGTGTGGACGTTGTCTAGACACGGGCTAATAATCCTATCCAGCCATTCGGAGTCGAATGCGTCGCACGGGACTCCGGTCGCGTCGATGCATACTTCGAAGTACGCTTTGGTTAAGTAACCAGAACGTCACATTCGACTCGGTTGTTGGGCTAAACTAACAGCTGACACAAGAGCAGGAGGCGTGAATGATTGGTGCATTGGGGAAGGGCATGCTGACCATCGCTGATGGTCCCGAGATGCCCAGTATCGATGACTTCCTTCCCGATCCGTTCGTTTTTCAGGGCACGCCGTTCGCCATTAACCGCATCATCCTCGTTCGCATTCTTGCGACCGTCATCATGCTGCTGGTTCTCGGAATTACGGCAAGCCGTGCAAAGCTCATCCCCAGCCGTTGGCAGGGAGCAGTCGAATGGTTGATCGAATTCGTCCGCGACAACATCGTCTATCAGGTGATGGGCGAGCTGCGCGGCAAGCGTTACGTGCCGATGATCACCACCGTGTTCTGCACGTTGCTGGTCTTCAATCTGTGTGGCATCATCCCAGGCTTCAATATCGCGGCAAGCGCAACGATTACGCTGCCGCTGGTATTCGCCATGTGGTGCTTCTGCCAATACTGGATTGCAGGCATTCGTGAAAAGGGCCTCGGCCACTTCCTGAGAGATGAGATCTTCCCGAAGGGCGTTCCGGCCCCGATCTACATTCTGCTGTCCCCGATTCAGCTGCTTGAGCTGCTGATTATCCGTCCGTTCTCGTTGACGATCCGACTGTTCGCCAACATGGTTTCGGGCCACTTGATTCTTGCGCTGTGCCTTTCGGCCACGCAGTACTTCCTCATTGATGTGGTGAACAAGGTGTTCATGCCGTTCGGCGTCATCACTTTCGCAGCTGGCATGTTCATGTTCCTGTTCGAGGCGCTGGTCGCCTGCCTGCAGGCTTACATCTTCGCCATCCTGACCACCGCATACATCAATATGAGCTATCCGGAGATCGACTGACCGCCGGCTTTTTAATTGTTGCTTCTTGTCAAGCAATAACCAGAAAGGAAACAATCATGGATATCGTTACCCTCGCTGAGGTTGCCGGCAACCTGAACGTCGTTGGCTACGGCCTCGCAGCCATCGGCCCTGGCATCGGTCTGGGCATCCTGATCGGCAAGACCATCGAAGGCACCGCTCGCCAGCCTGAGCTCGGCAGCCGTCTGCAGACCCTCATGTTCCTGGGCCTGGCATTCGTCGAGGTGCTGGCACTGCTCGGCTTCGTGCTCGCCTTCATCAAGTAAGACTTGATTCAAGGTAACACCGAAGACGCAAACGAACATGAAAGGAGGAAGACACTATGGTGACCGCAGCTAGCGAAATGGAATTGTTCCTTCCGAAAAGCTACGACATTTTCTGGTCGTTGGTCATTCTGATCATCGTCGCCGTGTTCTTCTACAAGTTCTTCCTGCCGAAGTTCCAGGCCGTGTTCGATGAGCGCGCTGCCAAGATCGAAGGTGGCATCGCCAAGGCCGAACAGGCCCAGAAGGATGCCGATGAAGCCAAGGCGAAGTACGAGGCTCAGCTGAGCAAGGCGCGCGTCGAGGCATCCAAGATCCGTGACGACGCACGTACGGAGGCATCGCACATCATTGCGGACGCACGTACCCGTGCCGAAAGCGATGCGGCGCAGATCACCGCTACCGCCCAGCGTTCCATCGAATCGCAGCAGCAGCAGGCTCTGGTGAGCCTCAAGGGTGAAGTCGGCGTGCTGGCAACGGCACTGGCCGGCAAGATCCTGGGTAGCAAGCTCGAGAATAACGATGTGCAGTCGTCGATGATCGACCAGATGATCGCCGACATGGACAGCGACAAGAAGTGATCGAAACCTTCAAGAAAGGGAGGTGACCAATGCGAGGAGAAGCATCGCGTATCGCAGATCGCGTTTCTCGTGACTCGCTGGCCCCCAAGCTGCGTAACAGCGGTGAGGACGCATGGCGTATCGGGAACGAGCTGTTCACGATCACCAGCGCGCTTGACCACAACATCCAGCTTGAACGTGCCCTCACCGACCCGTCGCGCCCAGTCGAAGACAAGGTTGCGGTAGTCAAGACCCTGATCGGGGATCAGGCCCATCCACTGGTGATGGAGATCATGTCCGATCTGGTGTCCCGCCGTTGGAGCCGCGTGTCTGATATCGCCAATGCCGTCGAGGATTTCGGCGTTGACGGCATGATGTACTACGCGGACCACACCAATACAACTTTGCAGGTCTCCGTCGAGCTTGCCGAGTTGCATTCCGCACTGCTCAACCTTCCGGTCGTGCGCACCAAGCTGTATGACGCAACCGTTCCCAGTGAAGCCCGTGTCAAGCTGCTGTACAGCCTGATTGGTGATGCGGATTTCACCAAGGTGACCAAGCGTCTGGCCGAGCACGCGACCTGCAATCTGCGCAATCGCCGCTACCTGCAGACCATTCAGTGGCTGATCAACAAGTTCTCCCGTCATATGGGCGAATCGATGGTCACTGTTACCACGGCAACGCCGTTGAGCAAGGAGCAGGTGGAAAAGCTCGTCGCCATCTATACGGCGAAGACCGGCCATTCGGTGCACATCAACTCTGTGGTCGATCCGACCGTCATGGGTGGCATGCGTATCCAGGTGGGCGACGAGGTCACCGACAACACGGTGGTCGCACAGCTGCAGCATCTTCAGCGCACGGTGAAGGCAACCGCCTAACGGTTCGCCGCACGGTGAACAAGCCTGAAACAAGACTTGACTGAATTTATAAACAACAATAAGGAGTGATCATGGCAGAACTTACCATTGATCCCACCACGATACGCAAGGCGCTCGATGAGTTCGTCGAGTCGTACAAGCCGTCGGACACCCCGACCCAAGAGGTCGGTTATGTCGCGACTGCTGGTGACGGCATTGCGCACGTGACGGGACTGCCTGGTTGCATGGCCAATGAGCTGCTGACCTTCGAAGACGGCACGCTTGGCCTGGCGTTCAACCTTGACGCCCGCGAGATCGGTGTGGTTATCCTCGGCGACTTCGCAGGTATCGAGGAAGGCCAGGAAGTGCGTCGTACCGGCGAAGTGCTCTCCGTGCCCGTCGGCGACGGCTACCTTGGCCGCGTCGTGGACCCGCTAGGCAACCCGATTGATGGTCTTGGCGAGATCAAGACCGAAGGCCGTCGTATTCTCGAGGCCCAGGCACCTGACGTTATGCATCGTCATCCGGTTGACGAGCCAATGTCCACCGGTCTGAAGGCCATCGACGCAATGACGCCTATCGGCCGTGGCCAGCGCCAGCTCATCATTGGCGACCGCCAGACCGGTAAGACCGCTATCGCAATCGATACGATCATCAACCAGAAGCGTAACTGGGAATCCGGCGACCCGAAGAAGCAGGTGCGCTGCATCTACGTAGCCATCGGTCAGAAGGGCTCCACCATCGCATCGGTGAAGCAGTCCCTCGAAGAATCCGGCGCCATGGAGTACACCACCATCGTGGCCTCACCGGCTTCCGATTCCGCAGGCTTCAAGTACATCGCACCGTACACCGGTTCCGCCATCGGACAGCACTGGATGTACAACGGCAAGCACGTGCTCATCGTCTTCGACGATCTGTCGAAGCAGGCTGAGGCTTACCGTTCGATCTCCCTGCTGCTGCGCCGCCCGCCGGGACGTGAGGCATACCCGGGCGATGTGTTCTACCTGCACTCCCGTCTGCTCGAACGTTGCGCCAAGGTTTCCGATGACCTCGGCGGCGGTTCGATGACCGGCCTGCCGATCGTCGAAACCAAGGCAAACGACGTGTCCGCATACATTCCGACCAACGTGATCTCCATCACCGACGGTCAGATCTTCCTGCAGTCCGACCTGTTCAACGCGAACCAGCGTCCGGCTGTCGACGTCGGCATCTCCGTGTCCCGAGTCGGTGGCGCGGCACAGACCAAGGCGTTGAAGAAGGTCTCCGGCACGTTGAAGATCTCCTTGGCCCAGTACCGTTCTCTGGAATCCTTTGCCATGTTCGCGTCCGACTTGGATGCGGCTTCGAAGGCCCAGCTGAACCGTGGCTCCCACTTGACCGAGCTGCTCAAGCAGCCGCAGTTCTCCCCGTATTCCATGGAACAGGAAGTCGTCTCCGTGTGGGCCGGCACCCATGGCAAGATGGATGACCTGCCGCTGAACGACGTGCTGCCGTTCGAGAAGGCCATGCTGGACTACTTGGACCACAACACCGATATTCTCAAGACCATCCGCGAGACCGAAGACTTCACCGCCGACACCGAGGCCGCCCTCGACAAGGCTGTGGAAGCGTTCCGTGAGACCTTCGTGACCAGCGCGGGCAAGCCGCTGGTCGAGAAGAAGCCTGACGTCAAGAACGCCACTCCGGTCGAGCAGGAAAAGATCGTCGCAGGAGAGAAGTGATCCATGGGCTCGCAACTCGCATTGAAATCTAGGATCGCCTCCACCGCGTCGTTGGAGAAAATCTTCAACGCGCAGGAGATGATCGCGTCTTCGCACATCGCCAAGGCACGTGACGTCGCCTTGAACGCGAAGCCGTATACCGATGCGATTTTCGACGCCGTGCAAGCGCTGGTGGCCCATACCCATATTGACCATCCGATCGTGAAAAAGGACGAGGACAACCCTCGTGTGGCTGTCCTCGCCCTCACTTCGGATCGTGGTATGGCAGGGCCGTACACCTCCTCGATCATCCGCGAAACGGAATCGCTGCTGGCCCGCCTCGATGCGGCAGGCAAGCAGCCGGAACTGTATGTGTATGGTCGTCGCGGTGTGACGTACTACAAGTACCGCAATCGTGATGTTGCCGGTACTTGGGAAGGCGATACCGACCAGCCCGGCGTGGAAGTCGCAGAGTCCATCTCGAAGGCCCTGATGGACGCCTACATGAAGCCGGCGAGCGAAGGTGGAGTTTCCGAACTCTACATCGTGTTCACCGAATTCGTGAATATGGTTGTTCAGAAGGTGCGCGTGCTGCGTATGCTGCCCGTTGAACTCGTACTTCCGGAACAGCAGGACTCCGGCCCTGTGCCCGAATCCGATGCCGATGCCGCGACCCCGCTTTATGCGTTCGAGCCGAGCGTCGACGAAGTGCTTGACGCGATTCTGCCGAAGTACATCCAGTCCCGTATTCATGAATGCCTGCTCACAGCGGCGGCATCCGAGACTGCAAGCCGACAGAACGCCATGCATACGGCTACAGACAATGCCCGCAGCCTGATCGACGACCTGACCCGCAAGCTCAACGCTTCGCGACAGGCTTCGATTACCCAGGAACTTACCGAAATCATCGGCAGCGCCGACGCGCTGAATAAGAAGGAAGAGTAGGAACGCATATGGCTGAGAATCAGACCACAGCGGCTCCCGAGACGGCTGCAGAGCCGACCGCTGGACGCGTTACGCGTATCCAGGGTTCGGTTATCGACGTCGAATTCCCGGTGGGCCACCTGCCCGACATTTACAACGCACTTACCGTTGAGCTGACCAACACCGCCAACGAAGAGGGCGAAACCACGAAGAAGATTACGCTTGAGGTCGAACAGCACCTCGGCGACTCCACCGTGCGTACCGTGGCGTTGAAGCCGACTGACGGCCTCGTTCGTGGCGCCACCGTGCTTGACACCGGCGGTCCGATCTCCGTTCCTGTTGGCGATGTGACCAAGGGCCACGTGTTCGACGTGTCCGGCAACATCCTCAACAAGAAGGATGACGAGACCATCACGGTTACCGAGCGTTGGCCTATCCACCGCAATCCGCCGGCATTCGATCAGCTGGAATCCAAGACCCAGATGTTCGAAACCGGTATTAAGGTCATCGATTTGCTGACCCCGTACGTGCAGGGCGGCAAGATTGGTCTGTTCGGTGGCGCAGGCGTCGGCAAGACCGTGCTTATTCAGGAAATGATCCAGCGAGTCGCCCAGAACCACGGCGGTGTGTCCGTGTTCGCAGGCGTCGGCGAGCGTACCCGTGAGGGTAACGATCTGATTGGCGAAATGGACGAGGCTGGCGTTCTTGAGAAGACCGCACTGGTCTTCGGCCAGATGGATGAGCAGCCGGGTACCCGTCTGCGCGTGCCGCTGACCGCACTGACCATGGCAGAGTACTTCCGTGACGTGCAGAACCAGGATGTGCTGCTGTTCATCGATAACATCTTCCGTTTCACCCAAGCTGGTTCTGAGGTGTCCACCCTGCTCGGCCGTATGCCGTCCGCAGTGGGCTACCAGCCGAACCTGGCTGACGAAATGGGTGCCCTGCAGGAGCGAATCACTTCGACCCGCGGTCACTCCATCACCTCGCTGCAGGCCATCTACGTGCCGGCCGATGATTACACCGACCCGGCTCCTGCAACGACCTTCGCCCACCTGGATGCAACCACCGAGCTTTCCCGTGACATCGCTTCCAAGGGTATCTACCCGGCAGTGGATCCGTTGAGCTCCACTTCGCGAATCCTTGATCCGCGTTACGTGGGCCAGGCTCACTACGATTGCGCGAACCGTGTCAAGGCGATTCTGCAGCGTAACAAGGAGCTGCAGGACATCATCGCCCTGATTGGTATCGACGAACTCGGCGAAGAAGACAAGACCACTGTGAACCGCGCCCGTAAGATCGAGCAGTTCCTCGGCCAGAACTTCTACGTCGCTGAAAAGTTCACTGGTCGTCCGGGCTCCTATGTTCCGGCGGACGAGACCATCGAAGCCTTCACCCGTATTTGCGACGGTGTGTATGACGACGTTCCGGAGCAGGCATTCTCCGGTATCGGCGGCATCGACGATCTCGAGAAGAAGTGGCACGACATGCAGAAGGAATACGGTGCGTGATGGCCGGATTGACAATGCAGGTGAACATCGTCGCCGCCGACCACCCTGTGTGGCACGGTACGGCGAAGTCCGTCACTATTCCGGCTTCTGAAGGCGGAATGGGCATCCTGCCCAACCACGAGCCTGTATTGACCGTAATCAAGGAAGGAACCATCGTTGTGGTGGATCCGGATGGCAGCCGTCGCTCCTTCGAAGTGACCGACGGTTTCATCTCCTTCGATTCGAACAAGCTCACCGTTGCGGTTGAGCGTGGACGTGACGTCAAGATGGCCGAGTAGCACTCGGTAGCATACTTCTGACGGTCTGTCTGTTGTGATTGCAGCAATCGCATATGATTGCGATTGATGCAGTTGCGGCAGACAGGCCGTTTTTCTTTTCAAAAACGGTATTGATCAAAAAAGATTGCATTTATCACAGATTCGGGGCTTACGGCAATCATGGTAGGGTAGTGCCTCGTGCGAATTATTGTTGCTGATTGCTCTGCCGAATATTCCGGACGTTTGAATGCGTCCTTGCCGCTCGCCAAGCGAGTGCTGCTCATCAAAGCCGACAACAGTCTGCTGATTTTTTCCGAACTCGGATCGTACAAGCCGCTTAATTGGATGGCGGCGCCCTGCACCATCAAAGACATCACTCCGGATCATGCCGATGACGATGCCGAAACGGAAGTGCCGCAGAAAGTCATCCGTGCTTCGGCAGACAAATCCAATGACGTGCTCGAAGTGACCTTACAGCATATTTATTCCGATGAAACGTACGATTTGGGCGAAGATCCAGGACTGATCAAAGATGGCGTCGAAGACCATCTGCAAAAATACTTGGCTGAACAGATCGAACGCATCGGTGAGGGGGCGACGCTCGTGCGCCGTGAATATCCGACTGCCATTGGGCCGGTCGACATCATGGCTATTGACGCCAGTGGCAAGCATGTTGCCATCGAAATCAAGAGAAACGGTGGTATCGACGGCGTTGAGCAACTCACCCGCTACTGCGAACTGCTCAACCGCGATCCTCTGCTAGCCCCCGTACGTGGTATTTTCGCCGCGCAGACCATCACCCCGCAAGCCCGCGTGCTCGCCCAAGACCGCGGCTTCGACTGTCTGATCCTCGACTATGACGAAATGAAGGGCACTGAAGACGACTCCTTACGACTCTTTTAGATGCAAGCCTAGCGAGCGGCAACGGAGTGTCGTCGCGCTGAGCCGTATAACGGACAATCCGGAGGACTGCCCGTAGACGAAGTGAGCAACTTGTTGCGAAGGCCGCGCAAGGCGGTACCTCGGTCGACGTACTTTTGCACGCCTTTCCGCGGTACGCCTTGCCACACATGCATTGCCGCATTCGCTCCTCGTGGGCAAGGCTTTGGCCCACGAAACGTGGTGTTTTAGTAGGCGGCGAGAATGTCGACCACGAAGACCAGCGTGGAGTTCGCCGGAATCTTACCGGAATCCTTGTTTCCGTAGCCGAGGTCCGGCGGCACTACCAGCAGCACCTGCGAGCCAACGGTGTGGCCTGCCAGGCCCTGCTTCCAACCGGCGATCACTTCGTCAAGCGAGAAGCTCGACGAAGTGCCGCGATCCCACGAGGAATCGAACTGCGTGCCGTCAAGCAGCCAGCCGGTATAGTGAGCGACCACGGTTTGCGTATCCTTGACCTCGGCACCCTTGCCCTTGATCAAATCCTGCGAAACCAATGTGTCGGAACCTTTATAACCATTCATGTCGATCGACGGCTTGCCATCCTTCGCAAGCGTGACCTTCGGCAGATCGGCAGGTACGTCAAGCACCTTCGTGCCTGTGGCCTTCGTCAGATCCTTCGACTTCGACACGATCGTGAGCACCATCAAATACGATGTGCCAGCGGAATTCGAATCGTTCACGCCGAACGCAAGCGTGGCATTAATCTTCTGATCCTTGAAAATGTTGTAATAACTCTCAGTCATCTGACTGGTGTTGGAGGTGACCACAGTAGAGCAATCGGGGGTGTTTTTCTCCCATGTGCTCGCCAATTCGGAACCATCTTTGACGTTGATGGCGATGCCTTGCGTGCATATGCGGTCGCCCTCTTCGATCTGGTCGCCATTGCCTTTCTGCAGTACGACGTAACTGTTGTCTTCCACCGTCATAGGGGTTTTGAAGGAGACGGTCGGCTTCTCTCCGGGCTTGCCTGTGGCGGTCACTCCGGCGATCTGGTTCATTTTCGACGAGGATTTGGAGGAAGAGGAAGATGAATCGGAGGAGGTATCAGACTTCGTGTCGGAGCTTCCGCATGCCGCGAAACCCAGGCACATGATCGTTGTGCAAGCGGCTGCGACGGCTTTGAAAAGAGTAGATTTGCGCATAGGCTCAACCTTAGCGTCAATCATTGATTTTCATAGTTTTTTCAGGCTTTTGCAGAGGGGCAATGTAGAATGGAGAATGCTATGACTTTATTGCAGGATGAACAGGAAAAACCGCAGTCCAAGGCGGGTCCTACGCGACACGCTAAGATCATGCGTGGCATTGTCACTCCTATTTTCGGATTGCTTGCCGTTGCTTGCATCGTACTTGGCGTCTTGAACGCGACGATTTGGAAGCCTTCGACGCAGGTCACGGCGTCCGCTGCGGTTACGGGATCGCAGTATGTGGTCACTGATCCGAATGTGTTGCAGTTGGTTGACGATCACGTCAGCATTTCGGCGAAGTCCCGCGACAAATCCGCGAACGTGTGCATCGCCATCGGTTCCGCCCGCGATATTGCCGGTTGGATTGCGGGATCCAAATACACGCGCGTTACCGGATTGTCGGACTGGTCCACCCTGTCCACGCTGAAGGCCACGGCTCAGGGCACCGCCGATAATTCCGAAGGCCAGGTCGCGTTCCAAGATTCCGACATGTGGCGCACAGTCAAATGCAATGCCGGTTCCGTTGACATGCAGATCAAGGGTGCTAATACGAATAATGCCGAGGATTCCGTTGCGATCATCGATTACAGCGATCGCAAGGGAGGCTCGGTCGTGCTTGACTGGACCCGTCGTTCGCTGCTGAATTTCGCCATGCCGTTCTATCTTTCCGGCGGATTGCTGGCAATACTTGCGGTACTTTCGGCTTCCGTGTTCGCCATGCCTCCGCATAAGCGTCGCAATAAGCGCGCGTTTGCCATGGTTGATGGCATCGGTTCCACGCAGGGAGACGATGATGAGGTTGCCGCATGGGTGAAGAACGCCGAAGCGAGTGCCGCCCGTAGTGAAAAGAGCGGGTCGAAGCGTACGCGTCGTCGCCATGCGAGCCATCGTGCGACCGTTTCGGAAAACACGCAGAACGAGACGGCGCAACCTACGATTGTCGATCCTTCCGCTCGAAATTTGGTTGCCGACCAGCAGAATGCTGCCACTGGTGGCGTTGACGAAAACGACGATTTCGAACAGACTTCCGTGATCTCGCCAGACGAGCTTGCCGCATATTTCGCGCGTCTCGCACAAGAGGAAAGCAGTGCGTCCGTAGCGTCCTCGGGATCTTCAGAATTCGCGGTATCCGGCGAAATTAACGTGTCCAACGAAGTCAACGAAACGGCCGGAACGGCCGAGCCGGTCGAATCCAACGAAACATCCGAATCCAACGAAACATCCGAAAACAACGAATCAGACGAATCTGACAACGAGGAGGCCAAGTGATGAAGAAGCGTTTCAACGCAATCGCGGCGGCCGTGCTCGCATTGGGAATGGTCGTTGGCATGTGCGGATGCGAGGGGCAGCTGCCGCAGCCGAAAACCACGCAACGTCAGGATGCGCCGAATCTGACCGCCAAGCAGGAGAAAACCATCCGTACGGATATTCTCACAACGCTTGACCAGTGCAATAACGACCGCAATATCGACGCCCTCGGCTCGATTTTGGAGGGGCCGGAACTTGAGATTCGCACAAGCGAACTTCATGTGGCGCAGGTCACGGGCAATCTTGACCGCAAGACCACGATTCCAACCGGTCTGGCGCAGGCTGTGATCTCCACAGATAGTGGATGGCCACGTTCGGTGTTTTCCATTACTTCCACCACGGACGACCAGCAATCCAAGCGTCTGCTGGTGTTCCGTCAGGATTCCGCACGCCAAAACTACAAGCTGTGGGGTGTGGCGCGACTGTTTTCGGGCGTGAAGATGCCGAGTTTCGAGATTTCCAAGACCGGCAGCGAGCAGGGTACGGAAAAAGACACCGGTCTGGTCATGACCCCGAAGGATGCGGTCGCTGCATATGCCGACGTGTTGCAGAATGGTGCGGCCAGCCAGTATGCGCAGCAGTTCGCCGACGATGATTTGCGTACGAAGCTTGCCGATCTGACCGAACAGGTGCAGAAGGCCATGGAGCTGAACGAGGGATCGCAGCAGCAGGTGTTCACGCCGGTTGACGGTGCCATCAGCGTCATGCGTTCCGCGGATGGTGGCGACTTGGTAGTGGCGCAGATCAATTCCGAATGGACGCGTTCCGCTGGTGCCGGACGTGAATCGCAGCCCGCTTCCGATGCGGAAAAAGCGCTGTTTGGCAACGGTCAAGCCACCAGCACCATGAAAACCACGTATGTGAATGTGATCGCGCTGTACGTGCCTCCGGCAAATTCCGGCGAGAAGATTACCTCAGTCGGTTCCGAACGCCAGCCGGTCAGGGTTGAGGCGCTGTAATCGTCGCGATTGCGCGATTGCGCGTAAGCTTGGGGCGAACGTTTGCGATGCGTGTTGCGCTGGGCGCTTAATGTTGTTGATTGTTGATATTTAGGAGGCAAGCATGGCAGGTCAAAGGCCGTTTAATCCGGGAGTTTCCTTGGCGGGGGCCGTCGATCTTGAAGCGTTGAAGCATCAGGTGAAGGCCGAACCGGGGCAGGCTGGAGGCGCTCCGGCCGCTGGGGGTTACGTGATCGACACCACGGAGAACACGTTTCAGGCCATGGTGCAGACGTCGGCCACGTTCCCGATTCTGCTGTTGCTGTGGGTGCCGACCGATGATCGCCTGTTCGACATGGCACGCCAGTTGGGCGATGCCGTGAACCAGTTAAACGGCCAGATTCAGCTGTCTCGTATTGATATCGCGTCGAATCCGTCAATCGCGCAAGCGTTCCAAGTGCAGGGTGCTCCCGCGTTGTTCGCGTTGATCAACGGCCGCCCGATGCCGATTCTGCAGGGCTTGCCGTCTGCCGAGGAAATGCAGCAGATCGTGGACGCGGCGATTCCGAATCTGGTTGCTGCCGCACAGCAGGCTGGCGTGACCGGTTCCGCGCCGTATTCGGGCGATCCGGATTCCGATGCGGCAAATTCCGCCGCCGGCGCTCAGGAGGTGCCTCCGGAGCATCAGGAGGCGTATATGCTGGCACAGCAGGGCGATTACGCTGGTGCCGCAGCCGCGTACGAGAAGGTGCTTGAAGCCGATCCGAACGATGCCCGCGCAGCCCGCGAGCGTGCGAAGGCGTTGCTGTTGGCCCGTTCCGCCAATGCGAACGTGCGTGAGGTACGTGCCGCCGCTGCCGACAACCCTGATGATGTTGAAGCGCAGCTTGCCGTTGCTGACATTGATATGATCGGCGGTCAGATTCAGGATGCGTTCGACCGTTTGCTGGATTTCGTTGCGGCCGGTCACAAGGCTGATATTGAACCGGTGCGCAAGCGTCTGCTGGAATATTTCACGATTCCCGAGTCGACTGACGAGCGTTTGAAGCGCGCCCGCCGTCGCCTCGCCACGCTTATGTACTGATACGTTTATTGACTTAGATACCGTTTTGGGTACCGTTCAACCGTAGGCTGACAACCAAATCGTTCTTTACGGCCTACGGTTGTTTTTTTAAAAAAAAAAGACTTATTCCATACGATTGGTGCCGAAATAGTCAAGGAATTGCGGTCCGTCCGCTTCCAGTTCGGCTTCGAATTCGGATTTCCATCGTGAATATGGATTCGCTGCAAGTCCTTCATTGCTGAACCGCGATTGGTCGGTGATTTCGGTGGTGCAGAATTTCGGGATCACCAGATTGGTGACGGGTCCGATACGTTCCGCTTCCGCAATGATCAGGGGAGCGTTGGTGCCGCCGAATACGTCGATGTTCCAGCCATCTTCGTCGATCCAGTCGGTGAAACGGTTTTTGATGGTTACGTGTCCGCCGCGTTTGATGAGCTCTCCTGCGATGCGCGAATCCAAGTCTCGGCTCGCCTCATAGCGCGTGCCTCCTACGGACGGCCCCTTCACGGTGACTGATCCAAGCTGGAATTCGTCGCGATACTTTTCGAGCACGGCCAGCGGGTCGAGGTCCGGAGTCATGGCGATGCGAACGGACTTTGTTTTCAATCGTACGCGCAACGCGTAATTATCCTGATGAACGTAATAACTTTGCACGATTAATGTCGGACTGTCGCTGTCATCCAACTGCGTTGGCAAAGCACGGCAGAAAAAACGGCGCATGTATTCGAAATCGCCTATATTTTTGCCTGAATCCTCAACCATATTCTCAGTCTAGTGGAAAATACGCGGTAAATGACGTTATTGTGCCGCAAATTATGACGTAATACTCTTCGTTCCCCGTTCTATACTCGTCACCTCCCCTTCATAGTTGGGTATGTTGCCGAAAACCCATTCAGACTTACTTTGCCAACATGATGATTAAGATTCAAAGACCATTTTTTCCGTAAAAAGTGTCGCTTTCATCTCAAGGCAGTGTAAAGTAGGTTGACACACGGGTTTGTAGCTCAGTGGATAGAGCGTCTGTCTCCGGAACAGAAGGTCGTGGGTTCGATCCCCATCAAGCCCACCACAAAGACATGTGAAGGGCCGGGGCGCTGAGCCGGTATTTGGAACATGGGACAATGCGCGTCGATTCCATGGGTACAGTGATTGTTTGAGATTGCGTTGTCGTGGTTTGCCGCGGCCTGAACGCAAGCAAGATGCAATAACACATTCTTCAAAGGAGAAACATTATGAGCGAGAAGATGGAAGAGGTTGCGACTTCTGAAGCCCCGGCGGCGCTGGGCGCTTACAGCCAGGCTGTGAAGGCCAACGGTTTCGTGTTCGTCTCCGGCCAGCTGGGCATCGACCCGGCCACCGGCGAACTGGCTGGCGAAACTGCCGGCGAGCAGGCATCCCAGGCGCTGAAGAACATCAAGCACATTCTTGACGCAGCAGGCACAGGCATCGAGCACGTCTGCCGTGCCACCATCTACATGAAGAACGTCGAAGACTTCCATGAGATCGACGACGTGTACGCGCAGGCCTTCATCGGTTCCGTGAAGCCGGCCCGCGTCGCGTTCGGCGGCAACAACATTCCGAAGGGCGCTCTCGTCGAGATCGACGCCATCGCTGTGCTCTGATTTCAGTGCGCTGATTGCAAATCTCCAGGGAATTCCTTTTCAGGCTCGTATGCGGTTTCTTACGCTGCATGCGAGCCTGTTTTGTTTATGCAACCTCATGATTGCCGCAAAAGTGAACAGCAGGCAACATGTTTCCACCGATTTCCGTATAGTAATGCGTTTGGGTATTGTGCAAACGCATGCAAACGCATGCAAACGCAAGAACGCGCCCAGCCAAATATGAAGGAGCAGTCGCGCATGACCGAATCGCAAGTCAACGCATCTACTGCAGGCACTGACGCCGCTGAATCCGCTGAAGTCGAGCAGGGCGGTCTTGAACGTAAGATGGAAACCCGCCATCTGACCATGATTTCGCTGGGTGGCGTGATCGGCACTGGCTTGTTTCTCAGCTCCGGCTACACGATTCACCAAGCCGGCCCTCTTGGCGCGATCATCGCGTATGGCATCGGATCCATACTTGTGTATTTTGTGATGCTCAGCCTCGGCGAACTGTCGGTGGCCATGCCGTATGCCGGCAGTTTCCACCTGTATGCGAAGCGTTTCATCGGCCCCGGCACCGCGTTCACCATCGCCGTGCTGTATTGGTTGAATTGGGCGGTGGCGCTCGCTTCGGAATTCACGGCCGCTGGTCTGCTGATGCAACGTTGGTTTCCTGATTCGCCCGCGTGGATTTGGTCCGCCGCGTTCATTGCAGTGGTGTTCATGCTCAATATTCTGTCGGTGCGACTGTATGGCGAGTCGGAATTCTGGTTTGCGTCCATCAAGGTGTTCGCGATTATCGCGTTCATTGTGGTCGGCTTGCTCGCCATGTTTGGTGCGATTCCGATTGCCGGTTACGATCATGCTCCGCTGTTTGAGAATTTCTATGATGACGGCTGGCTCCCGAATGGTGTGATCCCGATTTTCTCGACGCTGCTGACGGTGGTGTTCGCGTTTTCGGGCACTGAGGTCGTTGGTGTTGCGGCGGGGGAGACGAAGGATCCGGCGCAGGCGATTCCGAAGGCCGTGCATACTACGGTGTTGCGTCTTGCGATTTTCTTCATCGGCTCGATCGCGGTGATGTCCGCGCTGATTCCGTGGCATCAGTCGGGTGTCGACGCGAGTCCGTTTGTGCTCGTGTTCCAGTCGATCGGCATGCCGTTTGCCGGCGATGTGATGAATTTCGTGGTGTTGACGGCGGTGCTGTCCGCTGCGAATTCCGGCTTGTATGTGTGCTCGCGTATGGTTTGGTCGCTTGCGCAGGAGGGTATGATTCCGCGCGCGCTCGGCAAGACGAATTTCCATGGTGTGCCCGTGTTCGCGGTGTTTTTCAGTATGGCCGGATCGCTGTTGGCGTTGCTGTCTTCCGTGGTTGCCGCTTCGACGGTGTATTTGGCGTTGGTTGCGGTTTCCGGCTTGGCCACGCTGGTGGTGTGGGCGTCGGTTTCCGTCTGCCACTTGCGTTTCCGCAAGCAGTGGCTTGCTCAAGGCCATTCGGTTGACGATTTGAAGTATCGTGCCCCCGGTTTTCCGTTCGTGCCGATCGCTGCGATTGTGATGTGCATTGGCGCATTGGTTTTGGTGATTTGCGATCCGTCGCAGCGCTCCACATTGCTGTATATGATTCCGTTCGTTGCGATCTGCTATATCGGCTATTACGCTTCAGTGGCCTGGCACAGGAAGCATGGCAAACTGCAGGATGATACGCGGGGCGATACGCAAGGCTGATTCTGTCTGCATAATCGGTAGACTTGGAGGAATGAGTCCAGAAGCGCTTAGTGAACTGATTTTCAATATTGCCAACAACCTTGTGAACGAAGGCAAGGCAGGCACCTTGACCACCGATCTCATCCCTCCACAGGCCAAATTCGCCGTCATGCGTCCGAAGGACCGCGCGCACGGCGATTGGGCGTCGAACGCGGCCATGCAGCTGGCTAAGAAAGCCGGCATGAAGCCTCATGATTTCGCTGAATTGTTCGCTGCGGAACTTGCCAATGCCGATGGTATCAAGTCCGTGGAAGTGGCCGGCCCCGGCTTCATCAACATTGTGCTTGATTCCGCGTCCGCTGCTGCCGTGGTTGACACCGTGCTCAACGAGGGTACGAACTACGGTAAGAACGACCATCTTTCCGGCAAGACCCTGAATCTTGAGTTCGTTTCCGCCAATCCGACCGGTCCGATCCATATCGGCGGCACCCGTTGGGCTGCGGTCGGCGATTCCATGGCCCGCGTGCTTGAGGCGAACGGTGCCAAGGTGGTGCGCGAATACTATTTCAATGATCATGGCGAGCAGATCAATCGTTTCGCGAAGTCGCTGGTTGCGGCCGCTCACGGTGAGGAAACCCCGATCGACGGTTACAAGGGTGCTTATATCGATGAGATCGCGCGTCGCGTCATCGATGAGGCCAATGCCGACGGCATTGCGATTCTCGACCTGCCGCGCGTCGACGGTGGCGCTGACAACGATGGCAATCCGTTGGGTGAAGGCGATTCCGAACAACGTGAGGAATTCCGCAAGCGTGCAGTGCCGATGATGTTCAACGAAATCCGCAAATCCATGAAGGATTTCCGTGTGAACTTCGACGTGTGGTTCCATGAGAACAGCCTGTATTCCGATGGCGAAGTCGACAAGGCGATCGCCGATCTGCGTGAACGCGGCGACATTTACGAAAAGGATGGCGCAACCTGGTTCGAATCCACCAAGCATGGTGACGACAAGGATCGTGTGATCATCAAGTCCGACGGCAACTACGCGTATTTCGCAGCTGATATTGCTTACTATCGCAACAAGCGCCATCGTGACAATGATCCGGCAGATATCGCCATTTACATGCTGGGTGCCGACCATCACGGCTATATCGGCCGCATGATGGCCATGTGCGCCGCATTCGGCGACGAACCTGGCGAAAACATGCAGATTCTTATCGGACAGCTTGTCAACGTGCTGAAGGACGGCAAGGCAGTGCGCATGTCGAAGCGCGCCGGCAATGTGGTGACCATTGACGATCTGACCGACGCTATCGGCGTGGATGCTTCTCGTTATTCGTTGGCACGCACCGACTACAATTCCCCGGTCGATATCGACCTGAACCTGCTCGCTTCGCATTCCAACGAGAATCCGGTGTACTACGTGCAGTACGCGCACGCCCGCTCCTGCAATGTGGACCGCAATGCAGCCGCCGCAAACATCACCTACGAGGGTGCCGACGTGAGTCTGCTCGACACCGCCGCCGACGGCGAAGTGCTTGCCGCGCTCGCCCAGTGGCCGGCCCTGCTGCGCGAAGCCGGCGACCTGCGCGCCCCACATCGTGTGGCCCACTATTTGGAAGATCTCGCAGCCACCTACCACAAGTGGTACAACGTGGAACGCGTGGTGCCTATGGAACTCACCGATCCGGAAGCTCGCGGTGAACAGGCCGAAGCTCTGCGCATTGCCAAGGCTCCGGAACCGGCTCGTGCGGCTGCACGTTTGAAGCTCAATGACGCAGTCAAGACGGTTATCGCCGAAGGTCTTGACCTGCTTGGCGTCGCAGCCCCAGACCGGATGTGATCGCCATGGCAGTCACCCCCATCTGGCCGGCCGGCTCCGACGTGAACGAGCAAGGTGAAATCACGTTCCATGGCCGCACTGCCGAAAGCCTACTGAACGAATTCGGTTCGCCGCTCTACGTTATCGACACTGATGACGTGCGAGCCCGTGCCACTAAATTCGTCAAGTCCGCGGCAAATGCGTTCAACAACACCGTAACCCACGTCAGTTTCGCCGGGAAAGCACTGCTTTCCAAGGAAATCTGCCGCATCGTCACCGAATCTGGCATGCTGATCGACACCTGCACCATGGGCGAGATGCGTATCGCGCTTGCCGCAGGCGTTCCCGGAAGACGACTCGTGCTGCACGGCAACAACAAGTCCGATGCGGAAATCGAACTCGCCATTACCGAAGGCTTCGCCAAAATCGTGGTGGACGAGCCGAACGAGCCGGCCCGTATCGCCGAAATCGCCAAGCGTCTCGGCAAGCGCGCTCGCGTGATGTTGCGTGTTACGTCCGGCATTCATGCGGGCGGTCACGAGTTCGTGTCTACCGCGCACGAAGACCAGAAGTTCGGCGTCGCCTTGCTGCCGGCCGGTGCCGATGCGAGCAAGCTGAACGTGCTTGACGATCTGACCGACGTGACCCCCGCAGGTTCGAACGCACGCCTAGGCGAAAGCGAAAGCGCAGAACGCCAGCTGCAGTACGACATCAAATACCCGTACGACATGAGCCACGAGAAGGTTTCCGAAGGCGACCGCCAACTCGCCGAAGCCATGACCATGGTGGCTGATGGTCCCGCGCTCGCCGTATTGAAGGAGATCTACCGCCATCAGGACGTGCTCGAACTGGTCGGCGTGCATTCGCATATCGGTTCGAACATTCACGATGCGGACGCCTTCATTCAGGCCGCGAAGCGCATGATGCTGCTGCGCAAGACCTTCTACGCCACCGACGCATACACACTGCCGGAGGTTGACTTGGGCGGCGGCTATTCCGTGGCCTACACCGATGGCGAGGATTCCATGGATCTCGATACGGAACTTGCCCGCCTTGCCGATGCGGTCACCGCCGTGAATCGCGCGCTTGGCATGCCCGCTCCGGTCATTTCGTTCGAACCGGGCCGTTGGACGGTCGCCCCGACCGGCGTCACCTTGTATCGCGTGGGCACGGTCAAGCCGGTTCAGCTTGCCGGAAACGCGAAAGACAAGGCCGGAAATCCGGTTACGGAACGCGTGTACGTGTCTGTTGACGGCGGTATGAGCGACAATATTCGCCCGGCATTGTACGGATCGGATTACACTGCGAAAATCGCCAATCGTGAGGGTTCCAGCGAAACCAAGCTGTGCCGTGTGGTCGGCATGCATTGCGAATCGGGCGATATCCTCGTCAACGAGGCGCGTCTTCCTGCCGACATTCAGCGCGGTGACGCGCTTGCGGTGCCTGTTACGGGCGCATACGGTCGCACGATGGCCAGCAATTACAATCAGGCGCTGATTCCTGCGGTTGTTGCCGTATCCGAGCAAGACGCGCATGTGATGATCCGCCGTCAGACGGTCGACGATCTGCTGGATTGGGATGTGAGCGAATAGCGATTCGTGGCGTTTCGCTCGTGTTTCGTATTGTTCATGGCGATTCGTCTCAAATTGCGGACGCAGCATGGATGCAGCATGGATGCAGCATGGACGGTTTTCGGGGCAAAGCTCAGAAACCGTCCATTTTCGTATGATTTCGCGGTCTTACGTCATATCGGGACCGTACAATAGGCAGGGTTACACCAATACTTCACATTCAAGGGAGGATGCCTTGGCACAGGAAGATGTTGCGCCGATTCGCGTTGGATTGTTGGGCGCGGGCACGGTCGGCTCTCAGACCGCACGCCTGCTGGTGGAGCAGAAGGAAGAGCTTGCCGCACGCATCGGTCGACCGATCGAACTGACCGGCGTCGCCTGCCTTGATCCGTCGGAAACCGACCCGTTCCCGTGGATCGACAAGTCCGTGGTGACCACCGACACCATGAGCGTGGCCACCAATGCCGACATTGTAGTCGAGCTGATCGGTGGAACCGGCGTGGCCCGCAAGTTCGTGCTTGCGGCCATCGAATCCGGCGCTTCCGTGGTCACCGCCAACAAGGCGTTGCTGGCCAAGTATGGTCCGGAAATCTATGCGGCCGCCGAAGCCAAGGGCGTTGACATTTACTTCGAAGCCTCCGTGGGCGGTGCGATTCCGTTCCTCAAGCCGCTGCGCGAATCCCTCGTCGGAGACAAGGTGACGAGTATGCTCGGCATCGTCAACGGCACTACGAATTACATTCTTGACGAAATGACCACCAAGGGCCTCGACTTTGACGACGTGTTGAAGGACGCTCAGGCCAAGGGTTATGCCGAAGCCGATCCGACCGGAGACATCGAGGGCTACGATGCGGCCAACAAGGCGGCCATCATGGCCACGCTTGGCTTCCACACCAACGTGACCATCGACGATGTGTCTGTGGAGGGCATCACCAAGATCACCGCCGACGATATTGCCGCCGCAACCTCCGAAAACAAGGTCATCAAGCTGCTGGCCGTGGTGGAGAACGGCGAGGCCGGCGTGTCTGCCCGCGTGTATCCGGCGCTGATTTCCAACGATCATCCGCTGGCTTCCGTGCACGGCTCTTTCAACGCGGTGTTTGTGAAGGCCGAAGCGGCCGACGATCTTATGTTCTACGGCCGTGGCGCTGGCGGCGCTCCGACCGCTTCCGCGGTGGTCGGCGATGTGGTGACCGAGGCGCGTCACATCGCACAGGGCTGCACCGGCCCGGCCATTCCGCTGTATAAGGATTTGAAGAAGGCTCCGATCGAAGCTTCCAAGGCCGAGTTTGCCGTGCGTTTCGTGATTCACGACAATCCGGGCGTGCTGGCAGCCATTGCGGCCAAGTTCGCCGAGCATGGCGTGTCCATCAATGGTGTGAACCAAGACCTCAAGCCTACGCTGAAGGATCCGGGTTATGATGGCGAACTGCAGCAGCTGCGCTTGGTCACGCACATGACCGACGAATTGACCCTGCGCGAAACCGTGGAAGACGTGTGTGCACTCGACTGCGTGGTCGGAGAGCCTTCCATCCTCCGCGTGCTTAACTAACAGTTATGAGACGGCTGCTCAAATCGTTGCGATTGGGCAGCCGTCTCTTTGTTCATATTCCGGCTGCTGTGTTGGGCAATTGCTTGCCGATTGTTTGCTGAATTACCTGCCGATTATGGGCTTGAATTTGACTCTTGTACCCTTTCGGGTATACGGTGCTACATTTGTAAAGAATATGTGACGAAGGACGACGAGAGATGACTCCAGTTACTCGTAAAGTACGCGTACGTGTTCCGGCCACCAGCGCCAACCTTGGTTCTGGCTTCGATACGGTCGGACTTGCTCTGGACTACCACGACGAACTTGAATTCACACTGAGCGCCGATCCGGTGAACACTGCGGCTCAGGTGATGATCGAAGGCGAAGGCGCCGATACTCTCCCGCGTGACGAAACCCACTTGGTGGTTTCCACGTTCCGTCGCGCATGCCAGACCTTTGGTCTGGGCCGTGTGGGCTTCATTCTTCAGGCTCACAACAACATTCCTCAGGCACGAGGCATGGGCTCTTCCGCAGAGGCCATTGTGGCGGGCATCGCAGCCGCGGCCGCCTTCGCGCAGGACGACGAACTCAACCGTGATGCCGTGTTTGAGCTTGCCGCCGCCATCGAAGGCCATCCGGACAACGTGGCTCCGGCCGTGTACGGCGGGCTCACCATGTCTTGGGACATGGAAACCCCCGAAGGCGTCGGTTCCGTGCCGATTCCAGGTGGCGAGCCGTTGCACAAGGGCTTCCATACCATCAACTATCGTGTTGCCGACGATCTGACCTCAGCCGTGTTCGTGCCGGATTATGAACTGTCCACCGAAAAGGCGCGTCAGGCGCTGCCGGGTCAGCTGGCGTTCAAGGATGCCGTGCACAATGTGTCTCGCGTGAGCCTGCTGCCGGCCGCCATGAATCCTGCGATGCTGGCGACTGGTCAGCGTCAGGACGTCAACGCGTTGCTGTTCGCCGCCACGCAGGATCGTCTGCATCAGCCGTATCGCGCTCCTTTGATGGAGTCGTCGTGGGCGCTGATCCAAAAGCTGCGTTCCCGCGGTTTCGCGTCCATGGTTTCCGGCGCCGGCCCATGCGTGCTCGTGCTGCATCATGGCGACGCTCACGAACAGCTGGAACAGCTTGCTTCCGAAGAGCTCGCTTCCGGTCATTGGCGTGTGCTGCATTTGGGCGTCGACACCAAGGGTGTGCAGGTGGAACGCGCATGAACAACTCCATTCCGCTGATTCTCGCTTCCAAATCCAAGCCTCGCCGTGATGTGCTCTTCTCGGCGGGCATTTGCCCCACGATTCGCGTATCGAACGTGGACGAGCCGGCAGCGCTTGAGCGCGAAGCGGCTGCCATGGGCGTTGCCGTAAGCGATCTGAGCGTGGAACAGCGGGTGATGATTCTCGCTACGGCCAAAGCCGAAGCCGTGCATCAGGCGTATCGTAACGTTGCTTCCACCGCCGCGGCTGCGCACGGCGATCGTGTGGTCGGATTTCCGCTGAAAGCCGTTGCTGAATCTTCCGAATATTCAAATAATGCTGAAAATACTGGAGATTCCGAATCTTTAGAACATCATCGTGTTACGTTGCGTGCGGACGAAGTGCAGTCTGCTTCCGATGTGAAGACCCGCGATTTTTCGGGAGTCACCATTCCTACGATCACCGAATCGATTGCTGATTTCGTTGATGGCAAGCCGAGCCTGACCCGTGCGAAAGTCGGTCCGTTGATCCTCGGCTGCGATTCCATGTTCCTTCTTGACGGCGAATGCTATGGCAAGCCGCATAGCGCTGACGTGGCGCGGGAACGGCTGCGCGCCATGCGCGGCGCCACCGGCGAATTGTGGACGGGACATTGCCTGATCGACTTCGCCACCGGGCGCATCGCGCGAGGCGCAAGCAGGGCCACGCTGCATTTCTGCGAGTATTCCGACACCGATATCGAACGGTACATCGCCACCGGAGAGCCGTTGGAGGTGGCTGGTTCCTTCACGCTCGAAGGTTTTGGGGGAGCATTCATCGACTCCATCGAAGGCGATCCGCATGGCATTATCGGCTTGAGCCTTCCGCTGGCGCGCCGCTTGGCCGCCGAACTCGGTGTGGAATGGACGGACCTGTGGAATGTGACGCGAGCCGATCAAGAACCGAACGTTGAACACGATTCGCGAACCGGTGCCGCAAAACCGCTTCCTCCCAAGGAAAACGTGCATCAGCCGGGTGATGGTTGGATTGATTGCGATTGCGGCCGCAAGCATTGGGGCACCAATGGCGCGTCCGGCGTGCTGCTGGCCCGCCGAAGCGAACAGACCGGCGAAGTGACGCACGTTGTCATGCAGCATCGCGCGGTGTGGAGCGCGGAAGGTGGCACATGGGGCATTCCAGGAGGTGCCACTGCCGACGGTGAAAGCCCGATCGAGGGTGCGCTGCGCGAATCGTACGAGGAAGCCAACATCACGCCGGAAGATATCGACGTGGTCGGCTCGTATTGCGAGGATCACGGCCCGTGGGCCTACACCACCGTGTTCGCTTTCGAAAAGCCGGGGCACCGCGTAGAGCCGAAGGCCAACGACGACGAAAGCATGGAAATCGAATGGGTGCCGATTGAGGAAGTCCCCAATCGTAAACTGTTGACCGCCATGCGTACCGACTGGCCGAATTTCGCCGCGCGACTCGCGCAAATGGCTGCAAAATAGCCGCTGTTAGCGCTAACCGGGGTTGCGTGTAGAATAGTCGAAAGTAACAACGGTAGTGTGCGGAAGGCGACGGAGCATGGCAGGCAAGCGCAATGCGGCGAACAAACGCCCCTCGATGTTCGAAGTGGCGAAAATGGCTGGCGTCAGCCATCAAACGGTGTCGCGCGTGATCAACCATTCCCCCGACGTGTCTGACGCGACCCGCGAAAAAGTGCAGAAGGCCATCGATGCGCTCGGCTACCGCCCCAGCAATTCCGCGCGTGCGCTCGCCTCGCATCGATCCCGCACTATCGGTTTGATTGCGGGTGGGCAGCGTTTTTATGGCCCGATCTCCGCGATTTCCTCGATTGAGGCGATGGCGAGGCAGCATGGCCTGTTCATGTCGGTGAGCATGGTGCACGAAGCGCTCTGCTCGCAGACGGAATTCGACGAATTGTGCTCGACGTTCGATGAGATGAACGTGGACGCGTTTATTTTCCTCACACCGACGGATGTTATGTTCTCTGCCGCCTGCCGTGCGCAGATTACGCAGCCGCGCGTGATCGTTACCTCCACGCATGGCAATGTCAGTGTGCAAGACGGTTTGCGCCTGATGAAGCCCGCTGACCGTCGCCGCGTGTCCGTTGTGGGCGTGGACCAGTGGGCTGCCATGGCCGACGTGATGCATTTGGTGGTTGAGTATGGGCATCGTTCCGTGCTTTATTTCGCAGGTCCGAAGGAATGGCGTGACGCCGCCACGCGTTTGATGGCGTGGAATAAGCTGTGCGCGGCCAATACGGTGAGTTCCGTCACCGTGCAATGCGAAACCTGGGAATCGACCGAAGCGTACGGCAAGATGAACCATATTCTTGAAAATATCGGTCGAACCGGCGGAAATCTGCCGACATGCATGGTGTGTGCGAACGACAGCCAGGCTGTTGGCGTGGCTCGCGCGCTGCACGAGCATGGCATGCGTATTCCGCAGGATGTGAGCTTGGTCGGCTTCGACGACATGCCCGCCATGGACAACATGTACCCGCCGCTGACTACGGTTCGTCCGGATTTTGAACAGCTCGGCATTGCCGCTATGCGTGAGACGCTGTTTTTGCTGGGGGAGGGCGATGAGAATTCGTTCGCCTCGTCGCAGCATGGCGTTGGTCTGATTTCCGCAAAGGTGATCGGGCGTACATCTTTGGGCACCGCCAGCCGTCGCTGAATATTTCCTGCGATTTTTGTATTTCTTGCGATTCTCGTATCTCTTTTTGCCGCATGTGCTGCGATTGCCGGATTTCGCAATGCCGGTATATCAAGAAAATCGGCTGACGATCTGCTGGTAGCACGTTGACGATTGCGTGACACGTCGAACTTGTATAGTCGCCATTTTCTGTTTAGAATAGTGAGCGTTAACAGTGAGCGCTAACATTCCGTCGACAATGTGGTTGTGAGGCGCTCGGATGCAAGGAGTTTGAAACTATGGCGCAAGAGCAGGGACTTGACGATCGCATCGCGCTGACCGCCGAGAAAATCCGCGCTGGCAAGACGAGTCTGGGCATCGAATTCGGCTCCACCCGAATCAAGGCCGTGCTCATCGACGACACGTACACCACCATCGCAGCCGGCGACTACGGCTGGGCCAGCCACTTGGAAGACGGCCTGTGGAGCTATTCGCAGGAAGAAATCTGGACCGGGCTGCAGACCGCATACGCGGCGCTCGCCGAAGATGTCGAAAACGCCTACGGCGAAAAGCTCACCCGCGTGGGACGCATCGGCTTCTCCGCCATGATGCACGGCTATCTCGCCTTCGATAAGAACGGCGAACTGCTGGTGCCGTTCCGTACTTGGCAGAACACCAACACTTCCGAAGCGCACGAGAAGCTTTCCGAACTGTTCCAGTACAACATTCCGGAACGCTGGTCCATCGCACACCTGTACCAGGCCGTGCTCAACGACGAAGAGCACATTGGCAAGGTCGATTTCTTCACCACCCTCGCCGGCTACGTGCACTGGAAGCTCACCGGCAAGAAGGTGCTCGGCGTTGGCGACGCATCCGGTATGTTCCCGATCGACCCGACCACGCACACCTACGAAACCGAATTCATCGAGAAGTTCAACGCGATTCCGGAAGTCGCAGCCCAGCCGTGGAAACTCGTCGACCTGCTGCCGGAGCCGCTGGTCGCCGGCACTCCTGCTGGAACGCTGACCGAGGAGGGCGCCAAGCTGCTCGACCCGACCGGCACGCTGCAGCCGGGCATTACCTTCGCCCCGCCGGAGGGTGACGCGGGCACCGGCATGGTGGCCACCAACTCCGTGCGTGTGCGCACCGGTAACGTTTCCGCCGGCACCTCCATCTTCGCCATGGTCGTGCTCGAACACAAGCTGGAACGCCTGCATCCGGAAGTCGACCTCGTCACCACTCCGGCTGGCGATCTTGCAGGCATGAGCCACGCCAACAACTTCACGTCCGACCTCAACGCATGGGTTGGCCTGTTCGGCCAATTCGCAGCCGCGATCGGCACTCCGGTCGACGCCGGCACCCTGTATGGCACGCTGTTCCGCGCCGCCATCGCAGACGACGTCGATTCCAGCTGCGGCGGACTCATCAACTACCCGTTCCGCTCCGGCGAATTCCTTGCAGGACTCCCCGAAGGCCGTCCGCTGTTCGCACGCGGTCCGGAAGCCCGCATGAGCCTCGGCAACTTCATGCGTGCCCAGCTGTTCAGCGCCTTCTCCCCGGTGAAGATCGGCATGGACGTGATGACCAAAGACGAAGGTGTTGCCGTTGACTCCCTCGTTGGTCACGGTGGCATCTTCACCACCCCGAAGGTTGCCCAGAAGATCCTCGCAGCCGCATTCGATACGCCGATCAAGGTGATGTCTACTGCAGCCGAAGGTGGCGCATGGGGCATGGCCGTGCTCGCCGACTACCTGTGGCACGCCGATCAGCCGCTCGACGAATTCCTTGACGCTCGCGTATTTGCAGATGCAGCTTCCACCACGGAAAATCCGGACGAAAACGACGTTGCAGGATTCGAGGAATTCTTCGATCGCTTCCGCAAGGGACTGCCGATCGAGCATGTTGCAATCGAAAGCATTCCGCTGGAAACCAAGTAAATAAATATTTTAAAAACTTATTTCAATTTGAAAGGAAATGATTATGGCTACTTTGGCTGATTATGGTCCCGAGGTGCGTGCGGAGGTCAAGCAGGTGCGCGAGGTCGTGGCGGCTTTGCACGAGCAGCTGGTCAAGTGGAACCTGGTGGTGTGGACGGCTGGCAACGTGTCGCAGCGTCTGCGCACCGCGGATCTGATGGTGATCAAGCCGTCGGGCCTGCGTTACGAGTATCTGACGCCGAGCTCGATGGTGGTGTGCGACTTGGACGGCAACGTGGTGGACGGCTCGGAGTCCCCTTCGTCTGATACGGCGTCGCATGCGTACATCTACCGTCATATGCCGGACGTGTACGGCGTGGTGCACACGCATTCGACGTACGCGACGGCGTGGGCGGCCACGGGCCAGAACATTCCGTGCGGTCTGACGATGATGGGCGACGAGTTCGGAGGTCCGGTTCCGGTGGGTCCGTTCCGTCTGATCGGTTCCGAGGCGATCGGCGAGGGCGTGGTCGAGACGCTCAAGGAGTATCCGAAGTCCCCGGCTGTGCTGATGCAGAACCATGGTCCGTTCACCATCGGCAAGGACGCGGAGGCCGCGGTGAAGGCCGCCGCCATGACGGAGGAGGTCGCGCATACGATGTGGGCGGCTCGTCAGTTGGGTGAGATCATTCCGATTTCTGATGAGGATATTGCGAAGTTGAACGATCGTTACACCAACGTCTACGGACAACACTGAGCTGCAAATCAGCGATCGCAATCGAAATAATAATTTAAAAACTCCATAAACAACGAAGTAAAGGAACAATCAAATGGCAATGGAAAACCCGTTTGAAGGCAAGGAAGTCTGGTTCGGCGTCGGATCCCAGGATCTGTACGGCGAGGAAGCGCTGCGTCAGGTGGCCGAGCAGTCCGGCGAAATCGTCGACGCGCTCAACGCAACCGGCAAGATCCCGGTCAAGGTGGTGCTTAAGCCGACCCTGAAGTCCTCCGACGGCGTCAAGGCCTTCATGGTCGAAGCTTCCGCCAACCCGAACGTCATCGGCGTAATCACCTGGTGTCACACCTTCTCCCCGGCCAAGATGTGGATCCGCGGCCTCGAAGTGCTCACCAAGCCGCTGCTGCAGCTCAACACGCAGCACCACTTCGAAATCCCGTGGGAAACCATCGACATGGACTTCATGAACCTGAACCAGGCCGCACACGGCGACCGTGAGTTCGGTTACATCCTGACCCGTCTGGGCATCAACCGCAAGATCGTGGTCGGCCACTACACCGATCCGGCCGTTGCTGAAGAAATCGGCACCTGGGCACGCGCCTGCGCCGGCTGGGATGCTTCCAACAACATGAAGGTCATGCGTTGGGGTGACAACATGCGCAACGTGGCCGTCACCGAAGGCGACAAGACCGAAGCTGAGCGCGTGTTCGGCGCATCCATCAACACTTGGGCCGTCAACGAGCTCGTCGCAGCCTACGAAGCCGTCAAGGACGATCAGGTCAAGAGCATCATCGAAGACTACAAGGCCAAGTACGACGTTGATCCGGCTCTGCTTGACGCCAAGTACGATTCCCTGTTCATCGCGGCCAAGGAAGAAGCCGCCATGGTCAACATGATGCGCGCCAATGGCTGCACCGCCGGCGTCGACAACTTCGAAGACTTGGGCGCCCTCCCGCAGCTGCCGGGCGTTGGCCCTCAGCGCTTCCCGTCCGAGTACGGCTTCGGCTTCTCCGCCGAAGGCGACTGGAAGACCGCAGTGCTCGTGCGCATCGGTGCAGTGATGGGCTACGGCCTCGAAGGTGGCGCTTCCCTCATGGAGGACTACTCCTACAACTTCACCCCGGGCAACGAGATGATCATGGGCTCCCACATGCTCGAAGTCTCCCCGTCCGTCGGCACCATCGCCAAGCCGAAGCTGGAAATCCACCCGCTCGGCATCGGCGGCAAGGCCGATCCGGTGCGCTTGGTCTTCACCGTCGCCCCGAAGAAGGACGCCGTCGTCGTGTCCATGTCTGACGTGCGCGAACGCTTCCGCCTGACCATGAACCTCGTTGACGTGGTCGAGCCGCTTGGCGAACTCAAGCAGCTGCCGTGCGCCCGTGGCCTATGGAAGCCGCAGCCGGACCTCAAGACCTCCGCCGAGTGCTGGCTGCGTTCCGGCGCATCCCACCACACCTGCATGACCACCTCCGTCGGTCGCGAGGCTTGGGAAGACTTCGCCCGCATCGCCGGTGTCGAACTCGCCACCATCGACGCGAACACCAAGGCCGCCGAATTCGAGCGAGACCTTGAGATCTCTGAAATGTACCACCGCCTCAACAACCGTCACTGACATAACGGAGCGTTAACGGCGCGGCAGCGACGTACCCTCGTACGCCTTCGCCTTCTGCCGCACCGTTACCGCACGCGTTATGCACTGACGGAACCGTCACTGATTGTCGCTTTACTGACAATGGCTGATGGAGTGTCGTTAGACATTCTGGATTCATCACTAATCTCTGCCATATGAGCGCCGGCAGGTCGGATTAATTCCGATCGCCGGCGCTCGTTTGTATTCCTCGAAAGTTGTACAGACAGAACAAAAGCGTGGGGTGCGAGAGAACGTTTATATTCTCTCGCACCCCACGCGTTTATGCATTATGCGATTCAGCGCTTGCCGTTGTAGATCTGCTGATCGATCACGTTGGCGAACACGCGGTTCACTGCCGGACGCACCACTTTCAGTGACGGAGTCAGGCACTTGTTGCTTTGCGTGAACTGGGTGTCGAGCACTACGAACTTGCGTACGGATTCAGCGCGGGAAACCGTCGCGTTCGCCTTGTCGACATACTTCTGGATTTCATCGTGAACGGCGGCGGCCGCAGCCACGCGATCCAGCGGCGTGTCGGCAGAAAGTCCAACGGAAGGCAGCCACGCTTCCAATCCTTCCTGATCCAGCGTAATCAGCGCACCGATGAACGGGCGATTGTCGCCGACAACCACCGCATGCTCCACAATCGGGCACTTTGCAATCTCCTGCTCCATCGGAATCGGGGAAACGTTCTTGCCGCCGGCGGTGATAATAATATCCTTCTTGCGTCCGGTAATCGTAATACGGCCTTCATCGTCGATCGTTGCCAAATCGCCGGTGCGCAGCCAGCCATCTTCGGTGAACACTTCAGCGGTTTTCTCCGGCAGATTATGGTATCCCATGAACACGTTCGGGCCCTTCACCTGCAGTTCGCCATCTTCGGAAATGCGAATCGACGAGCCCGGGGCAGGCTGGCCAACGGTGCCGATCACATTGTCTGTCACGCGGTTCGCGGCGAACGGTGCTGCGGTCTCCGTCATGCCGTAGCCTTGGATCATCGGCAGTCCAATGCCGTTGAAGAAGTGTGCGAGTGACACGTCGAGCGGAGCACCACCACAGGCAACAAACCTGATCTTCGGACCCAACGCTCCGCGAACGGCGCGATACACGGAAGCCTCATATGAAAGATGCTGTGCGATCTGCTTGGCGGTCGGACGTTCTCCGGCCTGTTGCATGCGAGACCAGTCGCGTGCAGCTTCGGCTGCCTTGAGGAACAGGCGTCCCTTCCAGCCCATGCCAGCCTTGCGGGAGGCCGCGTTATACACTTTTTCGAACACGCGCGGCACGCCCAGCAGGTACGTTGGTTCGAACGAGCGCACGTCCGGAAGCAGCGTCTTCGTGTCGGGCAGGTAGCCGACCACGCCATCGTCGGAAGCGATCGACGCATACTGAATGAAACGCGCGAAGCAGTGCGCAAGCGGCAGGAACAGCAGCAAACGCGGCTGATCGTCAAGAATTATCTCATGCAATGCGATGCTGCCTGCGCGCGTGATACTCACAAAATTACGGTGCGAAAGTTCGGCGCCCTTCGGAGCCCCCGTGGAACCGGAGGTGTATACGATGGTGGCCAGGTCGTCGGCTTTCACCGACGTGATACGCGACTCGAGCTCCTCGTCGGAAACGGTCACGCCCATACCTTCCAACGCGCCCATCGCATTGGAGTCGAGCATGAGAATGTGCTGCAGGTTCGGGCAGTGGTCGATCACGGAATCCAAGCGGTCGAAACGTTCGCGATCATCGGCGATGGCGAGCTTCACGCTGGAATCGTTGAGAATGCGTTCGGCCTGCGCCGCGGAATCGGTGTCGTAGATCGGCACGTTCACCGCGCCGATTGCGGCCAGCGCGAAGTCGAGCACACCCCATTCGTAACGGGTGGTGGAGAAAATGGTGACGGCATCGCCCTTGTTGATGCCGAATGCGATGAGGCCTTTCGCTGCGGCGATCACGTCATTGTGGAATTCGCCGGTGGTCACCTCGACCCATTTGCCCGGACCGGTTTTACGTTCCGCGATGATGGTGCTTTCTCCGGTGCGTTCGATGCGTTCGGTGAGCAGGGAGTAGATGGTTTCGTCGTCGCGTACCTCAACGGAAGTTCCCGGGGTGGTGTACTCGGTGAGCATGAAGCGTTCTCTTTCTCGCGGTTTTTGCGTTATTTCCGCGTATTTCTGCTTGTGATGCGTGCGGGAGCGATACAAACCGTGTGTCCGCGTTTCCTACCCCTTGCGCACCTCGTATATGGTAAGTTACGGGTCCGTAAGTCTGCATTGTGAGAAGCGACAAGAAATATTTGAGCAACTTTGTATGAACTGACAAACGATTGAAAATCGTCAAAAGTCAAACGATGGGTGTCGCGCTGTGTCTGTTCAAAAAAAGTTTGACGTAACGGTTGCGGGGGTGTTGCCATACTTCCCGAATATCCCCGAAACGACGGTAAAATCAGCGAAATGCGAAGAAATGGTGGTGCGAGCGATTTTTATCGAGTACACTCACGAGTGACGCAATTTACCCCTTGCGTCAGAGGGCTGCCTGCTCAACGGCGAACATCCAGCCTTTCTCTTTTCAACGTTGCTGATTTGAGGTCGATTATGGCAATTCGATTGCGACGGTTCGCTGTATGCAATGCGCCCTTGACGATTGCGAGCTGCCTTGGATAGGCTGAAAACGGTTTGCCACGCACCGGTTTTCCCGTATTGGCCTGTTGCGATTCGTTCGTTGGATGCATGGCGATTGCGCTTTGGGCCGTAGGCGAGCTGGCAACGCGAGCGCGCTCATTGGACGGAAGGTGTTTATGTTTGACAAGAGGCTGTTTTCCCTCGCTCCCGGCGTGGGGAGGTTGGTTGCGGCGAAAGTGTTCTGCCAATGGATCGGGCTGCTGTCCAACGTCGTATTCGTGGTGACGGTGGTGGTCATGCTTTCGCCGGTGCTTGCCGTGGTGGAATCGGCGTTCGATCCAATGTTCTCCATGGGCGATAGTGGCCTGCTTTCCCGCATGTTCGTCGGCCTTGGCTACGGCGGATTCAGTGCGGAAACGTATATCGGATGCGCGCTGGCGATTGTGGTCTGTGCGGTTCTGCGTTTTCTGATGATGCGCGCCGCGGCCTATTTCGGCGCAGAAGCGGCCGAGCGTGTCAAACTCGCTTTGCGTGAACAATTATTCAATAAAATGCTTGCGATTGGACCGTCGTATTCGCAACATATCAGTACTGCCGATGTGGTGCAATCTGCCGGTGAAGGCATTGAACAAATCCAAAGCTTCTTCGAATTATTCCTACCACAACTGTTTTATGCGATTCTCGCGCCGGTAACGTTATTTTTTATAGTTGCGCCGATTAATATGCCGACGGCTGTTACATTGCTTGTATGCGCGCCGTTGATTGTATTGATTGTTGGTATGGTCGCAATGCGTGCAGCCCGAGTATTCAAAAAATATTGGGGCAAATACACCGACATGGGATCTGTGTTTCTTGACAATGTACAAGGTCTTGAAACGCTGAAAACTTTTGACGCGGATGCTCATGCCGCCAAGAAAATGAACGAGCAGGCGGAACAATTCCGCGTAATGACCATGAATGTTCTGCAAATTCAATTGCGCTCGCTCACCGCCATGGACGTCGTCGCATACGGGGGTGCCGCGGCCGGCGTGGGCGTGGCGATCTGGCAGTATGCGAGCGGTGCCGCATTGCCGCTTGCCGGTGTGTTGCTGATAGTGCTTCTTTCCGCGGATTTCTTCATTCCGCTGCGCCAATTGGGTTCGTTCTTCCATGTTGCGATGAACGGTATGACTTCGACCAAGCGTATTTTCGCATTGCTTGATACGCCGATTCCTGCGCACGGAATGCAGGGAATGCCGAAATTCGGCGCTTCCGATAACGGTGTGGACGTGTGCTTTGATGACGTGTCGTTCCGATATGCGGACGTGGCTGCGGATACGGCTGTGGCGGATGTGGAAACCGGGGAAACCGGGGAAAAATTCGGTGTGGTTGGTGCCGGAAAAACAGGCATGCCGAAAGATGACGATGGTTCGGTCGTCGCATTGCATGGCGTCTCTTTCACTGCGCGGCGCGGGCAGGTGACCGCCATCGTCGGTCCGTCCGGATCCGGCAAATCTACCGCCGTCGAACTGCTCGCCGGAAATCTTTCCGGATATGAAGGATGTATGTGGCTGCGGCCCGGAAACGCAGGAAATAACCCGACGCAACGGTACCAAATCGCCGATCTTTCCATCGAATCCCTTACGAGAGAAATCGCCATCGTGGCGGCGCAAAGCCACCTTTTTGCAGGGACGTTGCGCGACAATCTGCTGATGGCCAAGCCGGATGCCACCGAAAACGAACTGTGGCAAGCGCTGGAAGCAGCACATATCGACGAATTCGTGCGTGCACAATCGCAAGAACTTGACCTGGCCATCGAACAGGGCGCAAGCAACCTGTCCGGAGGCCAAAAACAGCGTATCGCCATCGCTCGCGCATTGCTGCGGGAGTCTGCCGTCTACATTTTCGACGAAGCCACCAGCAGCGTCGATGCGGAAAGCGAAACCCTGATTCTGCAAACCATTCGTGCGCTTGCCGATCGCGGCAAAACCGTGATCATGGTGACGCATCGCATGGCGAATGCGGCCGACGCTGATCATGTGGTGGTGTTCGAACGCGGGCGCGTGACGGAGCAGGACGCACATGCCGAACTCATGCGTGCCAACGGAACATACGCCAAACTGTTCCGCGCCCAACAAACCGTAGAAAACATAGGTCTACGCAATAACGCAACCCATTCCACCTCTGCATCCCACGCACTTAAAGTGTCCGATTCTGCAGAATCAGTCACGCAGCGTGCGGAAATGGGTCTCCAAGTGTCCGATTCTGCAGAAACGGACAACCAACTCACTAAAAACACCGCTCAGTTGTCCGATTCTCCCAAATCGGTCACGCAGCGTGCCGAAACTACGTCTCGGATGTCCGATTCTGCAGAAACGGACGCACAGGGTGCGAAAACGGGCGTTCGTATGTCCGATTCGGCAGAATCGGACGCGAAGGCAATGCCGACGGCGCGGGTGATTGCGCGTTTGCTCAAAGAGGTTGGGCCGCAGCGCAAGTACATGATCGTCGCGTGCGTCTGCGGCACGCTCGGCCATCTCGCCGCCACTTTCCTGCCGGTGTTCGGCATCGCGGCGGCCTTCGCCGCAGTCGGCTCGCCGGTCTGGAACCTCAGCGTTCCCGCGGCGCTCGCAGCCATGGCCGTATGCGCGCTGATCCGCGGCGGCATGCGTTACGCTGAACAGTTCATGAACCATAACGTGGCGTTCCGTCTGCTTGCGCTATTCCGTGCGAAAGCCTTCGCAGCCCTGCGCCGTCTCGCCCCCGCCAAGCTTGCGGGCAAAGGCAAAGGCGACCTGATCGCACTGGTCACCACCGACGTGGAACTGCTGGAAATCTTCTTCGCACACACCATCAGCCCGATCGTCATCGCCGTTGTGACCACCGTCGTCTACACACTCGCACTGCTCACCCTAAGCGCACCCCTCGCTGTGACGTTGGTCATCGCGCACCTCACCGTCGGCGTCATACTGCCAAAGTTGTTCGCGTCGGCGGTGCGAGGCGTCGGTCCGAAACTCCGCGAGGAATCCGCCGCCCTTGACGACGAAATGCTTGACGATATGCGCGGTATCGGCGAAATCATCCGCTTCGGCCAAGGCGATGCCCGGCTCGCTTCCATCACGCGGCGCACTCTTTCATTGTGGGGCAAACGTTTACGATTGAGTGCGAAGAATGGCGATTTTGCAGGATTGGGCGCGGTGTTGGTGATGCTGTTTACCGCAATTGCAGCTTTCCTTGTGATGACGTTGTGCACCGTGGTTTTCACTGCCGCCGATATGCCGGAAGGCCTGATTTGGATGGGTTCCGCGGATTCGAACGCCCCTGCGCTGGTTGCGGCTTTTGTATTGCTTGTCAGCTCGTTTGGTCCGACGCTTGCATTGAGCGCGCTGCCGGCGAATTTGACGCAAACGTTTGCTTCGGCACGTCGCCTGTTCGCATTGATGGATGAGGCTCCCGCTGTGGTCGAGCAGGGGAGCGAACGCCCGGAATATCAGGGCATGACAATGCGCGATGTCACATTCGGCTATGGATCCGGCGCCCGTATTTCCGGCGAACGCACGCCAAACGGGCGGTCGGAGTATGCGACTGGCATGTGTCCGGCACGCCCCGCGGAAGCGCAATCCTCCGGCGAACGAGGTGCCGGCATCGCCTCGCAACCGGTGCTCGAGCATGTTTCACTCGATGTTTCACGGCAGGGCATTCTCGGTATTCAAGGCCCGTCCGGGCGTGGAAAATCAACGATGCTGAAACTGCTGATGCGCTACTGGGATCCGGATTCCGGCACGATTTCGCTGTCGGATGTTCCATTGCCGCAGGTTGACGCCGGATGGCGTCGGCGCGTGCAGACGATGATGGGGCAGGAGACGTATCTGTTCGACGGAACGATTCGCGAAAATCTCGCTATTGCCTGCGATTCTTTCGATTCCGCAGCTTCTGCCATTCCCGATTCCGTATTGCGCGAGGCGCTCGCCAAGGCATCCGCGCTCGAGTTGGTCGATGCGCTACCGAACGGCTTGGATACGCAGGTCGGTGAGCTGGGCGGCCGCCTTTCGGAGGGTGAGAAGCAGCGCATCGGATTGGCCCGCATGTTCCTGCGTGACGCCGATTTGGTGCTGTTCGACGAGCCGACGAGCCGTCTTGACGCCTATAACGAGTCGGTGATTCTCGGGTCGATCAATGATCTTGCCGAGCGGGGGAGCGCCGTCGTGCTGGTGTCGCACCGCGATTCCACCATGCGCATCGCCGAGCGCATACTGCGTATGTAGTGTGCAATACGCGAATCCATCTGTACCCCCGTCCGCAATGTGGTCGTATGAAAATCATGCGTCATTCGTATTTCTTATAGCGTGCATCGAAAGTGCGGTCGAAAGGAGCCGTGCGCGCGAATCGAAAGCGAATGGCGCATATCAGGCAAGAAAAGCGAACGAAATTGCGGAATCGTCGGCGGAATCGAAATCGTAAGAAAATGAAACAATCATGAAAATGATAGTCAGAATTTAAGAAAAGCAACTTTTTGAGACGTGCAAATATTCAGTTCACATGATTTTGTAACGAAAAATCGTTAGTATCTGTGTCAAGAGATATCCGCTCTGCAGAAGGGTGGAATACGATTCGACGAAAGGCTGGCGATGGCCAACAACAGGAACGAACTGAACAAGAATCTGGCGCAGATGCTCAAGGGTGGCGTGATCATGGACGTCACCACCCCGGAGCAGGCGAAGATCGCACAGGATGCGGGCGCGTGCGCGGTGATGGCGCTTGAGCGTATTCCGGCCGATATTCGTGCTGCCGGCGGCGTTTCCCGCATGAGCGATCCTGCCATGATCAAGGGCATTCAGGAAGCCGTGTCCATTCCGGTCATGGCAAAGGTTCGTATCGGCCATGTTGCCGAAGCCCGCATTCTGCAGGCCATCGAAATCGATTACATTGATGAATCCGAAGTGCTGAGCCCCGCCGACGACGTGTACCACATCGACAAGAACCAGTTCGACGTGCCGTTCGTGTGCGGCGCGAAGAACCTGGGCGAGGCGCTGCGCCGTATCGCCGAGGGCGCTTCCATGATCCGCACCAAGGGCGAGCCGGGCACCGGCGATGTGATCCAGGCCGTGCGCCACATGCGCACCATGAACAAGCAGATCCGCGAGCTCGTCTCTTTGCGCGACGACGAAGTGTACGAGGCCGCCAAGCAGCTGGCCGTGCCGTACGATCTCGCCAAGTACGTGCACGACAACGGCCGTCTGCCGGTCGTCAACTTCGCTGCCGGTGGCGTGGCCACTCCGGCCGATGCCGCGCTCATGATGGAGCTGGGTGCCGAAGGCGTGTTCGTCGGCTCCGGCATCTTCAAGTCCGGAGATCCGGCCAAGCGTGCCGCTGCCATCGTGCAGGCCACCGCCAATTGGCAGGACGCCGACCTGCTCGCCCGCCTTTCCGAGAATCTCGGCGAGGCCATGGTCGGCATCAACGAAGACGAGATCGAAACCATCATGGCCGCCCGCGGCGAGTGATTGCGCTGTATTTTCGTGCGCTGTGCGCTGCGTGCGGCTGTCGGCATGTCTGTTCGATGCGCCGCGCGCAGCCCGTTTCGCATGATTCGCGATGGTTCGGGTAAGGAGATCCGATGGTTGTTGCCGTTGAATACATTTCGAAGGAAGAATCGACTGACGTTGCCGAAGGTGCGGCTTCCGCACAGCATGGCGTGACCGGCATCCTTGCGGTGCAGGGGGCATTCGCCGAGCACGCCGCGATGCTGGATCGGCTTGGTGCGCCGTGGAAACTGCTGCGTGCCGCCGAGGATTTCGACGATTCGATCGACCGCGTGATTCTGCCTGGCGGCGAAAGCACCACGCAGGGCAAATTGCTGCGTTCGACCGGCTTGTTCGAGCCGATCGCCGCGCATATCGCCGCTGGAAAGCCGGTATTCGGCACATGTGCGGGCATGATTTTGCTCGCTCGTCGTCTCGATAACGACGAGAACGTCTATTTTGGCGCGTTGGATGCGGTCGTGCGCCGCAATGCGTATGGACGTCAGCTTGGTTCGTTCGCTGCGACCGCCGATTTTGGCGCTTCCGACGATGCGGATGCTGTGGTGGTTGCGTCGGGGGAGTCTGTCTCTTCCGCGATTTCCGCGGCTGCTGGTGATGAGGGGGCTCCCGAGGCTTCGGATACGTCGGTGGTGCTCAAGGATTTCCCTCTGGTGTTCATTCGCGGACCGTTCGTTGCCGAGGTTGGCGAGCGGGCCACGGTCGAAACGTCGGTCGACGGCAATGTGGTCGGTTTGCGTCAGGGCAAGATTCTCGCTACGGCGTTCCACCCCGAACTGACCGACGATACCCGCATTCACGAGCTGTTCTTGGGTCTGTAAATCCGTAGCCTGTGGTCCATGTCGCGGCTTGACCAAGCGATCGGCGGCTTTCAAGGGTATTGTTTTGGAAGCCGCCGTTTTTATACGTGGTTTGCGGGTTGTTCGGGTTTATCTGGGTTTATTCGGGACTCTCTGGTCCTCTTCGGAGATATCCTCGGGATTCCGATGCCTCTGGGCATGCCTTGGCTGCCTTGTCTATTTCGAAAGAGTCGAATTTCCAGGCGGGAAACTGGCTTTTTCGCATACGGGGGTACTGTTCAAACGACTTTAAGCCGATTTTATACCCCCGTTTGTGAAAGGTCCCGTATTTTTTACCATTTTCGACTTTTTCGCGTAGGAGGGGCAACAAAAGTCATAGGTAGCCATTCGCCTTGCATTCAGAACTGATGCGTGGATTTTCCGATGAGCTCGCAACCCGTCCGAAAATGGGGAACTTGCTCAGAAATAGACTCACATCAATCCACAGGGATATCCACATTCATTGACCCAAATGGATTCTGCCATGGGTTATCCACAGCCGACACGCCTTTATCGCGCGTTTTTGCATTCTCCGACCACAACCCCGGTTCGGCTGGACAACTACGAATGTGCTTCAATACCGTCGAAACATGAATGAGATGTACAAACCTTTGATGGCTCGATCCCTTGAAGAAAGGCAGTCCATCACTTGGGAAGCGTGCCGTGAGGCTGTGTTGCTTGGTCCAGTCAGCCATATTTCGGCTGTCGATATGTGGAAGGTCGAACGGCCGTCGCAAACGAATTTTGTTTCGGACAAGCTACATGTCACCGTTTCGGACCCCCGATTGAGTCGTCTTTCGTCGCCGGATGCTTATGTGCATTGCTGGTCGGGGCTTGATTCAAGGCATATTCGATATACGACTGATGGCATTGGAGTCCTGAATGCGGAAACGACATGGGCGTTGATGGCGAAAGGCACGCAGGTTGACGGATTGACGGAATTGGGGGAATCGATGATTCGACATGGCAGGACCACCGAGTCGAAGTTGCGTGATTTCGTGGAACATGAGACGTTTCAATGCAAGGCAAAATGTTACGACGCGCTTACGTTGATGGACTCGCGCAGCGATTCACCTAAAGAGACGCAGACGAGGCTTTGTTTATATTCTTACGGATTGTGGGGTTTCACATCGAATTACTCTGTTCCGGGAATCTCATTTGATAATGGCGCCGCGATTACGCTCGATTTGGCCGATCCGGAATTGCTGATCGGCATCGAGTATGACGGCGACCATCACCGCACGGACCGGACGCAATGGCGTCGTGACGCATGGAAGCGCAGGCAGTTGGAAAGCATGGGATGGACGGTCGTCTCGGTTACTCAGCTTGATTTGTCGGATGAGCCGCACCGTGCTGCGTTTGCGATGAATATCGCCGCCATCCGTGCACGCAAGTTGGGACGTCCGATTGCGTTGAGCACGCCGCTTCCGTGGAGAAAGGTGGCCTGTCGTATGCGAAGAATGCGGAGAATCTGACTTTTTCGCGTATGGGGGCATGTTTTTTGATGATTTTGAGCTATATTCATCCCCTCTATTCTGTGTTGATTGAGTTTTTTGCCCCATGATCTGACTTTTTCGTGTATGGGAATGCTATCGGACACGCAATCGAAATTGACAGAATTGCAGAAGTATCTATTATAAAGTATTGTCAATAGATACACAGTTGTATCAAGTATGTTCGGAAAGGTGAGAATGTGCGGACCTTCAATGATGAGAGCAAGGAAAACAACAAATTCAAAGAACCTAGCCATACCAGTAACTCCGATAACCCCAATCGCCAGCCCTTCAAATGGCCGGAATTGCTGACCGACAACGGCAAAGGCATCGCATACGGCGGTGATTACAATCCCGACCAGTGGTCGGAAGACGTGTGGGACGAAGACGTCCGCCTCATGAAACAGGCCGGTGTCAATACCGTGGCCGTGGCCATTTTCAGCTGGGATCGCATTCAGCCGGAAGAAAACCGTTGGGATTTCGGGTGGCTCGACCGTATCATCGACAAGCTTGGCAAAGCCGGCATTGCGGTTGACCTGGCATCCGCAACCGCAACTGCACCGCTGTGGCTGTACGAAAAGCACCCGGAAGTGCTGCCGCAAGACAAATTCGGCCATCCCGTCAACGCGGGATCGCGCCAATCCTGGAGCCCGACAAGCCCGGTGTTCAAGGAATACGCGCTCACCCTGTGCCGCAAACTGGCCGAACGCTACGGCACCAACCCGTACGTCACCGCATGGCATATGGGCAACGAATACGGCTGGAACAACCGTTACGATTACTCCGACAACGCGCTCAACGCCTTCCGCCTGTGGTGCGAACGCAAATACGGCACCATCGAAAACCTCAACAAGGCGTGGGGCACCACCTTCTGGGGTCAGGAAATGAACGGTTTCCACGAAGTGCTCATCCCGCGTTTCATGGGCGCCGACTCCATGGTGAACCCCGGTCAAAAGCTTGATTTCGAGCGTTTCGGCAACGATATGCTGCTCGACTTCTACAAGGCCGAACGCGACGCCATCGCCGAAATCTGCCCCGACAAGCCGTTCACCACAAACTTCATGGTCTCCACCGACCAGTGCTGCATGGATTATGCCGACTGGGCCGAAGAAGTCAATTTCGTGTCGAACGACCACTACTTCCACGAGGGCGAATCCCATATCGACGAGCTGTTTTGCTCCGACGCTCTGATGGATTCCCTCGCACTCGGCAAGCCGTGGTATGTGATGGAACACTCCACTTCGGCCGTGCAATGGAAGCCGCTCAACGCACGCAAGCGCAAGGGTGAAACCGTACGCGACTCCATCGCGCACGTGGCCATGGGCGCCGACGCCATCAACTTCTTCCAGTGGCGTGCCTCCGCATTCGGTGCCGAATCCTTCCACTCCGCGCTCGTGCCCCACGCAGGCGAAAACACCAAACTGTTCCGTCAGGTGTGCGAACTGGGCGCAGCGCTGAAAACCCTCGGCGACGCTGGCGTGCAAGGCACCGAATTGGAACTCTCCGACACGGCAATCCTGTTCAGCGCGGAATCTGAATGGGCCACACGCTCCGAAACCCTGCCAAGCATGAAACTCAACCATTGGCATGACGTGCGCGACTGGTACCGTGCGTTCCTCAACGCCGGCACCCGTGCCGACATTGTGCCCCTGAAATACGATTGGAGCGCATACAAGACCGTCGTATTGCCGACTGTGATCATGCTCAGCGCCGAAGACACGCAGCGTTTGGCTGATTTCGCAGCCGCGGGCGGCCGTGTGGTCATCGGCTACGCAACCGGACTGATCGACGAGAACTTCCACACCTGGCTCGGCGGATACCCGGGAGCCGGCGATGGCCTACTGCGTGAAATGCTCGGCATTCGCGGCGAAGAATTCAACATTCTCGGCGCCGAAGCCGAAGGTGAGCCCGCTGAGATTCGTTTGAGCTCCGGAGCGGTCACTCGCCTGTGGCAAAACGACGTGAACGTCGACGGTGAACACACGCAAGTGCTGGCCACCTACGAAGGTGAGGAAGCCGACGAATGGGAACTCGACGGCACCGCCGCAATCACCCACAATCCGTACGGTTCCGGCGAAACGTACTTCGTCGGATGCGATCTCAACGTGGCCGATCTCACGCAATTCGTGAGCGCCAATATCGTGGAAGATTCTGCGGATCCGGTCAATCCCGACGTGCTGCACACCGTACGCAAGTCCGCGGACGCAACCTTCGATTTCTACCTTCCGCGAGGCAAGAAAGAAATCGCATTGCAGGGCATCGACGGTGAGCCGGTCTACCTGTTCCAAACGGAAGCAGGGGAGCAGGCGGGCAGCTATACCGTGCATCGCAACGGTGTGCTCGTCGTAAAGCGCGCGTGATCCCGTGTGATTGATTGCGTGACCTCACGCAATCTCATGCAATCTCACATAACCCGGGCCCGCCATACTGAAACTTCAGGTGGCGGGCTTGCTATAACTGGTAAACTTTCATCGGCATATCGAACGATCCTGGAGAAGAACATGGGCGAGTCAAAGCTGGGGCCGAAAGCGGACAGGAAGCGAGTCACCCTGCGAGACGTGGCCGAAGAGGCAGGCGTTTCGCTCAAAACCGCATCCAACGTGATCAACCATTCCGGGCGCATGACCGACTCCACGCGAGAAAAAGTACAGGAAGTCATCGACCGCCTCGGATACCAAGTGAACGTGGCCGCGCGCAATCTCAACCGCGGTAAAACCGGCTTCATCACACTCGCCGTGCCAACCCTGACCGCCCCCTACCTGTCGGAGCTCGCCAATCGCGTGATCGCCGCGGCCCGCGGCCACGGCTATTCCGTATACGTCACCACGTATGCCGAAGGATCCGCACAAGGAGCGCAATCACTCCTGCGCAACTTCAACACCACCGTCTCGGACGGCATGATCCTGTCGATCTCCGAAGTCGAAAACCTTGAAGCGGCGGACTTGGACGTGGACTATCCGCTCGTATGCGTGGGCGCGCGTTCCACACGCGGCAAAGCCGACCACGTTACCCCCGACGATATTCAGGAAGCCCGACTCGCAGCCGAATACCTGTTCGACCATGGCGCAACCCGGCTCGCGGTGGTCGGATCGCGAACCGAACCGGAACACATTGATTCCATACGAGACGCCATTGACGGCAATGCGCAACTGCGACTTCGCGGCGTGCTCGAAGCGTGCGCCGCGCGAGGTATCGAATTCGATTCGCGATTGGTGATAAGCACGGGGCAGGATTGGACGATTGGTTCCGGCGCTCGCATTACGCAGCAGCTTATTGATTCCGGGATTCCATTCGACGGTATTGTGGCGTTCAATGACCAGCTTGCGTTGGGTGCGCTGTTCACTTTGGCTGCGAACGGCATTTCCGTGCCTGAACAGATGCAGGTGATCGGCTTCGACAATATTGAAGAAGCCGCATATTTCCAGCCTCCGCTGACCACCATGGATTCTTGTCTCGACTGGATTGCGCCGACTGCGGTCAGCCGCATTCTCGACCGGATCGACGGCACGCGTGTGCTGGAGCCGAGTTGCATCACCACCCATTCGCACGTGATCGCCCGTGCCACCACCCGCGCGTAGCTGACCTGCCGTCTGCACAGCCAGTTCCGGACTTGCACAGCCGCAGAACAGGACTTGTGCGGACGGGAATTAGCGTCAGTTTGCCGGCAATGCCTGCGCGGGGCAGCCGTGCAGCACGGAAAGCATCGCTCGCTTTTCCTGCGTGGTGACGGTCAGTCCGTACTTGTCTTTCACGCCAATCTGCCGAGCCACGTAATCGCAACGGTATTCGCTGTTCGTCGGCAGCCAGTATGCGGCCGAAGCGGAACCCTTCTGCTGATTCGCCGGCCCATCCACGGCCAGCAGATTGTACATGTCATTGCCGAATTGGTACAGCTTCGTATGATCCCACGTGTTCGCGCCCGACTGCCATGCATTCTCCAACGCGACCACATGGTCGATCTGCACCGCCGAAGACGTTTTCACTCCACGCACGAACTGAATGGTCTGACCGGTATACGGGTCATCAAGCGTACCCGACGCAACTTGGCAGCTGCGGCTGTTCTTATATTGCACGTCCGTCAAATCGCGGGCGAGCACATCTTCGCGCACGTCGCAACCATTGCCGTCGTTGTCGGTTTCCCGGAATCCGAACGCGTCGCGATCATATCCGGCTTTGCTGGGATTGTCGTCAACTGTAAGTTTTTCCAACGTTTCCGCGGCAGTGCCGGTTGCCGTGTATTCGCCGGTAATCTCACCTACGGTCGGATTGATTTTCGGCAGAAGCATGCCGATAGTGACGCCGATTACCGCAACGACGACCAGCAGAATGAGAATGCGTTCTAGCGGACCGTCAGCATTAATCCAACTTTTTTTGAACCGTTTTCCAGCCCGCTGAATATCACGCACATCTTGCTCAATATTCCGATAATTATAAGAATTACGATTATTCTTTCGTGCCATAAGTATTGAAATAATACATGCAACACACTGAAATTGCGGAATTGGGAATATCAGGCGTAAGTGAACGTCATCGGATCATGACCTGCGCGCGTCGGACCATCAAGCGCGTCAATCGCGGCATGCTCTTCAGGAGTAAGTACGAAACCGAACAGATCGAGATTCTGCTTCTGTCGATCCGCATGCACCGACTTGGGGATGATGATCGTTCCATTTTCGATATGCCAGCGCAGGATCACCTGTGCCGGGGTGACCCCGTGCGCAGCTGCGATACGTTCAATCGTGCCATTTCCAGCGTTCAAATCAGCGCCGCGGGCCATTGGCGAATACGCTTCCACTGCAATGCTGTGCGCCTTGCAGTATGCCACAACCTCGCGCTGCTGCCAAGTCGGGTGCAGCTCAATCTGGTTGACGGCCGGATATTCACCGGTTTCCTCATGCAAGCGGTCAAGATGTTCAGGCATGAAATTGCACACGCCCAGTGTGCGCACGCGGTTTTCCGCACGAAACTCCTGGAATGCCTTCCACGTTTCGCCGGAACGCCAGTCGAACGGCGTCGGCCAATGGAGCATATACATGTCCACGTAGTCGAGCTGCAGCAGACTAAGCTGCCGGTCGAACGCCTTGCGCGCGGAATCGTACCCCTGTTCCGAATCGCGCAGCTTCGTGGTCACCCACAGATTCTTGCGATGCTCGCCTTGCGTGAAGCCCGCATTGCGCAACGCACGCCCCACACCGGCCTCGTTGTTGTATCCCGCGGCACCATCGATGTGACGGTATCCGACTTCCAGCGCGCCTTCTACTACGGAAGTAACGCCTTCATCGTCGATGCGCAGTACGCCCAAACCGATCTGCGGAATCAGATTGCCGTCGGAAAGCGTAACCATCGGAGTATGGAAAGTAGCCATGGAAACAACCCCTTGAATCGAATATGCGATGTTCTCCACACCAGTTTAGCGGGAAGCGTAACGGCCGTAACAATTCCATGCAGGTAAGCGCGCTATAACATTGCGCGGATATGGAGGACAATATGGATTCAAAGAATGCAATGACTACTCCGCAACCACAATCTCACCAGCATTACGGGCACGCGCTTGCCGGCATCCTCGGCCCCGCATTCGTGGCTGCTGTGGCATACGTGGACCCAGGCAACGTGGCTGCGAATGTTACTTCCGGAGCCACATACGGCTATCTGCTGGTATGGGTGCTCGTTCTGGCCAACTGTATGAGCGTGCTCATCCAATATCAGTCAGCCAAACTCGGCATCGTCACGGGCCGGAGTCTGCCGGAGATTCTGGGCGAACGTCTGGGGGATGCCGGCCGGTTCATGTTCTTCATGCAGGCTGAGGTGATCGCCATCGCCACGGATCTGGCGGAGGTGATCGGCGGAGCGATTGCACTGAAACTGCTGTTCGGTCTGCCGTTGTTCGTCGGCGGCTGCATTATCGGCGTGATTTCCACGGTGTTGCTGATTTTCCAGAAGGGGCCTACGCATCGTCTTTTCGAGAAGATGATCATCGCGCTGCTGTTGGTGATCACGTTCGGCTTCATCGCGGGTCTTTTCATCGACCCGCCGAATCCCACGCAGGTGGCAACGGGCTTGATCCCGCGTTTCAAAGGGTCCGCGACCGTGCTCATGGCCGCCTCGATGCTGGGAGCCACGGTGATGCCGCATGCGATTTACCTGCATTCCACACTCGTCAATGACCATTATTCCGCGGGGCAAAAGAAGCCCGACATCAAGACGCTGCTGCATGGCAGCAAGGTCGATGTGGTATGGGCGTTGCTTCTGGCCGGCACGGTGAATCTGGCGCTGCTGATTCTCGCGGCGAATTCGCTGTATGGCGTGACCGGCACTGATTCGATCGAAGGCGCGCAGCATGCCATCGCCGCCGCTCTGGGCCCTGTGATCGGCACGATTTTCTCGATTGGACTGTTGGCTTCCAGTCTGAGCTCCACATCGGTCGGCACGTATGCCGGCGCCGAAATTATGCATGGACTGTTGCGGGTCAAAGCGCCGATGTGGGCGTGCCGCGTGGTGACGCTTGTGCCGGCATTGATTGTACTGTGGTTTGCGAAGAATCCGACGGAGGCGCTGATCATAGGGCAGGTGATACTGTCGATCGGTATTCCGTTCGCGATCATTCCGCTGATGAAATACACTCACGATCGCTCATTAATGGGCGACTATGTGGATGGTCCGGTGAAATTCGCGATCAATATGGTAGTTGTTTCGCTGATTGTTGCGCTTAATGTGATTCTCGTCTTCCTCACACTTTCCGGCCGTTCCTAGGCGCAGATTGCGGATGCTGGCTGGGACGGTCGTAATTGTAGACGGTGAACGTTCCTTTGTTGAATCGCTTGGTTTCGTACAGCGCCAGGTCGGCCTGTTTGACGCATTGGTCGAAATCCACGCCGCCTCTGGTATCTTCGCCGTTTCCTTCATCCGTGTTTCTGCTGATATCCCTGTTTCCGCTGATGCGGATGGCGGCAATGCGGCACACGCCTACGCTGCAATGCACGTCTTGCCCGCGCTGTTCCGAGGTGCGTGTCAACTGTTGGAAGAACATGCCCAGCGTGGTTTCGAGCACCTGTTCGCTGGCGGTATTTCGGATAAGTACTATGAATTCGTCGCCGCCGTATCGGCAGATGATGTCATCTTGCCGGTAGATGTGCCGAAGCTGGGATGCGACCTCGCGGATCCAGAAATCGCCGACCGTGTGTCCGTATGTGTCGTTGATGATTTTGAAATCGTCGATGTCGACGAACATCAGCATCGCTTCGTCGTGCAAATCCATGCGGTCGAAGTATTTGCGCATGTGTTTATATCCCGCTTCTTTGTTCAGCAAACCTGTCATGCCGTCATGTTCGGCTTCGTACCTTGCTTTTTCGTAGGCGGCCTGTTGCGAGTGGAATCGCATGTTCATTTCCACGGTGTCCATGACGAACATAATCTGTGTGGAAATCACGATCGCCAAACATTGCAATGAAAAACCGTATGCCAGTGCTTGGTAGATGGTCGCCAATACTGGTAGTACGAAGAACGACATCATGGAAAGGAAAATAATGCGATCAAGATTCTTGCGATATGAGATCAACATGAAGAGACATAATGCGATTCCCAAGACCGCAATTGCTTGCGAAAGAAGATAGAAATTACCGCGATGGTAAAGATTGTGGTCATCGAAATAGTAGAAAAGACCAGTGAATTGTGTGATGATAAGTAAGAGAATTCCAATTACGGATAATGCGTAGACGGCATACAATGCGGCTGGTTTGCGATGCTGATGTTTACTCACTGTCAACCAAACATAGGTTGCGAAGAAACTCATGAAAATATAGTTGATGCAGAATACTGAGAAATTGCTTATGCGAACCATGTAGTATGTGGTTTCGCCTGCATCTACGTGAAAATACCAGCTGAGTGCGTCGGCTCCAAGAAGAAGCATGCAGGCAATCTGCATGAGTATTTTGATGCGAGTTCGTCTGGTTTTTTGTGGTGTTGCAATGAAAATTCCGCCTGCGCAAATCAGACATATGAAAATGCCCCACAACTCCATGCAGATGTGGAACATGGTCCTGACTGTCATCCCCCCCCCTCGACGCTGACTGCGCCGAAAACTTGCCTAGCTCTTTCGTGTGTCATGATACCTCTAAATGGGGGAGCATTACCCCGAAATGACAAAAACAGGAATCCGCAGGCGAATATCCACGCCTCTGTCATACGGGCTATCATATAGTTTGTGCGTTTGAATGTGGAGAAGGTGATTGATGTCAGCGAAGCGGAGCATGTCCCGAGCGCTTATTCGCGAGGAATCGTATCAGAACGGTCATTTAACGCGCACGGCGTTTATTTCCATTGCGATTCTTACATTTATTACGTTCGTCGGTAATTTCACGCAATTGCAGTTGAGCGCCGCGTTGCCGACGATCGTTAGTGATTTTGGTATTTCCGTTACGACCGGTCAGTGGCTGACATCGATTTTCCAGCTGGTCATGGGCGTGATGGTGCCGCTCACGGCATACCTTACGAGACGTTTTTCGACGCGTGAAATCGTGCTTGTTTCCATGGTTGTGTTCACGATCGGTTCGCTGTTCGCTTGGCTTGGTCCAACTTTTTTGATGGTGCTGATCGGGCGTTTGCTTGAGGCTGTTGGCACGGGTGTGATGTGGCCGGTGTTGCAGATCACAGTGTTTTCGATTTATCCGCTGTCTCGCCGTGGTTTCGCAATGGGCACGGTTGGCATGGCGATGAGCGTGGCTCCAGCGATCGGCCCGACGCTTGGCGGGGTGCAGACGGACTTGAACGGTTGGCGTTCAATTTTCCTCACGTTGACCATTATCGGCGTAATTTCGCTGCTTCTTGCCTATTTTGGATTGCATAATTTCGGTGAGAACGATAAAACCGCGAAGGCAGACTTTTTTTCCGTTGGACTGTCTGTTTTCGGTTTCGGCGGACTAATGTTCGGCTTTACGAATATTGAATCGTATTCGTTTGTAAATCCGATGGTTTGGCTGCCAATGGTGATTGGCGTTGCGGGAATTATTTGGTTTGTGCTCCGTCAGATTCATGGGGCTCGCAGGCAGATTGAAAATCCTGAAGCGCAGCCGCCGCTACTGAATTTGAGCGTGTTGAAGAATCGTAGTTTTACTGTTGGCACGATAACGGCCGCGCTTTCGTTCTTCGCGTTCAGTTCGATTATGGTGATCATGCCTCTGTATATTCAGGATTGCCGTGGCTATTCCGCTGCAATTAGCGGTCTGGTGATGCTTCCGGGTGCTTTGGGCCAGTGCATTTCGCAGTTTTTCGGCGGTAAGGTGCTTGACCGTTTCGGCGCACGCCCGGTGGCGTTGGTCGGCACGATTACCCTGTGCTTCGGTACGGTCATGATGAGTTTGATTTCCATGACTTCGTGGATTTGGTGGGTGTCGATTTGGCAGTTTGTGCGCCAGATCGGCATGGGTTTCGTGTTGATGCCGATCACCACATGGTCGCTGAACTGTTTGGAACCGGAAGAGGTGAGCGCCGGATCCGCGGTGACGAATACGGTTCGTCAGATTGCGGGCGCGATTGGCGCCCCGGTGTTGGTTATTCTGATGGAGACGTTCACTTCGTTGCGTTGGGCTGCGCTCGGTGGCAAAAAAGCCGTGTATGCGGCTGCCAACGTGTTCGGCATTCAGTGGGCGCTTCGTGTCAGTGCGGCGATTTGCTTCGTGATGGTGTTGATGGTGTTCTTCGGCGTGCGCGGCCAGGGTGCCGGTTCCACGCATGAAACCGTGCAACGTGCCCTCAACCGCATGCGTGTCGCCTGACCGTGCATGCTGCGACGGCTATTCTTCTTCGTTGGGCTTGTATTCCACTACGCTGAGGGCCACCACGCCTGCGCTGGTGTGCACGAACACATTGGCGCTCCCGCCTACGGCTTCCAAGCCTTCCACTAGGTGTGAGATCGGCTCGGAATCAAGCACTGGCAGCACTTGCGCCACGCCGTCTGCGTCGGTGACGGTGAGCGTATCGTCCAAATATCCGGAGGCGAGCGTTTCGTCGATGGCGCTTTCGAATTCGGCCAGCTTGCTGATTTCCTCTTCGGCGGCCTTGTTTGCGGCCACTTCCACAGCTTGCGCCACTTCTTCTCGCATTGCCTCTTCGCTCATGATTGCCTCTTTTGCTATTGCCTCTTTTGTCAAGCGTCGTTTTTCAACCTATAGATTATCGGATGAACGTATCAGAACAATTCCAAATGCCGGAAAGTGTCCATATAGTGGCACTCTTGTGAAGGCGTCACCCTACATGCGCGCGGGAAACATATGCGGGGATGAACGCGGGTAGTGTTCACGAGAAGAGATGTTGTGAGAGATGTTGTGAAAAACGATGCGTAAGACTTTCGGTTGCAACATGTGATTGCATACGATTGCGGATTGCACGGAACGGGAAGATGAAACGGGAATATGGAACAGGAAAGGAGTGCGCATGACTCGACTTGGCGACGTTCAGCGCAATGAAACGCGTCACGAAACGCGTTCAACGTTGCTGACGGCTTTGCTTTGGTTGGTCACCGCGGTCATTGTGGTGGCGATGTTGTTGCGCATGCTGCCGAATAATCTTGATGGCAAACGCTATGTGCCTCTGGTTGTTGCGCTGATGCCGTGGCTGGGTTTGCTTTCCGCTGTGATTGTGGTTTTTGCTCTGACAATTCGCCGTATCGGCAAACGAAGGGTGTTGGCTGCATTGAGCGCGGTATGTGTGGTCATACAGGTCGCTTGGCATTGGGGGTATATTGTGCCGGCTGCCAGCCCTGCCGTACAGCCCACGGCAACGGTTCGTGTTATGACGTTCAACACGAAGCAGGGTGTTGCCGATGCGCAACAAATCGTTGAAACAATACGCGAAGAGCATATCGAAGTCTTGGCAATGCAAGAGGTTTCTTCGGATTTGCTGAACAGACTGAACGATGAGGGAATCGCAGATTATCTTCCATATTCCGTTACGCCGCAGCTTACATGGCATGATAATGGCGGTGTGAATGTGCTGTACAGCGCGCATCCGTTGCAGGAAACAACTGAGAATCTCATTCCTATAGAATCAAGCAGCATCCCTGCTGCAACCGTTACGCTCAACGGAAGAAATGTGAGATTCGGGTCGGTACATCCTTTTTCTCCGCGTCCCAGAAATCAGGGTTTATGGAACAAAAGTTTGGATTCTATCGCTCAATTACGGCATTATGACAATAATGAATCATATGTTTTGATGGGGGATTTTAATTCCACATGGGATCATGCGAGTTTCAGATATTTGCTTGGTGATCGTTTTACTGACGCTGGTCAGAGTGCGGGGGAGGGTCTGCATATGACGTTCCCTGCAGTATTTCCGATTGCTGAAATCGACCATATTATTTACGACAAGGGCGTGCGTGCAACTGATCTTGCAACCAAGCGGATTCAAGGTTCCGACCATCTCGCACTGCTTGCCACCCTAACCATTGCATAGCAGCGGAAAATGGCGGCGGAAACGAACTTCCGCGATAAACCTGCAACTCAAGAAGCCCCCTCCTTTGTCGGGGTGTGTATGTTTCCTGCGGTATTTCCTAAGGGGTAAAACGGTTAAACCCCAAATTGTAATATCTATACCTGAGGTAAGATTGAGGATTGTAGTTTTCATTAGTTAGGTAGAGATACAAAGGGGTGTGCGGTATGCATATCATGTTCGTCTGTACAGGCAATATCTGCCGGTCGCCTATGGGCGAACTCTTGCTCACTCGCTACCTCGCTGGCACCACTGTGCAGGTTTCTAGCGCCGGCACGCGTGGTCTTCCGCGATGCCAGATGGATCCGTCCAGTGCCAGACTTATGACCAGCGTCAACATTGAACCAAGCGGATTCCGATCCCGCAGACTCACCCGATCTATGGCTGAGAGTGCTGATCTGATTCTCTGTTTCGAGAAAGAACAGCGCAAAGACATCGTTGCCCTCGCGCCCGGCGCGGTCCGTTATACATTTCTGCTTAACGACTTTGCCAACATGTGCCAATACTGCGCACAAAACGGCATGGTAAGCGGACGGACCATCCAGGAGCGCCTCGCATCCGTTATCAAAGTCTCCTCCATGATTCGTCCGATGCTGCCCACTCCTAAAGACATCGCTGACCCGCACGGCAAGTCGTTCGACAAGTTCCGTATCGCGGCCAACCAGACCAATGATGCTCTGCGAACCATGCTGAAAAGCATGAAAAAGCATTACAGCGTGGGTATAGCGCCTGTGCGCTCGCAGATTTGTTCTGTGCGGTCCACTGATACCTACAATATGTGGGCTTAGATGGCAGTGGCCGTCAGTGACCGGCGATTAAGCATGATTATGCTGAGTTGGTTAGGATTTTGATATCGGATTACGAAAGATGTGATTCGATAGCCTCTATCATTTCCCTAGAAAGAGAAGATTATGAAGAGAATGATGGGACTACTGCTTTCCACTGCGTTGGTTGTGGGCTCTGCCGTTTCCGCTGATTTGGCGATTGCTGACGAAGACGTCGCTCCGATTGCCTCTGGCGGTACGGATAGCACGATTATGACCGGAGGCGCAGCTCCTTTGCCTACGGATTTGGATTCGGTGCCTGCAAGGCGCACGGATTCTGGAACGGGCACGGTTGGTCAAGGCAACCTTGTTCTGCTGGTGCGATTCGCTGGAGACACCGTGGGCGACTATGAGACGGTCAGCAAGCAGGATGGAACCACCACTCAGGCGTGGACTGGTTTTAACTCGATGTATGCGTATGATGAAACCGATACGATATGGCATCGGTTCATGCTCGATTACAATGCTGTGAACCGCCAGTACTCTGCTCCCAGTGTGCGAGACCTCATTTACACGTATTCGCAGGGGAAGCATGATCTCATCAGTTCTTTCCCGCAAACCACAAACGATTTGCACGTCGAATATCTCACGCTCGACCATGAGGCTAGCTATTACGCGTCCAAAGCGAACAGCGCATATCTTGATGACGCCGCGCTAGCTAAGGATGCGCTGGCCAAGTTCCAACAAAGGTATCCGAATTTCGACACTTCTGAGGTGAACACCAACGCGGATTCCTACGTGGATTGCCTCACCGTCATTCCGCAGGTACCTGCAGGCCTCAACGGATGGACCTCGCATAGCAGTAATATCGGTGGCCAAGGTGTGAAACTCGGCTCTTTGGATGTTGCCGAATTCAATCTTATTGATTCTAAGTCGTTCTCATCTGGTACCGCGCAAACGCAATCGGGCGTTCCAGCGTATTCGTACAGTGCTGGTGGTGTCAGCGCGCATGAATACATGCACACGTTGGGGGCGAAGGATTTGTATGTGCGCGGAAGCAATGGCGATACTGTGAACAAACCTGTTGCCATTTGGGACAACATGGCTAGTTCCGGAAGCTATTCATGGCCGCTGGCCATTACTCGGGAAAGACTCGGGTGGGCGATCCTGAACGAAGTGAATCAGGCCGGAACGTACACGTTGCACAGTATTGGCAGTGGCCAGCAAGCCATCAAGGTGAAAAGCCCGCTGAACAGCAATGAGTATTTTGTTATCGAATACAGGCATAAAGGGAATGGCTACATCGGTTCCGACGTTATGGACAAGTACATTGGAGCCAGCGGACTTATTGTGTATCGTGTCAATCCTGCGCTTGATGACGAGGGCAATGCCGCTCCATCAAGTCAAGGGTATAATGTGTATGTTTTCCGTCCGGCAGACACTGATAATACATACAAGGGCGGCGACGGTAATACTTCAAGTTCGTATATTTCCGCACAGAACGCAGTCATCAATGCGACCGGAACGTTCCGCAATGCCATAGGCTCAACGGACTTGAACGCCTCATTCAATGACGATGCGCTCGTATACTCGAACGGCATCAATTCCGGAATCAAAATCACGGCTGTCACGGATGGCGATGGCAGCTGCACATTCGATCTTGAATTCGCGGATTATCAGGCTGATTCGGGATCATGGAGCGAAACAGGTGACGTTCCGGAAGGATTCAACTCTCAAGGGATCTGGAATACGTCTACAGCCACGGACGGAACGAACCTGTATGTGGTGAAAAACACGTCGAACAGCGCCACCGTATACCTCTACGATGGTTCGTCATGGAAGCAACTGGGAAGCCCCATTGCTGACGCGGCGAGCTATGCCACCACAATCGCCTGGTACAAGGATCATCTGTACCTGTTGACGCAAAACTACAGTGCGGCCGGGGCGAAGCTGTACCGTTTCTCTGACAATGTCTGGCAGCAGGTCGGAACGATATCACTGACTGGGCAAGGTAATGCCGCAAGTCTCGCTGTTGTCGGAAGCAAGCTTTGCGTTTTTGCCAGTAATGGAGCTGACTGGGGCAAGTCCGCCACGCAGCAGGTATACCAGTATGATGGCGATACGCTCATCAAGTTGGGTCCATTGTTTACGTCCGGAAGCATCAGCAAGGCTGTATTGACGGAGATTGGCGGCAATCCCGCCATCGTGTACTCCGATCAGCGAACAGTGGTCATGTCTTTGCGCAATGGCAGCTGGAACGCGTTAACGTCGACCGGCAATGCCGTAGCCATGTTAGATGCAGCCATGGCTGGAGACGGGTCAACCTATGTTTTGAGTTACCAATCCGGATCTTCGCAAGGATCGTATTCGCTGATGAAATTCAATGCAGATGGCGAACTGCAGCAAACTGACGAGGTGACGGGTCTGCCGGCGAATTGCGTGGGACTCGCCCTTTCTGGAGGCCTCAAACAACTGTTCGTAGTCGCTTTAGACAACACGGGTGTGGGGAAAAGCTTCGCTGCTGACTTGAACTCGCCGACGACATTCGCCGAGCAGAATGGACGTTTCGCGGTTTCCGCTAGTTCCAGCTTGGACGCGGTGATGATAGGAAACAAGCTGTATATGGCTGCCGCCGACTACTCGGCGAACATGCTGACTGTGCGGTATCAAACGGTCGGTGATTCGGTCGCTCCCGGAGGAAACGGTGAAAGCGCGTCTTCCAGCACCATTCCCGCGGTAACGTTTGATGCCGCATCGTTGACATTGCTTGGTGAGATTGGCGTCAATATTTTCGCGAAGAGTCTGCCGGATCGGGTGAAGAACGATAGTGGTGCGACCATCACCTTCTCGAAGGAAGGTTGTGCCGATAAGACGTCGTATGTTAAGAATCATCTGCAAAACGATGGACGATATAAATTCACGTATGAGATCGTGGCCAAGGAGATGAACGACATATTCACTGCCACGATCAGGCTTTCCGACGGAACTCAGGTGCCTATTAAAACGTCGAACAGCAGTTACGGAAATAATGGCGGTTTCTCGTATAAAGTGACATCTTTCTTGAATTATGTGAAAGATAATTCGCAAGATGAGAAATTCAAGAAACTGGCTGTTGCCATGGATAACTATGGCAGG
>OKWA01000063.1_pt1 | contig 87473 bp, 79 predicted proteins | sample 1606861 | NCBI WGS metagenome assembly OKWA01 (sample SAMN03281007, study PRJEB24777) | human gut metagenome | isolation source: fecal sample PR166 from 1 month old female Malay infant, vaginally... | reverse complement strand
GCTCACCGTTGCGAGGTCCCGTATAATACGTTTTCCTCATTCAGAGTCAAGCGTTTAATTTCGCTTTTCTCTGCCGGTATTCATCGCTGAATCCCGCTGACCCGGCGGGCTGTAAGCCGTTATTCCGTGTCAGTGGAGGCGCATTATAGGGCGTAATTTCAAAGTGACAAGCGGTATTTTCAAAAAAAAACTCACCCGCTTAATTTTCAGCCAAATCGCCAGCAGGAAAGAGATTATTGCCTGGTTTTTAAACAAAAACGAGCCCCAGGGGCCCGTTTTTGCTGTTTTGTGATTTACTGCACTGCCACTATCCGGTCATCTTTCACAACCAGTTGCACTGCTTTACCCGGTATCAATTCACCGGAGAGGATCTGCTGCGCCAGCGGGTTTTCGATCTGTTGCTGGATAGCACGTTTCAGAGGACGTGCGCCATAAACAGGATCGTATCCATTTTCGCTCAGCAATTTCAGCGCTTCATCAGACATGTGGACTTCGTAGCCGCGTTCCTCAAGTCGTTTATACAACCGCTGCAGCTGAATCTGCGCGATAGAAGCAATATGTTTTTCACCCAGCGGATGGAAGACAACCACTTCGTCAATACGGTTGATAAACTCTGGACGGAAGCTTTGACTAACCACGCCCAGCACCATCTCCTTCATATGGCCATAATCCAGTGCCCCAAAGCGTTCCTGAATAAGGTCGGAGCCAAGGTTAGAAGTCATGATGACCACCGTATTACGGAAGTCGACCGTTCTCCCCTGCCCATCGGTCAAACGTCCATCATCCAGCACCTGCAGCAGAATGTTAAAGACATCCGGGTGCGCTTTTTCCACTTCATCCAGCAGGATGACAGAATAAGGACGACGACGGACCGCCTCGGTCAGATAGCCGCCTTCTTCATAGCCCACGTATCCCGGAGGCGCCCCAACCAGACGTGAAACGGAATGTTTCTCCATAAACTCTGACATGTCGATACGTACCATTGCATCGTCGCTATCGAACATAAAGTTGGCCAGAGCTTTACAGAGTTCTGTTTTACCCACCCCGGTAGGCCCAAGGAACAGGAACGAGCCAATCGGCCTGTTAGGATCGGATAAACCAGCACGGCTACGGCGAATCGCGTTAGATACTGCTTCCACCGCTTCGTTCTGACCAATAACGCGGCTATGCAAATCCTGCTCCATACGCAGCAGTTTCTCACGTTCACCTTCAAGCATTCTGGCCACCGGAATACCCGTCCAGCGAGCCAGCACTTCCGCGATTTCGGCATCCGTTACTTTGTTACGCAGCAGACGCATCGTTTTGCCTTCAGACTGCGTTGCCGCCGCCAGCTGTTTTTCCAGCTCAGGGATCTTGCCATACTGGAGCTCGGACATTCGCGCCAGATCGCCGACGCGACGCGCCTGCTCAATGGCGATTTTAGCCTGTTCCAGTTCAGCCTTAATGGTCTGAGTGCCGGAAAGCGAGGCTTTTTCAGCCTTCCACTCTTCCTCTAATTCTGAGTACTGACGTTCTTTATCCGCCAGTTCCTCATTTAGCATATCCAGTCGCTTAATGCTGGCGTCATCAGACTCTTTCTTCAGCGCCTGCTGCTCCAGCTTGAGCTGGATGATACGGCGGTCGAGCCGGTCCAGCTCTTCCGGTTTTGAGTCAATCTGCATCCGAATGCTGGAAGCGGCTTCATCGATCAGGTCGATGGCTTTATCCGGCAGCTGTCGATCGGCAATATAACGATGGGACAGCGTGGCTGCCGCCACAATCGCCGGGTCGGTGATCTGCACGTGATGGTGCAGTTCATACCGTTCTTTCAGACCACGCAAAATCGCAATGGTATCCTCAACAGTCGGCTCCGCCACGAATACTTTCTGGAAACGACGTTCCAGAGCGGCATCTTTCTCAATATACTGCCGGTATTCATCCAGCGTTGTGGCACCCACACAGTGCAGTTCACCGCGCGCCAGCGCCGGTTTCAGCATGTTGCCGGCATCCATTGCACCGTCTGCTTTACCTGCCCCCACCATCGTGTGCAGCTCATCGATAAACAGGATAACGTTACCTTCCTGCTTAGCGAGATCGTTCAGTACGCCTTTTAAGCGTTCTTCAAACTCACCGCGGTATTTGGCACCCGCCACCAGCGCGCCCATATCCAGCGCCAGAACTCGACGGCCCTTCAGCCCTTCCGGCACCTCGCCGTTAACGATCCGCTGCGCCAGCCCCTCAACAATGGCCGTTTTACCTACGCCAGGCTCACCGATGAGCACCGGGTTATTTTTGGTACGACGCTGCAGAACCTGAATCGTACGACGAATTTCTTCATCACGACCGATGACCGGGTCAAGCTTGCCCTGCTCGGCACGCTCGGTCAGATCGACGGTAAATTTTTTCAATGCCTGACGTTGATCTTCGGCACCCTGATCGTTCACGCTTTCACCTCCGCGCATTTGTTCAATCGCCTGACTCACGTTGGCGGTTGTTGCTCCGGCAGATTTTAAAAGGTCGGTCAGCGTACCGCGTGATTCAAGCGCAGCCAGAACGAACAGTTCTGACGAAATAAAGTTGTCCTTTCTCTTTTGCGCCAGCTTGTCGCAAAGGTTCAGAATACGCACTAAGTCCTGGGACGGTTGAACATCACCACCGGTACCTTCCACCTGCGGCAAACGGCTTAGCGCCTGTTCAATATTCGTGCGTAGCTCTCCGGCGTTGATGCCAGCCGAAGTTAATAAAGGACGTACCGATCCCCCTTCCTGATTCAGCAAGGCGCTCATAAGATGAAGAGGTTCGATGAATTGGTTGTCGTGCCCAAGCGCAAGGGACTGGGCATCGGCAAGAGCAAGCTGGAATTTATTGGTAAGACGATCCAGACGCATAACTCCTCCCATAACAGGTCAAATTTGCTACTGGAGATTAAATGAGGTCATCCCTCAATTATTCAAGGTTAAAGACCTGAACTATGCAAAAATAAGTTTGCCTTCTGGATCGTCTTAGTTCGGCAGGTTATATCAGCCAGATGAAACTTGCCATACGACCCGTCATCTTGTCGCGGCGATAAGAGAAAAAATCATCCTTTTCGCTGAGGGTACAGCGGTCACCGCCGTAAATCTGCTCAACGCCAACGCCCGCCAGACGCTGACGAGCCAGTTGATAAATATCAGCAAAATATTTTTCGCCCGCGGGACGAAATGCACGTTCCGCCAGGGCATCTTTTGCCATAAAAGCTTCCCGCACTTCCGGGCCGACCTCAAACGCATCCGGCCCAATGGCGGGCCCAAGCCAGGCCATGATATTTTCCGGTTTATCGGCGAAACAGGCGATGGTTTCTTCCAGTACGCCTTCGCACAGCCCTCGCCAACCGGCATGCGCAGCCGCAACTTCAGTACCCGCGCGGTTACAAAAAAGCACCGGCAGGCAGTCAGCGGTCATCACCGCGCAGACCGTCCCCGGCACATTGCAGTACGAAGCATCCGCTCGCTTTGACTCGTACGGCCCGCCATCGAGTCGCAAAACTGCCGTACCGTGAACCTGCTCCAGCCATACCGGATATGACGGCAGGCCGCCAGCGGCGAACATACGCCGACGGTTCTCTTCTACGTACTGTAGATTGTCTCCACAATGGGCGCCGAGATTAAGTGAATCGTATGGCGATAAACTTACCCCGCCAGCGCGCGTAGAACTACAGGCAGCCACGCCTTCCGGCATCGGCCATTGCGGTACAATCAGTTTAGTCATAGCCAGTCGATATCGTCTTTATGGGCTTCAAAATCCGCGCGCATGGCATCAATCAAATCCACCATGTCCTGTGGAATTGGCGCATGCCATTCCATCTCAATTCCGCTGATCGGATGGTATAAGCGTAGCATGGTGGCATGCAGCGCCTGACGATCGAACTTCCGCAGGGCAGCGATGAACTCTTCGGATGCCCCTTTGGGCGGACGCGGGCGACCGCCGTAGACCTGATCGCCCACCAGCGGGTGAGTAATGTGCGCCATATGTACGCGAATCTGGTGCGTACGGCCGGTTTCCAGGCGCAGGCGCAGCCGAGTATGGATGCGAAAATGCTCCATAATCCGGTAGTGTGTTACCGCCGGTTTTCCCATGGGATGTACCGCCATATGCGTACGCTTGGTCGGGTGGCGGCTAATCGGTTCTTCAACCGTTCCGCCAGCCGTCATATGACCAATCGCCACCGCCTCATACTCGCGGGTGATTTCGCGCAGCTGCAGGGACTCCACCAGTCGGGTTTGCGCCGGAATAGTCTTCGCGACCACCATCAAACCGGTGGTGTCTTTATCAAGACGGTGCACAATCCCCGCACGCGGCACGTCAGCAATGGCCGGATAGTAGTGCAACAGCGCATTCAGCACAGTACCGTCAGGGTTGCCCGCGCCAGGATGCACAACTAAATCGCGCGGTTTATTAATTACGAGGATGTCATCATCTTCATAAACGATATTGAGCGGAATATCCTGTGCCTGGAAACGAACTTCTTCTTCGATTTCAACATCGATAGCAATCGTCTCCCCTCCCAGAACTTTCTCTTTCGGCTTGTCGCTGACGCTGCCGTTTACCAGCACTCTCTGGTCAAGGATCCATTCTTTTATGCGCGAACGCGAATAATCCGGGAACAATTCGGCCAAAGCCTGATCTAAGCGTTGTCCGAGTTGATTTTCGGACACCGTTGCGTTGAGTTGTACTCGTTGTGCCATATACAGCTTCTTCGTTTTAACGTTGGGTTTTACGGCTTTGCCGTTTAATATAGTGTGCTATTGTAGCTGGTCTTAATCGGGAGCAGGAACAGAGATTCTCCCGCATAAACATTTTGAGGAAGTCAAAACGTCATGACGCGCATGAAATACCTGGTGGCAGCAGCCACACTGAGCCTGGCTTTGGTGGGTTGCTCTGGCTCAAAGGAGGAGGTGCCCGATAATCCGCCGAATGAGATCTACGCGACCGCTCAGCAAAAGCTGCAGGACGGTAACTGGAAACAGGCAATAACGCAACTGGAAGCGTTGGATAACCGTTATCCCTTTGGACCTTATTCCCAACAGGTGCAGTTGGACCTGATTTATGCGTACTACAAAAACGCAGACCTGCCGCTGGCTCAGGCAGCCATCGATCGCTTTGTACGCCTGAACCCTACGCATCCTAACATTGATTACGTCATTTATATGCGTGGTCTGACAAATATGGCGTTGGATGACAGTGCGCTGCAGGGCTTCTTTGGCGTCGATCGCTCCGATCGCGACCCACAACACGCGCGTGATGCCTTTAACGACTTCTCCAGGCTGGTCCGTGGCTATCCTAACAGTCAGTACTCTACCGATGCTTACAAGCGTATGGTGTTCCTGAAGGATCGCCTGGCGAAGTACGAGCTGTCAGTGGTCGATTACTATACCGATCGTGGCGCATGGGTTGCAGTGGTTAACCGCGTCGATGGCATGCTGCGTAATTACCCGGATACGCAGGCCACCCGTGATGCGCTACCGAAGATGGAAAATGCCTACCGTCAGATGCAAATGAACGCTCAGGCTGACAAGGTTGCGAAGATCATTGCGGCTAACAGCAAGAACACCTGATAGTCGGTCGCTAAACAAAACGGCAGCCCAAGGGCTGCCGTTTTTTTATTCGTTAAATAGTTTAGCTGAAGCGGTTTAGCCCCGAGTTAACTCATCAAATATGGCTCTCTTTCTGCCATTCGACAAGTAAAATCTCGCCTGTTCCTGTCCTTTCTCACAAAACAGATTCGTTGACAAAAAGTGACAATAAAATGTGATTTAAATCACGCTTTTTGACATTAGGCGAGGTATGCTGAATTCACCAAGACGGGAAAGACAAGAGGTAAAATTTATGACAATGAACATTACCAGTAAACAAATGGAAATTACTCCGGCAATTCGCCAGCACGTCGCAGACCGTCTCGCCAAACTGGATAAATGGCAAACTCACTTAATCAACCCGCATATCATCCTCTCTAAGGAGCCGCAGGGTTTTGTCGCTGACGCAACCATCAATACGCCGAACGGTCACCTGGTTGCCAGCGCACGGCACGAAGACATGTATGCCGCAATCAACGAATTGATCAACAAGCTGGAACGGCAGCTAAATAAAGTGCAACACAAAGGGGAAGCCCGCCGCGCCGCCACATCGGTGAAAGAGGCAGGCTTTGTGGAAGAAGAAGAGTAATCCTTAACTTAAGCTTGTGTCATGCCACGCGCCTTCGGGCGCGTTTTTTATTGACAGAGTGAAAACAGTACAGGTACTGTAATCCCCACTAACTCAAGGAATTCATCGTGAAACTCATCCCGTTCTTCTTCGCATTCTTTTTTACCTTCCCCTGAATGGGAGGCAATTCGTCGTGTGATAAAGAATGCGAAGACGAACAATAAGGCCTCCCAAAAGGGAGGCCTTTTTTATTGATAATCAATAACAAGAAAGGCAACACATATGACCGAGGAAAACCCATTACTGGCCCTACGCGATAAGATCAGCGCTCTGGATGAAAAACTGCTGGCGCTGCTGGCGGAACGCCGCGGCCTGGCCGTAGAGGTTGGAAAAGCCAAGCTGGCATCGCACCGGCCGGTGCGGGATATCGACCGCGAGCGCGATCTGCTTGAACGCCTGATGACGCTGGGAAAAAAACACCATCTTGATGCCCACTACATCACACGCCTGTTTCAACTCATTATTGAAGACTCGGTCCTTACCCAGCAAACGCTGCTCCAGCAGCATCTGAATAAAATTAATCCGCACTCTGCACGAGTCGCGTTTCTCGGGCCCAAAGGTTCATACTCGCATCTTGCGGCTCGTCAGTATGCCGCCCGCCACTTTGAACAGTTTATCGAAAGCGGCTGCGCTAAATTCGCGGATATCTTTGAGCAAGTGGAAACCGGTCAGGCTGATTACGCCGTCGTCCCTATTGAAAATACCAGTTCTGGCGGCATCAATGATGTTTATGACCTTCTGCAGCACACCAGCCTATCTATCGTTGGCGAGCTGACGCTGCCTATCGATCACTGCGTGCTGGTTTCAACATCCACCGATGCGCAACAGATTACGACGGTCTACAGCCATCCGCAGCCGTTCCAGCAGTGCAGCCAGTATCTAAGCCGCTATCCGCACTGGAACATTGAATATACCGATAGCACGTCTTCGGCGATGGAAAAGGTCGCTCAGGCAAAATCGCCAACCGTTGCCGCTCTGGGCAGCGAAGCAGGCGGAGCGCTGCACGGTTTGCAGGTACTGGAACATTGCCAGGCTAACCAGACGCAAAACATCACCCGCTTCCTCGTTCTGGCGCGTAAAGCGGTGGAGGTCTCCGATCAGGTGCCGGCGAAAACCACTCTGTTGATGGCTACCGGCCAGCAAGCCGGGGCCCTGGTAGAAGCGCTACTGGTGCTGAGAAACCATAACCTGATTATGACCAAGCTGGAATCGCGTCCTATTCATGGCAATCCGTGGGAAGAGATGTTTTATCTGGATATCCAGGCCAACCTGGAGTCAATGCCAATGCGTAAGGCATTAAAAGAGCTGGCCGAGATAACCCGTTCAATGAAAGTACTGGGATGTTATGCCAGCGAAAACGTGGTGCCGGTCGATCCGGTTTAACGTTCTGTAAACGGCAACTTCTTCATCCCTGCCACGGTCACCGGCAGGGTGAAGATCGCGCCGGAAAGCGGATATTTCGCCCGCTCTTCAGCATCCATATTCTCCCGCGTGGTCGTGATATAGAGCGTTTTCATATCCGCTCCGCCAAAGCACACCATCGTCGGGCAACGCACCGGTAGACGGTACTCCTCCAGTTGCTCGCCCGTCGGAGAAAAGCGCGCAATACGCCAACCGTCAAACATCGCGCTCCAGTAGCAACCTTCAGTATCGATGGCCGCGCCATCAGGAATGCCCTCACCGGGCTGAAAGCGACGAAAGACCTCGCGTTTACCCACCTCGCCCTGCTCATCCAGCGGTGTACGATAGATAACGGCATTGGGCGTATCCGAGGTATACATCCACCGCTTGTCTTCACTAAATGCCAGACCGTTGGCGCCATGAATGTCGCACTGGATAACCTGCGGAGAGAGATCGTTATCAACGCGCATCAAGAGCGCGCCGTTAAAATCTCCCGGTCCCCAGAAAGTCCCGGCATAAAAGCGGCCATCGCGATCGGTTCCGCCATCGTTAAAACGGGCTAATTGCGGATTACTGGGGTTATCGCAGACTTTTCGCTGCAGTAATCCATGAACATCGGTGAGCCAGATACCGCTACGTAAAGCGACGATAAAACCGCCCTTTTCGCGTAGTGCAAAACAGCCGGGCTCTTCGGGAAACTGCAGTACCTGATGATCGCCCGTCTGCACGTCGTAGCGATGAATTTCGCACTCCATAATATCGGCCCAGTACAATGCCTGTTCGGCTTCGCTCCAGGTCGGACATTCCGGTAAATGCCCGGTGTAATCAAACAGCGGTTGTGGTTCAGCCATCGTTTTCATCCCTATAAAAAAAGCCAGCGGGTCACCCCTCTGGCTTTATTGTATACGTCTTTTAACACTTACTGCCGATTATCATTTGCCTGACGCAGCAACGTCCGGCTTTCGCTCTGGAAGCGCTGGGCATAATCACCGAACCAGTGCTCGACCTTACGGAAGCTGTCAATGAATGCCTGTTTATCCCCTTGTTCCAGCAGGCCGATAGCTTCACCGAAGCGCTGGTAGTAGCGCTTAATCAGCGCCAGGTTGTTTTCTGAGGACATAATAATATCTGCGTAGAGCTGCGGATCCTGGGCGAACAGCCGGCCAACCATCGCCAGTTCAAGGCGATAAATCGGTGACGACAGCGCCAGAAGTTGCTCAAGTCGCACGTTCTCTTCGGCCAGGTGCAGGCCATAAGCGAAGGTGGCAAAGTGGCGCAACGCCTGAATAAAGGCCATGTTCTGATCGTGTTCGACGGCGCTAATACGATGGAGCCGCGCGCCCCAGACCTGGATTTGTTCCAGGAACCACTGGTACGCCTCAGGCTGGCGGCCATCGCAATACACCACGACCTGCTTCGCCAGGCTGCCGCTGTCAGGCCCAAACATGGGGTGTAATCCCAATACCGGTCCGTTATGCGCGGCCAGCATCGCCTGTAGCGGTTCCGCTTTCACCGAGGCCAGGTCGACCAGAATGCAGTCCGCCGGCAGCGGCGGCAGTTGAGCAATCGTTGCCGCTGTTGTGTGAATCGGTACGCTGACGATGACCATTCCGGCATCGGCGACGATCTCCTCGGCCCGAGACCAGTCGTCTTTCTCGAGGATACGCACCTGATATCCGGAAAGCGTCAGCATTTTTTCAAACAGTCGCCCCATTTGCCCGCCGCCGCCGACGATCACCACCGGACGCAGATTCGGATAAAGCGTTTTAAAACCTTTATCGTTCTCGCTGGAGTAAGACTCACGCATGACGCGACGCAAAACATCTTCGATAAGATCCGGCGGAACCCCTAGCGCCTCAGCCTCCTCACGGCGGGAGGCCAGCATCGCCGATTCACGTTCAGGGACGTAAATCGGCAGACCGTATTGGCTTTTAACTTCTCCGACTTCCGCAACCAGCTCCAGGCGCTTAGCCAGCAGTTCCAGCAGCGCTTTATCGACTTCATCAATTTGATCGCGTAACGCGGTCAGTTCAGCAACCATATAATCCTCTTACGCCAGACGAGCCGCCAGATGGCCTCGCAGATCCTTATCAAGTTCGCGGAGCAACGCATCGGTGGTTTCCCAACTAATGCAGGCATCGGTCACGGAGACACCGTATTTCATATCGCAACGCGGCTGCTCAGAGGACTGGTTTCCTTCGTGGATATTGCTCTCAATCATCAGACCAATAATGGAACGATTACCATCTTTAATCTGCGCGACGACGGATTCAGCAACCGCAGGCTGGCGGCGGTAGTCTTTATTAGAATTCCCATGGCTGCAATCTACCATCAGAGAGGGTTTCAGTCCCGCCTGAGTCATCTCTTTTTCGCACTTCGCGACATCTTCCGGGCCGTAGTTGGGCGCTTTACCGCCACGCAGAATGACGTGTCCGTTTGGATTGCCCTGCGTTTGCAGCAGACACACCTGACCGGCCTGGTTAATACCGACGAAGCGGTGCGGCATTGCGGCAGCGCGCATGGCGTTAATTGCCGTTGCAAGGCTGCCATCGGTGCCGTTTTTAAAGCCGACCGGCATCGACAACCCGGAGGCCATCTCGCGGTGAGTCTGAGATTCTGTCGTACGCGCGCCGATGGCGGACCAGCTAAACAGATCGCCGAGGTATTGAGGACTGTTAGGATCCAACGCTTCCGTCGCTAACGGCAGCCCCATATTGACCAGCTCAACCAGCAGACGACGCGCAATCTTCAAGCCGCCTTCTACATCAAACGAACCATCCATATGCGGATCGTTAATCAGCCCTTTCCAGCCAACGGTGGTGCGGGGTTTCTCAAAATAGACGCGCATGACCAGATAGAGGCTATCGCTGACCTCTTCGGCAAGGGCTTTAAAACGACGAGCGTACTCAATGGCGGTTTCAGGATCGTGAATCGAACAAGGACCACATACCACCAACAGGCGCGGATCGCGACCGGCGATGATGTCAGAGATGGTCTGACGAGACTGCGCGATCTGCGCTTCCTGCTCAACGCTCAGAGGGAATTCAGCTTTCAACTGATCCGGCGTGATCAAAACCTGTTCGTCAGTAATATGTACGTTATTCAGCGCGTCTTTTTGCATGATTGCGATCCTGTATAGCTCGTTTGCGATAGTTATTGCCTCAGCGAGGATGACGTAACGATACCATATGAAGTAAAGATTTCAATCCATATTCCGTAAATTTTACTTTACAGTTATAAATTAAATCGCGCCAGATTCACTTCATACTGTACAGTTATATTTACAACAAGCATGCAGGTTCAGCACTTCCCCTCTTTTCACTCCATTCTTTTACGAAAAATCCTGGTGAGAATTATCTTAAAGCGGCGGGGCTGGCTAATGACGGTTTTCAGCAATAATGCTATTCTTCGCCCGGGTTTCAGCAATCTGCATCCCCCGCGCTATGACAACCTGACGGATCCGTAATGACAGTTCTTCACCGTCTCTTTTTGACTTTAGTACTATCGCTCGTGGGTATCTCTGCTGTTGCCTCCGAACCGTCTGAAAATGTTCGGACGATCGTTTCGGGAATCGTGACCTATACACGCTGGCCGCAGTTATCCGGCCCGCCAAAGCTTTGTATTTTTTCGACATCACGTTATATCCATAGCCTGGCCGAAGAAGCACCGGAATTATTGCCTTATAAACCCGTGATTGTTCGTAATACGGAAGAAGCCTTACAGACGACCTGCGATGGTTTTTATTTTGGCAGTGAATCTCCGACTCAGCAGTCTGAATTTACAGCTAAATATGGAAACCGGCCCCTATTGCTTATTGCGGAACAAAACACCGATTGCTCTATTGGCAGCGCATTTTGCCTGCTTATAAACAATGAGAGAGTCAGATTTTCCGTAAATCTGGATGTACTGACGCACAGCGGCGTTCGGGTTAATCCCGATGTGCTGATGCTTGCCCGGAAAACATCACATGAATAAGGATTTTTCTCAGGCCCCGCGCCCCACATTTAAAAGAGCGCTACGCCGTATCAGCATGATAAGCGTTGTTATCTCTATGACACTGGTCTGGCTATTGCTCTGCGCCGCTTCCATATTCACACTCAAGCAATACGCACAAAAAAATCTGGAGCTCACCGCCGCCACGATGGGCCGTAGTCTGGAAGCCGCGCTGGTCTTTGGCGATAGCGCGGCGGCTGAAGATACCCTGGCCACGCTGGGCAAGCAGGGACAGTTTTCGCAGGCAATCCTGGTCGACGGTCGGCAGAAGCCCTTTGCCTCATGGCATAACGATGGCCTGGCCAGGCAGGATAAAGTCAGCGACGTTATCAGCAAATGGCTATTCCCGGAACCCACGGTACAACCTATCCTGCACCAGGGAAAAGTTATCGGTGAACTTCGTCTGACCGCGCTGGACAGGCTGATAAGCTATTTCCTCGGTATCTCAATTATTGTGCTAACCGGCAGCATTTTTCTCGCCTCATGCATTGCATTGCTGCTTACCCACTCGCTGCATCGCGGCATCGTGGCTGCGCTGCAGAGTATTACCGAGGTAGTCCATGATATCCGCGAAAATCGCCATTTCTCTCGTCGGGTCCCCGAAGAGCGTATTGAAGAGTTTCACCTCTTTGCCCAGGACTTTAATAGTCTGCTGGGCGAGATGGAGGACTGGCAGCGGCAGCTTCAGGCTAAAAATGCCCAGCTTCTGCGTAGCTCCTTGCACGATCCGTTGACCGGCCTGGCTAACAGAGCCGCTTTCCGCAACGTTATTAATGCGTTGATGAAAGACGAAACCGTCCATGGTAGTTCTGCGCTGCTGTTTCTTGACGGCGATAATTTCAAGCTCATTAACGATAACTGGGGCCATGCTGCCGGCGACAAGGTGTTAATTGAGGTCGCCAGCCGCCTGATGGCCTTTGTCGGCAAACAGCACCAGGCGTGGCGTCTCGGCGGCGATGAATTTGCCGTTCTGCTGCGCAATGTTCATACAGAGGCTGAAGTTCAGGCACTCTGCAGCGCATTGTCGGAACAGTTTATCCCGCCGTTTAATCTCCACAACGGCCACACCGTCAGGCTGTCGCTGAGTATTGGTTACGCATTAACCTGGGAACATGCCTCCGCGGAAAATCTGCAAGAACTTGCCGACCAAAATATGTATCGGATGAAACACCAGCGCTTACAGCGAACGCAAAAATAAAAGGAATCACCATGATCGGGAAATATTTTGCTCCTGCTTTACTGGCCGCACTTTTTCTAAGCGGCTGTCAGGCTCCGCAAGGAAAATTCTCTGCAGAACAAATTGCAGCAATGAAGTCATACGGCTTTACTGAAGCCAATGGCGACTGGTCATTAGGAATATCTGACTCCATATTATTCGACAAAAACGACTATCACCTGCGTGCCGATAGCAAACAGCAAATTCGCACTATGGCTTCGCGTCTGGCCACCACCGGAATTACCCATAGTCGTCTCGAAGGACATACTGATAATTACGGCGAAGACGCTTACAACGAAATGTTATCGCTTAAACGCGCGAACAGCGTTGCGGATGCCTGGGCCGAAGGGGCAAATATTCCGCGCACCAATTTGACCACTCGCGGGCTCGGGAAAAAGTATCCGATAGCCAGCAACGCTACCGCACAAGGACGCGCTGAAAACCGCCGCGTCACGGTGGTTATCAGCACGCCTTAAGCACCTATTCGACTGACTTAGCCTCTGTCATCGCCGTTGCTGCGCGCCAGCGCAGATAATCAACGGCGAGACACAGCGCGAGGCTAATCCCCATTAGCGGCAGCGCCAGCCCCAACATCACTGTGATAACGCCGATCGACAGACGAGCAGGCCATGCTAAGCCCAGCCACGCGTGGAGCAGCGTATTAGCCGGGTTAAAGGCCGAACTCGCGGGACGGCGTATCCACCACAAACGGTACCCCACCACGATCATCACGCAGAGTGCAATCCCGAATACGATAAGCAGTAGCTGATTGGCAAGCCCGAACAAAATTCCCATATGGAAATCCACGCCCCAGCGGGTTAGTTTAGCCATCAGCGGAAAGTCGGAAAAATGAGTGCGGTCCACGACCTGCATATTTGAACCATCGATCGCTACCGCATCAACCTGTGTCGGCCAGCTTCTGTCAATTTCATTTACCGTCCACGCCCGTCCGGAGGCCGACGGAGGACGAATCTCCAGCTTGCCTGCTTCCAGCCCGGACTTGCGAGCAGCCTGCAGGACCTCGTCAAAATCCTCTACGCGAAGTGGGACGTTCGTCTTCTCCATCGCCCCGTGTCTCATATGATGTTCCGCATGTGGATCCTGTATTGCCGGAGTGGTTCTTTCCAGCTGCGCGTTCACCTGCGGCGTCAACCAGCCAAAGGCGGCGCGCATCTTGTCGACGTTACTGCCCGCCCATTGTGACCAGGTTAAACCGGTCGCAGAGAATAACAGCATACCGATTAACAGCGCCCAGCCGAGAGAAACATGCAGGCGACGGTTATTCTGCACTCTATTATTTATACGACGACGCGGTCGGGTCATCGACCACAGCGCGATCCCGCCAAGAGCGGCAACCCACATCCAGGAGGCTGCCAGCTCGCTGTACAGTCGGCCTAAGTTACCCAGCAGCAAAGAGCGATGGGCATAATCAATCCACTGCCGCAGCGGCAAAATACCGCTGGTGCCGTAAACCGGCATATCACCTGTCACGCGTAACGTCACCGGATCGACAAAAATTGCCCGAGTTTCAGACTCGCCAAGATTTGGATCAATAAACATCACTCGGGTAGTATCGCCAGCCATAATCCCCGGTCGAACCGCGTGCAAACGGAGGTTTCCCTGGACCGCCTCCATTGCTACGGTAATTTGCGCGCTCAGCGGCTGCTTTTCGCCGCTGAGCGTCCCCTCCAGAGTCTCTTTATAGAGCCAGCTTTCCAGCTGCGGGGTGGCGACATAGAGCGTACCGGTTAGAGCCGCCACGAAGATAAACGGTCCGATAAACAGTCCGATATAGAAATGAAGACGACGCAGCAGGTTCAGCCATGCCGCGCGCGAGGTGCAGGTAGTCATACTTTTCCTTTTTGAGAGCAAAAGAGAACGTTGCGCAGTGCGCACATGATTTTTTAGTTAAGGAAGCAAGCAGACTGTTGCGGCGGAGCGCGGGTATGAGGGTAAAGCCAGGGAAAGTAGTGCCAGTGTTTCCGTTCCGGACGGAAAACCGGTGCGCTATAGCGTCGAAGCACCAGGCTGATCAGCAGTACCAGCGCAAAAATCATCCCTGGCACGTGGGCTAATAGTACGCAGTAGCCGCAGGCTTCAGCATGATCGACCGGCATGCTGTGCGCGTGTTCCGCAATCGAGGCGTCAGTATGCATCATGGGCATCTGATGTGATGGCATCTCTTGCGTCATTTCCATCGTTAAATGGTGCATACCGCTCATCGGATCTTTTTGCAGCGCGACAGAGATCAGCGGCGCCACCACGATCAGCAGGATCGCAAACAGCGCCAGCCACGCGGCGTGCCGTTGTGATGCCGGGTGATGAAAAATAGTGCTGACCACGGTCCCTCCGAATGAGGGCCATATTGTAAATGATTCTCAATGAAATAGTTAAAATGAAGATAAAAAAAGGGCTGGCCCATCAGGCCAGCCCTCTCATTCAGGATGTCGCGAAAGCGAATCTTAGTTAAGACGCTCTTTGATACGAGCAGACTTACCGGTACGCTCACGCAGGTAGTACAGTTTAGCTTTACGTACAGCACCACGACGTTTGACAGAAATGCTGTCAACTACCGGAGAGTGAGTCTGGAAGACACGCTCAACGCCTTCGCCGTTGGAAATTTTGCGAACAGTGAATGCAGAGTGCAGACCGCGGTTACGAATAGCGATAACCACGCCCTCGAATGCCTGCAGACGTTTTTTGGAACCTTCAACAACCCATACTTTCACTTCCACGGTATCACCCGGACGGAAGGAAGGTACGTCCTGCTTCATCTGTTCTTGTTCAAGTTGCTTAATAATGTTGCTCATAATTTAATCTCTTATCCTGGGTAAACTGATATTGGGGGCTTACGCCATCCCATCATGTTTATGTTGCTGTTGCGCGAGTTCCTTTTTGAACTCCGCCAGCAACCTTGCTTGCTCTTCAGTCAGAGCCAGGTTTTCCAAAAGTTCAGGTCTTCTAAGCCAGGTTCGGCCCAGCGACTGCTTCAGACGCCAGCGACGTATCTCCGCATGGTTTCCCGACAGCAATACCGGCGGTACTTCCATACCTTCTAACACTTCAGGGCGCGTATAGTGCGGGCAATCCAGCAATCCTTCAGCAAACGAATCTTCGATTGCCGAAGCTTCATGACCCAGAACCCCCGGAATAAACCGGGAAACGGAATCAATCAGCGTCATTGCCGGTAGCTCACCACCGCTGAGAACGTAATCGCCGATTGACCATTCTTCATCAATTTCGGTCTGAATTACGCGCTCATCTACGCCTTCGTAGCGACCGCACACCAAAATCAGCTTCTGATTTGTTGCCAGTTCGCTGACGCCAGCTTGATCAAGCTTGCGCCCCTGAGGTGAAAGATAAATCACCTTTGCGCCTTCACCTGCCGCGGCTTTTGCTGCATGAATCGCATCCCGCAAAGGTTGCACCATCATTAGCATCCCCGGTCCGCCGCCGTAAGGACGATCGTCCACGGTACGGTGCCGGTCATGAGCGAAATCTCGAGGACTCCAGCTCTGGATGCTCAGCAGGCCATTTTTTACTGCCCGGCCAGTTACCCCGTAATCGGTAATTGCGCGGAACATTTCTGGAAACAGGCTAACGATACCTATAAACACAAGCCAATCCCCATAGTGCCGTTTTTTACCGTTTATTCGGAGAATTTAAAAACCAGGATCCCAATCTACTTCGATAGTACGAGTAGCGAGATCGACTTTCTTGATAACCTGCCCATCGAGGAACGGAACCAGCCGCTCCTTGATACCAAATGCATCTTTCAGGTTTGCCTTGATGACGAGAACGTCATTAGACCCGGTTTCCATCATGTCGATGACTTTACCGAGGCTATAGCCTTCAGTGGTCACTACCTGGCAGCCCATCAGGTCTTTCCAGTAATAGTCACCCTCTTCAAGCGCAGGCAGCTGCGATGAATCCACAACAATTTCGCAATTAGTCAATAGATTCGCTGCATCGCGATCGTCAATGCCTTTCAGCTTAATGACGATATCCTGATTGTGGTGGCGCCAGCTTTCCAGCTCAACAACCTGCCACTGACCCGCCTTCTGGATAAACCAGGGCTGATAGTCAAAAATGCTTTCGGCGTCTTCGGTGGAGGAAAACACTCTGAGCCAACCACGGATACCGTAGGAAGAACCCATTTTGCCCAATACAATCGGATCAACAGGTGCTTGTGCGGTGTGTTGCTTGCTCATCATGACCACCGTGACAGATTAAGCTGCTTTGTTAGCGGCTTTGATCAGCGCAGCTACGCGATCGGAAACAGTCGCGCCCTGGCCAACCCAGTGAGCGATACGATCCAGATCCAGACGAGTTCCTTCTTCGGTCGCAGAAGCGATCGGGTTGAAGAAACCAACGCGCTCGATGAAGCGACCGTTGCGTGCATTACGGCTGTCGGTAACAACAACCTGGTAGAACGGACGCTTTTTCGCGCCGTGACGTGCTAAACGAATAGTAACCATAACATCCTCTTGTGTGAATAAAACACCGGGCCCCATCGAGGAACGGAGCCCGGTGTCATATTAAAAGCCCGAAAATTTTACTGATTTCTGGGGAAATTGCAATCAGCAGTTATAAACTCTGCTGTGGAAGGGCACCGCAGATACCCTAAATTGGGTACCTGCGAGTAATTCATAGCCAGAGCGCGCCAACAATGGGACAGGAAAGAAGGGCGCGCCGGCAGCAATAGCCACAATACTATCGGCCTCCGGGGAAACCTGGCGGCATCATACCTTTCATTCCACGCATCATCTTCATCATGCCGCCTTTCGACTTCATCTTCTTCATCATGCGCTGCATATCGTCAAACTGCTTGAGCAGACGGTTCACATCCTGCACCTGCATTCCGCAGCCTGCGGCGATACGGCGCTTACGCGAACCTTTAATAATTTCCGGTTTAGCGCGCTCTTTCAGCGTCATCGAGTTGATGATGGCTTCCATACGCACCAGCACTTTGTCGTCCATTTGCGATTTAACGTTGTCCGGTATCTGCCCCATGCCCGGCAGCTTGCCCATCAGGCTGGCCATACCGCCCATGTTTTTCATCTGACGCAGCTGTTCAAGGAAATCGGTCAAGTCAAAACCATCGCCTTTTTTCAGCTTAGAGGCCAGCTTTTCAGCCTGCGCGCGGTCGACCTTACTTTCGATATCCTCGATCAGAGACAGGACATCGCCCATGCCGAGAATACGGGAAGCGATACGATCCGGATGGAACGGCTCCAGCGCTTCGGTTTTCTCGCCAACCCCGAGGAATTTAATCGGCTTGCCGGTGATATGACGAATCGACAGCGCCGCGCCGCCGCGGGCGTCGCCGTCCACTTTGGTCAATACAACACCGGTTAACGGTAGCGCTTCGTTAAACGCTTTCGCGGTATTCGCCGCATCCTGGCCGGTCATCGCATCGACAACGAACAGGGTTTCTACCGGATTAAGCGTTGCATGGACCTGCTTAATCTCGTCCATCATCGCTTCATCAACGTGCAGACGACCAGCGGTATCCACCAGCAGCACGTCGTAGAATTTGAGCTTCGCTTCTTTCAGCGCGGCATTAACGATATCAACCGGTTTCTGGCCAACGTCAGACGCAAAGAAATCGACGCTAACCTGCTCGGCCAGCGTTTCCAGCTGTTTGATCGCCGCGGGACGATAAACGTCAGCGGAAACCACCAGGACTTTCTTCTTGTGCTTTTCACGCAAGAATTTACCCAGCTTAGCGACGCTGGTCGTTTTACCCGCCCCCTGCAAACCGGCCATCAGAACTACGGCAGGCGGCTGCGCGGCTAAATCGAGCGCCTGGTTCTCTTCGCCCATCGCGGCAACCAGTTCGTTGCGCACGATTTTGACGAACTCCTGCCCCGGGGTCAGGCTTTTATTAACTTCATGACCAACCGCGCTCTCTTTAACACGGTTGATGAAGTCACGAACCACAGGCAGAGCAACGTCCGCCTCCAGCAGCGCCATGCGCACTTCGCGCAGAGTATCTTTAATATTGTCTTCAGTAAGGCGTCCGCGGCCGCTAATGTTGCGCAGCGTACGCGACAAACGATCGGTTAAATTATCAAACATTGTCTCTCGCCTGAGGTGGAAACGGTCGGTCGCCGCAGCGACACAAAAACGGAATGGGCGCAGTATAACACGACATAAACGCGAATGTGCTGCAACGGTTGGAGCCAGACTCGCGTGACGTTATACTGCTTCTCTCTACTATTTAGTCAACAGTCGACGCGCATATGCCTGTTTTTGCTCTACTCGCCCTTGTCGCCTACTCCATCAGCCTCGCGCTGATCGTCCCTGGTCTGTTACAAAAAAACAGCAGCTGGCGGCGGATGGCGATTCTTTCCGCAACTATTGCGTTGATTTGTCACGCCTTTGCGCTGGAGTCACGCATTTTTCCCGGCGGCGAAAGCGGGCAAAACCTCAGCTTATTAAACGTGGGATCGCTGGTTAGCCTGATGATCTGTACGGTGATGACCATCGTCGCATCGCGCAATCGCGGCTGGCTGCTGCTGCCCATTGTCTACACCTTCGCCCTGATCAACCTCGCGTTCGCCACCTTTATGCCGAACGAGTACATCACGCATCTGGAAACCACGCCGGGGATGTTGGTCCACATCGGCCTGTCGCTCTTTTCTTATGCTACGCTGATTATCGCCGCGCTCTACGCTCTGCAGCTGGCGTGGATTGACTATCAGTTAAAGAACAAACGATTGACCTTCAGTAGCGAAATGCCGCCGCTGATGAGCATCGAACGTAAAATGTTTCATATCACCCAGATAGGCGTGGTGCTGTTAACCCTGACGCTGTGTACCGGGCTGTTTTACATGCATAACCTGTTTAGTGCGGAAAACATTGATAAAGCCGTACTCTCTATCGTGGCGTGGTTCGTTTATATCGTCCTGCTTTGGGGCCACTATCATGAAGGGTGGCGCGGACGCCGGGTCGTCTGGTTTAACGTGACTGGCGCAGGCCTGCTGACGCTGGCCTACTTTGGTAGCCGCGTATTGCAACAGTTCATGAGCTAAGTCTTTAAGGAATCCCTAGTGGAACATATCTCCACCACCACGCTGATCGTAACGCTGATCATCATGGTGGTTATCTCCGCCTATTTCTCCGGTTCTGAAACCGGCATGATGACGCTAAATCGCTATCGCCTGCGTCATATGGCCAAGCAGGGCAATCGTCAGGCAAAACGCGTTGAAAAGCTGCTGCGCAAACCTGACCGTCTGATTAGCCTGGTCCTCATTGGCAATAATCTGGTTAATATTCTCGCTTCGGCGCTCGGCACCATCGTGGGTATGCGCCTGTACGGCGATGCAGGCGTTGCCATTGCCACCGGGGTTCTGACGTTCGTGGTGCTGGTATTTGCGGAAGTGCTGCCCAAAACCATTGCGGCGCTCTACCCGGAAAAGGTCGCCTATCCCAGCAGCCTTCTGCTCGCGCCGCTGCAAATACTGATGATGCCGCTGGTGTGGTTGCTCAACACCATCACCCGCATTCTGATGCGCATCATGGGCATTAAAACCGATATCGTCATTAGCGGGGCGCTCAGCAAAGATGAACTGCGTACTATCGTTAATGAATCACGCTCGCAAATCTCCCGCCGCAATCAGGACATGCTGCTGTCGGTTCTGGATCTCGAGAAAGTTAGCGTGGACGACATCATGGTCCCGCGCAATGATATCGTCGGTATTAATATTAACGACGACTGGAAGTCCATTGTCCGCCAACTGACCCACTCTCCCCACGGCCGCATCGTGCTGTACCGCGACACCCTTGACGATGCCATCAGCATGCTGCGGGTACGCGAAGCTTATCGCCTGATGACGGAGAAAAAAGAGTTCACAAAAGAGGTAATGCTGCGCGCCGCCGACGAAATTTACTTCGTGCCGGAAGGGACGCCGCTCAGCACCCAACTGGTAAAATTCCAGCGCAACAAAAAGAAAGTGGGCCTGGTGGTGGATGAATATGGGGATATTCAGGGCCTGGTCACGGTTGAGGATATCCTCGAAGAGATCGTCGGCGATTTTACGACCTCCATGTCGCCTACGCTTGCAGAAGAGATAACGCCGCTTAACGATGGTTCAGTGATTATCGACGGTACCGCCAACGTACGTGAAATCAATAAAGCATTTAACTGGCATCTGCCGGAAGATGAAGCGCGAACCATTAACGGTATCATTCTGGAAGCTCTCGAAGAGATCCCTGCCCCCGGCACCCGCGTGCGCATTGAACAGTATGATATCGATATTCTTGATGTTCAGGAGAATATGATTAAACAGGTGAAGGTTATGCCGGTAAAACCCATTCGTGAAAGCGTGGCGGAGTCATAGCATACCTGGCACGGTGCAGGTCTGAATAGAAAAACGGCTACCTCATGGTAGCCGTTTCGCTTATTTACTTCGCTTTCGCTACGGTTACCATCGCCGCGCGAATAGTACGGCCATTCAAGGTGTAGCCCTTTTGCATAATGCCCAGAACGTTACCTGCCGGTACGTCCTCGGACTCAACCATCGCAATGGCCTGATGCACGTTCGGATCCAGCGGCACGTTAGTATCGCCAATGACTTCCACGCCAAACTTACGAACCACGTCCAGCATCGACTTCAGCGTCAGTTCGATACCTTCAACCATCGGCGCCATATCCGGGTTGGCTTTATCAGCCACTTCCAGGGCGCGGTCCAGGCTGTCGATGACCGGCAACAGTTCGTTGACGAACTTCTCAAGCGCAAACTTATGCGCTTTTTCGATATCCTGCTCGGTACGACGGCGCAGGTTATCTTCATCGGCTTTCGCACGCAGCAATACTTCACGTTCGCGCTTCTGGGCTTCAACGAGCTGAGCTTCCAGATTCGCAATTTTTTCATCGCGCGGATCCACCTGCTCAGCCGAAACCTCAGGCTCTACCGCCTCAACGTCATCGTGCTGCTCCGTGATAATTTCTTCCGGGGCTTGCCCCTCAGGCGTTTTCTGTTCTTTACTACTCATGAATTTCTCCGCGTTTTTTTCGCATTCATCTCGCTAACTTCGCTTATTATGGGGATCAGTTTCCGGGTTTCAAGGGAACGCAGCCAGATTGTCACTATTCATTTAACTCAAGGACATCCAGATCATGAAGAATCACTTCAAGTGTATAGGCATTGTGGGACACCCTCGTCACCCAACCGCGCTGACCACACATGAAATGCTCTGGCGCTGGCTGTCCAGCAAAGGTTATGAAGTTCTGGTTGAGCAGCAAATCGCTCATGAATTACAGCTCAGCAATGTGAAGACCGGGACGCTGGCGGAAATTGGCCAGCAGGCAGACCTGGCCGTCGTGGTTGGCGGCGATGGTAATATGCTCGGCGCGGCGCGGACGCTGGCGCGCTACGATATTAACGTTATTGGCATTAACCGCGGAAATCTCGGCTTTCTGACCGACCTCGATCCGGACAACGCGCTACAGCAGCTCGCTGATGTGCTCGAAGGCCACTATATCGCCGAAAAACGCTTCCTGCTGGAAGCTCAGGTCTGTCAGCAGGATTGCCAGAAGCGTATCAGCACGGCGATTAACGAAGTCGTCCTGCACCCCGGTAAAGTAGCGCATATGATTGAGTTTGAAGTCTATATTGACGAGGTGTTTGCTTTCTCTCAGCGCTCAGATGGGCTCATCATCTCCACGCCCACCGGCTCCACGGCCTATTCCCTCTCCGCCGGCGGGCCGATCCTCACCCCTTCGCTGGATGCTATCACCCTGGTGCCTATGTTCCCGCATACGCTTTCGGCCCGGCCGCTGGTGATCAACGGTGACAGTACTATTCGCCTGCGTTTTTCGCAGCGCTGCAGCGACCTCGAAATTAGCTGCGATAGCCAGATAGCGCTGCCCATTCAGGATGGAGAAGATGTGCTGATCCGCCGGTGTGATTATCACCTTAATCTCATCCATCCTAAAGATTACAGCTATTTCAATACATTAAGCACTAAGCTTGGCTGGTCGAAAAAATTGTTCTGATTTTATAGCCAGCCCCTTTACTGGATAAAAAACCCGATTATACTGTACGAAAACACAGTAATGGTTTTTCATACAGGAAGGCAGCTATGTTGGCACAACTCACTATCAGTAATTTTGCTATCGTTCGTGAGCTGGAAATCGATTTTCACAGCGGTATGACCGCCATTACCGGCGAGACCGGCGCCGGTAAATCGATCGCTATCGACGCGCTGGGGCTGTGCCTGGGCGGTCGGGCGGAAGCCGATATGGTGCGCAGAGGCGCCAGCCGGGCTGATTTATGCGCGCGCTTCTCCCTGAAAGACACGCCGGCCGCACAACGCTGGCTGGAACAAAACCAGCTGGAAAGCGGGCGTGAGTGTTTACTTCGCCGCGTTATCAGCGCAGACGGCCGCTCTCGCGGCTTTATTAACGGTACGGCGGTGCCTTTATCCCAGCTCCGCGAACTGGGACAGCTTCTTATCCAGATCCATGGCCAGCATGCGCACCAACTGTTGACTAAGCCTGAACATCAGAAGACCTTACTTGATGGCTATACCGGTGAGTATGCGCTTACTCAGCTAATGGCTGAGCGCTATCGTCAGTGGCACAAAAGCTGCCGCGATCTGGCGCAGCATCAGCAGCAAAGCCAGGAGCGCGCCGCGCGTGCGGATCTGGTGCAGTATCAACTAAAAGAGCTCAACGAGTTTAATCCGCAGCCGGGCGAATTCGAGCAAATTGATGAAGAGTACAAACGTCTGGCCAACAGCGGCCAATTGCTGTCGACCTGTCAGCATGCGCTGTCGGTGATGGCAGACGGCGAAGAATCCAATCTGCAAAGCCAACTCTATGCCGCAAAGCAGCTGGTGAGCGAGCTGGTTGGTATGGACAGTAAACTCTCCGGAGTGCTGGATATGCTTGAAGAAGCATCTATTCAGCTTAGCGAAGCCACGGACGAGCTGCGTCATTATCACGATCGCCTCGATCTCGATCCGAATCGTCTGTTCGAACTGGAACAACGTATCTCCCGACAGATTGCCCTGGCGCGCAAGCATCAAATTACGCCCGAGGAGCTTCCAGAATTTTACCAGTCGCTGCTGGAAGAGCAGCGTCTGCTGGATGATAGCGCCGGTTCCCTGGAATCCCTCAGTCAGATGGTCGTGGAGCATCATCAGTTAGCCCTTGAGACGGCGAAGCAGCTACATGCCCTGCGTCAGAATAGCGCTGATGAGCTGACTCAGTTAATTACGGAAAGTATGCACTCACTTTCAATGCCACACGGTATATTCTCCATTGATGTCGCGTTTGATGAGCGTCATCTCACCGCTGAAGGCGCAGACCATATTGAATTCCGGGTAACCACCAACCCGGGTCAGCCGCTGCAGCCAATCGCTAAAGTTGCTTCCGGAGGCGAACTCTCGCGTATTGCGCTGGCGATTCAGGTGATCACTGCGCGGAAAATGGAAACTCCGGCATTGATTTTTGATGAAGTAGATGTCGGTATCAGTGGCCCTACGGCAGCGGTGGTGGGCAAACTGCTGCGCCAGCTAGGTGAGTCAACCCAGGTGATGTGCGTTACCCACTTACCGCAGGTGGCCGGTTGCGGACATCATCATTTCTTCGTCTGCAAGGAAACAGACGGTGAAATGACCGAGACGCATATGCACCCTCTGGATAAACGCGCTCGCTTGCAGGAACTGGCCCGTCTGCTGGGCGGCAGTGAAGTCACTCGTAACACTCTGGCAAACGCGAAAGAGTTGCTTGCCGCGTAAACTTTTTGATTTTCACAGAGTCATAGTGAACAGCAAATTGCCGATAGACCTGCAGCCGAAGGTTCCCAACCGGGCAAAGGTCTATTATCATCGGCATATTACAGATGAGCCACGTACTGCTCGGGCCCAAAAAGGAATCAAATCACTATGCGCTGTAAAACGCTGACTGCTGCCGCAGCGGTTCTTCTTATGTTGACCGCAGGCTGTTCCACTCTGGAACGAGTGGTTTACCGTCCTGACATCAACCAGGGTAACTATCTGGCACCAACCGATGTAGCAAAAGTTCGTGTCGGCATGACGCAACAACAGGTTGCCTATGCCTTGGGTACGCCGATGATGTCGGATCCGTTTGGCACTAATACCTGGTTCTACGTTTTCCGTCAGCAGCCTGGGCATGAAAAAGTTACCCAGCAGACGCTTACCCTGACCTTTAACAGCAGCGGTGTGCTGACCAACATTGATAACAAACCTGCCCTGACGGCGGAGTAATAAAGCTATCAATACACAAAAAGCGCTCATTGAGCGCTTTTTTTATATCTGCATCTTTGGTGCGAAACGGTTACTTTCCGGCGTTTTTCTCCGCCCGCTGACGACGTAGCTCTTTCGGGTCAGCAATCAACGGACGATAGATTTCGACCCGATCGCCATCATGGACGCGATCCTGAAGCTTAGCCGGGCGGCTATAAATTCCCACTTTGTTTTTCGTCAGATCGATATCGTCACGTAGCGCCAGAAGACCGCTGGCAACAATCGCCTGCTCGACCGTCGCCCCCTCCTCAAGCTTGACGCTTTGCAGATACTGTTTTTCCGGCAACGCGTAGGCCACTTCAACCACGATTTTAGCCGGCACTGTAGACCTCTTTAGCGCGCGTCGTAAATGCCTGCACCATATTCATAGCCAGTTCTTTGAAGATACGACCAAACGCCATTTCAATCAGCTTATTGGTGAATTCAAAATCGAGATGAAACTCAATTTTGCACGCTTCCGGGCTTAAAGGGATAAATTTCCAGCCGCCAATCAGCTTTTTAAACGGACCATCGACCAGACTCATCAGGATACTCTGGTTACTGGTGAGCGTATTTCGCGTTGTGAAGGTCTTACTGATACCCGCTTTGGATACGTCAACCGCCGCAGTCATTTGCGTCGGCCCAAGCTCCAGAACCCGGCTACCGGTACAGCCCGGCAGAAAATCAGGGTAGGACTTTACATCATTTACCAGTTGATACATCTGTTCAGCACTGAACGGCACCAGCGCGGTACGGCTAATCTGAGGCATAGCAGGTTCCACATATAAACACAGGGCAAATAATATCATTTATCTGCTGCTAAAAAAAACGCTGTACCGCAACTCGTGCTAAGATAGCCCATTACGCCTCGCAGGAAGATTGAGGTACGACTGTTTTAAGACGATGACTTCAGGATACTATGACTAAGAAAAAAGCCCACAAACCTGGATCAGCCACCATTGCGCTGAATAAACGCGCTCGTCATGAATACTTTATCGAAGATGAATACGAGGCGGGTCTTGCCCTGCAGGGATGGGAAGTAAAATCTCTCCGCGCAGGTAAAGCCAATATTGGCGACAGCTATGTCATTTTGAAAGATGGCGAAGCCTATCTGTTTGGCGCCAACTTCACGCCGATGGCGGTAGCGTCCACCCACTACGTATGCGACCCAACGCGTACCCGTAAGCTTCTGCTCAATCAGCGTGAACTGGATACCCTATACGGGCGTATCAACCGTGAAGGTTACACCGTGGTCGCTCTTTCCCTGTACTGGAAGAATGCCTGGTGCAAAGTCAAAATCGGCGTAGCGAAAGGTAAGAAACAGCACGACAAGCGCACCGATATAAAAGATCGCGAGTGGGCAGTTGATAAAGCCCGCATTATGAAACACGCAGGTCGTTAATTGCCCTTCTCTTGAGGGTCAGCCAGCTGGCCCTCACGCTATATTGTTGTTGATGCTGATTTTTCATCCACTCTGGCGCCATAATCCTCAAAACGAGGGCTGGTCAGCGCATTCATAAATCTGTTATACTCAACGTACACATTGGGGCTGATTCTGGATTCGACGGGATTTGCGAAACCCAAGGTGCATGCCGAGGGGCGGTTGGCCTCGTAAAAAGCCGCAAAAAATAGTCGCAAACGACGAAAACTACGCTTTAGCAGCTTAATAACCTGCTCTGAGCCCTCTCTCCCTAGCTTCCGCTCTTAAGACGGGGATCAAAGAGAGGTCAAACCCAAAAGAGATCGCGTGGAGGCCCTGCCTGGGGTTGAAGCGTTAAATCTAATCAGGCTAGTCTGGTAGTGGCGTGTCCGTCCGCAGGTGCCAGGCGAATGTAAAGACAGACTAAGCATGTAGTACCGAGGATGTAGGAATTTCGGACGCGGGTTCAACTCCCGCCAGCTCCACCAAAATTCTCCATCGGTGATTACCAGAGTCATCCGATGAAGTCCTAAGAGCCCGCACGGCGCAAGCCCTGCGGGCTTTTTTGTGCCCTCAATTTGTCCCGCGAAGTCCGAACTGAACTAATTAAATCCGAACCTTTTAGGCACCTTGTTAGGCACCTCATAAAGCTTTATTGTTTTTGAGGTGCCTAAAACTATGGAAACCCGGCAATGGCAAGACAAACTAAACCTCTATCCGTGAAGGAAATCGAATCAGCCAAACCCAAAGAAGCGGACTATGTTCTCTATGATGGTGATGGCCTTGAGCTACTCATCAAATCCAGCGGGAGTAAAATCTGGCAGTTTCGCTACATTCGCCCTGTTACCAAGAAACGTGCGAAAAAGAGCATAGGCCCCTACCCGTCAGTTACCCTTGCCGATGCCAGAAACTATCGCGCAGAGTCTCGTTCTCTTCTGGCGAAACAAATCGACCCTCAAGAACATCAGCAAGAGCAACTTCGCAGTTCGCTGGAGGCCAAAACCAATACTTTCCAACTCGTAGCTGAACGATGGTGGAATGTGAAGAAAGCCAGCGTAACCGAGGACTATGCCGACGATATCTGGCGCTCTCTTGAAAGAGATGTCTTTCCTGCAATTGGCGACGTTAGCGTTACAGATATTAAAGCTCACACACTGGTTCAGGCCGTCCAACCGGTTCAGGCCAGAGGGGCACTGGAAACTGTTCGTCGCTTGTGCCAACGCATCAATGAGGTGATGATCTATGCCCAAAATACGGGGCTGATTGATGCTGTTCCCAGCGTTAATATCGGTAAAGCCTTCGAGAAGCCTCAGAAAAAGAACATGCCCAGCATTCGACCAGATCAGCTACCTCAACTGATGCAGACAATGCGAACAGCCAGCATTAGCCTTTCCACACGCTGCCTGTTCATGTGGCAACTTTTTACTATTACCCGCCCTGCCGAAGCGGCCGAAGCTCGCTGGGAAGAGGTAGACATAGAAGCGCGAGAGTGGAAGATTCCTGCAGCACACATGAAAATGAACCGCGACCATACTGTTCCATTGTCAGATGAAGCAATTGCAATACTGGAGATGATGAAGCCGTTAAGTGGAAATCGAGAATTTATCTTTCCCAGCCGCATCAAGCCAAACCAGCCGATGAACAGTCAAACCGTTAACGCATCGCTGAAACGCGCAGGGTTTGGTGGAGTGCTCGTTTCACACGGTTTGCGATCTATTGCCAGTACAGCTCTCAACGAGGAAGGATTTCCTCCTGATGTTATTGAAGCAGCTCTTGCCCATGTAGATAAGAATGAGGTCCGTCGCGCGTATAACCGCAGTGACTATCTTGAGCAGCGTCGTCCAATGATGCAATGGTGGGCTGACTTCGTTATGGCTGCTGACCGCGGAAGTATGATTGAGGGAGGTATGAGAGGAGTGCGTTTAGCGGGGTGACGGATAATTAATGACGGTTCCCACTTTAGAAGTGGGCTGAATGAGACTTTATATTTCAAGCCGAAGTTAATAGTTTTAGAAATCAAGCTAATTAGCATAATATCTCTTAATTGAAGGGATATGGAGCCGCAGAAATAAATGAAGACACGGCAGTAGCGCAAAAATCGATCTTTGATCTGGAAGTAATCTTCGAGCTGTCTCGCAACAACGTTAATGAACTTGAACGGCTGTTGAACGAGCTGACCTTCCGCAATACTGCCAGGGCCTGAGCCTTGACGACTAAAATCGAGCAAGCCCGAACTGTACTTAGCGATCACAGCGTGGGCTCAACGTGGGGGTCCTGTACATCAGCGTGTCATCCCGGTTCGGCGTCCACGCAAACCTTCCAAGTTACACCCCGTGATGCTTCTGCAACAGTAGTGCAACAGCAGTTCGGCGAAGACCAGATCGACCAAGGTTCACTCCCCCTCTTTCTCTCCTACAGTTAAGGCGAATGATACGCACGTGATACTGGCAGCAAGGACAGCCCTCGATCATAGAGCAGAACATGCGTCTGCGTCTCGACAGTGAGACTGATTTGCTGCGGGCGCTGGGAGCAGAAAGTGGGATGAGTGGAGTCGTGACCGTGTAGGCACGACCCACACGTTCCAGGGCCGAGAAGCGGACACGATCATCCCGTTGCTAGGTGCGCCTAAAGCTAGCCAGCAAAGAGCCCGCCAAACATAATCAATGTAGCCGTCTCACGCGCCAAGCAAAACCTGTATGTGGTTGGCTCGGCTGCTGCATGGGCAGGGGCGGGTACTAGTCTGCAGGTTCTGAAGCGGGAATTGGAGCAATCAGCCTGACAATCTCCGAGGCTACTCCCTGTTGAGGGTAAATCCCCAAGCTTCGTAATCAGTGGCTAAAGACAGTTGCTTGTATTGCTGAGAGTAAAGGGGACGGGGCTTTTTCTATTCAGTTGTTGCTTTGCTCATGATCCACCTCTGTCAGTGGTTTTAATCACTTAACGAGGTGTCTATCAAGAATAGGTTAGATCATCGTGCTGCTCGAACGACAGGCCGAGAATTCGATTTCGCAGTTCGCACCAGCGAAGTGGGAGCAGTCAACTACCCGCTAATTGTGCATAGTCATTTAAGGGTTGATTAGGTAGACTATTAATGATTTTAAACGACTCTAGTCTTTTTTGGAAGGGTGCCACTGTTATGACCGCCGAACCCTGGGTCACCGCCCTCGACGTTGCCCAACACTTGGGTGTTGTCAAAGATACTGTCTACCGCTGGCGCGAACGCCAGGGACTACCCGCCCATAAAATTGGCCGGCTGTGGAAGTTTCAGCTGTCTGAAGTGGACGAATGGGTGCGGGCTGGTGGGGCGTGTGAGCCTGCTGAGGGAGGTAGCACAGAATGACTTCAAACCGTGACGAAGCACAGACTCGCACCGAGATTATTGATTCGCAGCTCTCTCGCTCTGGCTGGTCACGAAGTCGACGTACCCTTATGGAGGAATTTCTGCTCAAAACGGCGGAGCCCGAGATTACCGATAAGGACTACCAATTTGCGGATTACATTTTGCTCGGCTCAGACGGCAAACCAATTGCTGTAGTCGAGGCTAAACGATCATCTCGCGATGAACTCGCAGGAAAGCGCCAGGCTGCAGATTACGCGGATGCGATCAAAACCCAATTTGGCAGCGACCCGTTTATTTTCCTCACCAATGGCAAAGAAATTCAATTTTGGGATCGTGCTCGTTACGCCCCTCGCAAGATCTCCGGTTTTTATACCCGAGATGATTTGGAGCGCCTACGACACCAGCGTCAGTTCGCCGAGCCCGTGGGCAATGTAACTATCAATGCTGACATAGCCGGACGCGACTATCAAAACGAGGCTATTCGTCGCGTCACTGAAGGCGTAGATGCCGCCAGGCGCAAGTTCCTATTGGTGATGGCGACTGGTACGGGCAAAACGCGAACGACCATTGCCCTAGTTGATACCTTGCTGCGCTCCAAGCGCGTGCAGCGAGTGTTGTTCCTGGCAGACCGACGGGAATTGGTGCGTCAGGCTATGTCGGAGTTCAAATCATATCTGCCCAATGAAAGCCTGGCTCGCATCGAATCTGGCGAAACTTCTGGAGCTCGCATCCAGTTTTCCACCTACCCAAGCATGATGCAGGTGTATTCGCGCCTGTCAGTCGGTTATTACGACCTGATCGTAGCCGATGAAAGTCACCGCTCCATCTACCAGCGCTACAAGGCTATTTTTGATCATTTTGATGCGATACAGCTCGGGCTAACCGCAACCCCAACCGATTACATCGACCATAACACATTTGAACTATTCGATTGTGGCGACGGAGTTCCCAGCTATTACTACAGTTACGAACAGGCCATCGCTGATCAGAACCTAGTGAATTACCGTGTGCTTGACGCACAAACCAACTTTCAGCTTCAAGGTATTCAGGGGGACGCACTACCCGGGCCCTTGAAGCAAATGGCACGTGATCAAGGCGTAGATCTTGATGAGCTCAATTTCGATGGCAGCGACATCGAAAAAGGCATCATCAATCAAGGAACCAACGATGCCATGGTGAAAGAGTTTATGGACAAAAGCCGCAAAGATGTTCGCGGCCTGCCGCACAAGTCTATCATCTTCGCCGTCAGTCACGCTCATGCCAAAAGGCTTTACGAAGGCTTTAATCGCCTATATCCAGAACTGCAACGCCTGGGCATGGCCGAAATCATCGACAGCCACATGGAGCGTGCTGACGCCACGTTGGACGATTTCAAATACCGTACCATGCCGCGTGTGGTCATCTCGGTGGATATGCTTGATACCGGAGTGGACGTTCCAGCTATTCAAAATTTGGTCTTTGCCAAGCCTGTATTTAGTAAGGTCAAGTTCTGGCAGATGATCGGGCGTGGCACACGACTACATATCGACAAGGCAACAGGCGAAATCAAGAAGGATTTTCTGATCATTGATCACTGGAAAAACTTCGCCTACTTCAAGCTCAAACCCGATGGCGAAGTGGAGTATCCGAGTGAGCCGCTGCCAGTGCGTCTGTTCCGCCTACGGTTGGAAAAGTGGCTGCTTCTGCACTCCCAGCAGCAAGATACACAAACAACTATCGCCGCTTTGCTGGCCATGCTGGATGCTTTACCTCGGCACAGCATCAACGTGCGGCCGCATTGGGATGATCTCGACACGCTGGTGCGGCAATGGCCAGAGCCAAGCCAAAGCGCACTGGAGCATCTATCCAGGACCATCGCGCCATTGATGCGCTTTGCACTGTCGGTATGCTTGGAAGAATTGCAGTTCCGCATCTGGTGTGAGCGTCTTACTGTGGCCTGTCTTAAGGGCGATGCTCTCGAACAAACCAAAGTGCAGGAACGCATCCAAGAGGCTGTGAGCAGCTTAGCCGACAACATCCCCGAAGTGCAACGTGTGGCTGAACAACGAGTTTGGGTGCAATCTGCTGGTTTTTGGCAGCACCTAAATACGGCACGTCTGAGCACGCTGCAATCCGTGTTCTCACCTTTGATGCGCTATCGCACATCTATACCAAGCCGCACGGTCGAAATCAATCTACCGGACAGCATTACGCAACGTAGCTGGATAATTTATGGCCCTACCGGAGAAGGAGCTTTTGCGGAAAGCTATCGTGAGCAAGTAGAAGCGTTGGTACGCCGGCTGGCGGGCCAGCTACCAGAATTAGCCAAACTCAAACAAGGAGAGCATCTGGATGACGAGGAATTGGACCAAGTCAGCAAAACATTGAACCAAGCTGATCTGTTCGTTACCGAAGACACCTTGCGCAAAGCTTTTGAAGCCCCAGTTGCATCTCTGGCTGATTTTTTACGCCACATACTTTGTGAAGGTGCGCATCTGCCTAACCGCGAGCAGCGCATCAATGCCGCTTTTGAAGCATTCATTGCCGCTCACGGCTATTTGCGTGCCAATCAACTTAACTTCCTACGCGCTGTAAAGGCCGCGGTGCTGCGCCACGGGTGCATTACCCGTACAGCACTCGGCGAACCACCGCTCTCGCGCGTGGGCCGAGTGGAAACGCTATTTCCGCCGCAGGATATCGACGAACTTATCAACCTCGCCAACCAACTGTTGGACGACGTAGCCTGATTTATCAAGGACACCCTGAATGCTTGCACCTCATATCAAGAAAAAAGTTGACGAACTTTGGAACCGCTTTTGGGCAGCTGGCCTCACCAACCCCTTGGTGGCAGTTGAGCAAATCACCTATCTGCTTTTCCTTAAACGTCTGGAAGACATCGATCTCAAGCGCCAGCAACGAGGCTTTTCCTCCATTTATGTGGGTTACGAATCCTGTAAGTGGAGTTACATCCGTCAAGAAAAGACCAATCCCGGCCATTTGATTGACGTGGTTTTCCCGTGGTTACGGGAGCTCGATAAACACTTCAGCAGCGCCAGCGCCGACGGTACAGAGCTATCCAGCCTCAATAACCGCATGGCTGATGCCTACTTCCAGCTAGACCCCAACAAAGGCAAGGTGCTGAGCGACGCGATTGATGCCATCGATCAACTCTTCGCCAGAGCGGGTGAAGGCTCAGCCGCCCAAGACATCATGGGCGACACCTTTGAGTACCTGCTTAGCGAAGTAGCCACGGCAGGTAAGAACGGCCAGTTCCGTACACCGCGACATTTGATCCGTTTCATGGTTGAGCTACTCGACCCTGAGCCAGGCCAAAGCGTCATAGATCCCGCCGCCGGTACAGGTGGTTTTCTGTTTAGCACTCAGCAGTACTTAATGCGTAAATTCTCCGCGCAAGACAATCTCGTGTTGGAATGGGACGGCACCCCGCATCGCACCGATGGCGCCGCCGCTACACCAGAGCAATATGACGCCATCCACAACGGCGCCTATTTTGTCGGCCTCGATAACGACCGTACCATGGCCCGCATCGGCTGGATGAACCTAGTGCTGCATGACGTGATCGACCCGCACTTGCTGCAGGGCGACTCCCTTAGCAAACGTGAAGGAAAAGCCAGGCTTAAAGAACTGCTTGAGCCCGGCAGCTACCAATTCGTGCTGGCCAACCCACCCTTTACCGGAACAGTCGACAGCGGCGATCTGGAGCCTGACACCGTACTATTCCCACGCGTGGGCGGTGGCGGTAAGAAAAAGGATGAATCAATCACCAACAAGAGCGAACTGCTCTTTCTGTGGTTGATGCTCGACTTACTCGATATTGGTGGGCGCTGTGCGGTGATCATCCCCGAGGGTGTTTTGTTCGGCAATACCGATGCCCACGTGCGTTTACGCCGCGAGCTGCTGGTCGAGCATATGGTGGAAGGGGTAATTTCCCTTCCCGGCGGCGTTTTTCAGCCCTACACCGGCGTCAAGACCTCGATCCTGATCTTCAGAAAAGTCACTCGGCGCGACAACAAGCAAAGCCTGCCCAGCAATGCAGCGCCACTGACCGAACACGTTTGGTTCTATGAGGTAGAGGAAGACGGTTACTCAAAAGATGCCAAGCGCAATCCACGCCCAGGCCAACAAAACGACCTATGGGATGCACTCATCAAATTCAAAGCCTGGATCGAGCACGGTCGCAGTGGCGCGCAAAGCCATGAAAAGACTTTGCTGCAACCCAGTTTTCACACCGAACGCTGGCGCCAGGCCCTGCTGCGTGACACTGCCGACAAACTCACACCCGCAGGTGAAGCTTTCTCGACCTTGCCCGACACCAGTATGTGGGACGGTCAGGTATGGGGCATACACGAGCTGTTTCCCGAGCTTCCTGCTGATCCAAAAGAAGCAGAAGACCTGGTGCGCAACGAAGCCAGCCGGACACTCTACGATTTGGTGATCCAGTTCTTCGCAGCCCCCACCCAGCCTATATGGATCAAGTGGAAAGATAAGGCCACTGCTGCCAAACAAATGGATAGCGACAAGGCGCTGGCGGAATGGAAAAGAGCCATCAAAGTACCGCAACAAGAATTCAACCGTGCCGTACGCGATGTGCAACGCTTTTTTGAAGCGGAAGATGGGCCCGCGCTACTGCTGTGGAAAGACATGGTCAAGGATGCGCTCAAAGCCGGCTTGTCCTACCACCAGCAGGCAGTCATACAAGCGCCCACGGAACAGCTCAGCACCTATGAGCCGGTGGCCGACCTGAACGCTGCTCTGGAAGGCATCGCTCGCGAAGTAGCCAAGCTCGACGGCTTTGACGTAACCCTACGTAGCCTAGCTATTGATCAAGCTACCGAGCTCAAAGCTGCCAAGCATTGGGTCGTCCCAGTGCGGGCTTGGGCGCGTAACGACGAGTGGCAAAGTGCAGACGGCCAGCTCGTAGGTTCACACAACGCAGATGGATTAGTGCGGCCTTCTTATGTGGAAGCGATGCTGGCCGATGGGCTCTATACCGAAAAAGGTGTACTGAAAGATGGCTTGCTAGACTCGGACTGCATCGAGGCTCGGGACTGGAACCTCTCCGCTGGCCAGTACAAGCCATTCGACTTCACACAACTTAAGAGCGACAAAAGCGTGGCCGAATTGATTGGTGCGCTTAAAACTACCGAGCAAGAGATTATCAAAGGCTTGGACAAATTGCTGGCGATGGTGGAGGGGCGGGAATGAATTGGCCGCAAGCCCCACTATCTCCATCGCTCGCAAAAGTTGTTAGGGGTGTAACGTTTTCCCAAGCCGATGCCTCCAGCGATCCATTTGACAATGGCGTACCAGTATTGAGAGCTGGGAATATTCAGGAGCGACTAATTACTGAAGCCGACTTGGTCTGGGTCAACCGTAAATTTGTTAGCAAAGAGCAGTTCTTGCAACGCAATGACATTGTCGTTTGCACCTCCTCGGGTAGCGCTTCGTTAGTCGGTAAGTCTGCAATTCTGAACCATAGCTTTGAAGGCACTTGGGGAGCTTTTAATGCGGTTGTTCGGTGTAATCCCGATGTGTTGATGCCTGAATACATGGCGTATTGGCTTTCGTCCGCAGCGTTCCGTTCTTGGAAAGATCGCCAGGTGCAAGGCGCAAATATTCAAAACATCAAGCAGTCTTCTCTTGAATCAATTCGAGTTCCACTCCCCTCTCTCCCCGAACAACAGCGCATCGTCGATGTACTGCAACAGGCGGAGGTAGCATACGATTGTCAATCGCGACGTCAGCACCTTGATTGGATGATCAAGTCAGCTCTTGACCACTTGGTACTCCCTCGCGACAAGTCGGAGTGGGTACAACTTGGATGTCTCGTCGAAACCCGATATGGTACATCAATTTCAGCTGACGCCACGGCTGACACAGGCGTGGCAGTTCTTCGAATCCCAAATGTTATGGGAGGTGAAGTTGATACCGACGACTTAAAGTATGTCAATCTGACGCAAGCTGAGCTAAAGCGCCTGAACTTGACGTCTTCGGATGTATTAATTGTTCGCTCTAACGGCAATCCTGACTATGTTGGGAGATCGGCCCCCATCACCGCAGACGTTGCCAAATCTGATATGGTCTATGCATCGTACCTGATTCGCTTACGAACAGACATGACGCGTTTGTTGCCGGAATATCTAAGTGCATTTTTAAACAGCGCTTATGGTCGTGCAGCGATGCGAAATGCTATTCGTACAACAGCTGGTCAGAGTAACCTGAACGGCGAGAATTTGACAAAGGTTCAGTTGCCGATACCTTCCATTGAAGAGCAGGTCCGTTTCCGTGATATATGGTTACAGGTTCGGGAGCTTCGCAGACTCATTTCTAAATCGGAAAAAATAGCAGCCGAATTGTGTGATGTATTGAGCATTGCAGCAATGTCTGGCGAGTTGACCGCAGATTGGAGACGGAATCATGCCGATGAAATCGCTGAGGCATCACACGCGCGCGATACCTTGCTTCGCGAGCGAGGCACTAAGATCGCGTTAAGTACCAATGCAGTCGTCACTTCCTCAGTACAAACCGATTCCACCACCCACACCGAGCGCCAATGGTTGCTCAGCGAGATCAGTGAGTTCCAGCGCCAAGTGTTGGCGGCCTTCACAGATTATTGCCAGGAGAATGGCCAACCCTTGCTGGTAGAAGATCCGGAGGTCTTTTCTCGATTTTGTGATGACGCGGCTGCGACGGAACGTTTACAAGCCTTTGGCCAGTCGCACGGCAATCGCATCCGCCGCTCCTTGAGCCAATTGGCTTCACTGGGCTTGATCGCCAAAATCACCTTGCCCAAGCAAGACCTGGAAAGCGGCGAGCTAGATTACCTTAAAGCCTTCCGCCCCTTACGCCCGGAAGAGTTCACACGTATGGCAGATGTGCAGACTCTGCGTAAAACGTTGACGTCCGGTGTTGACCAGCAGCACTACCATTTTGAAGTCCAGCTGGACTACGAGACCTCTGCACACGCTGGAGCAAGCGGAATGTTCCAAGTTTTCGCCGTTGAAGATGAAGACGGACAAGACTTCACTCACTTGGTGGACTTGGGCAAGCATTACGCCTCGCTCGATGAGCTGAAAGAAGACATCGCCAGCGCGCTCAAGGTAGAGGCGCGGCAAGTTGATTTGGAGTCTGTCTAATGCGTCTTCGTTACTTACGTCTGCAAAACTACCCGCCCATCTCTGACATCAAGGTGTGTTTCGCCAGCGGTTCGCCGCTGGCGCGCGAGTGTGCCATTCGTTTCGTCGTCGGTGTGAATGGCAGTGGTAAGTCCAACCTTCTGCGAGCTGTCGCCGAGGTTTTCTTGGCATTAGCAGATGGACAGCGAACCCTTTTCCCTGTGCAATTGGTATATGAACTTGGGAGACGCGGCGCACCTAACGCGCGAACATTGATCGTGGATTGGCTCGGAGATCGTCAGTCCGCGAGCCTGTGGATTGCCGACAAATTTTCCTTCCCAGACAACCTGACGGCGGATCAATTCGAGCAAATGCTTGCGCATTTTTCAGCCGAATCCAGCGATATTCCTTCGGAATTTCGACCTCTTGTGCACAAAGGTGAATGGCCCACAGGATCGGTGACACCACACAGCATTGCCTTACCTTCCGCCGTTCTGGCCTACACCACCGGAGATTTGCGCCCTTGGCGTTCTGTATGGAATCGCAATCAGCGCGCAGAAGGTATACTTGATAGCAATGATAATGCCCAAAGTGACGAACGCCCCGCAGGCTGGACCGCCGCTCAGGAAAATGCCTTTCAAGCAGTGCAACAGTCGTGGGGGAATACCCAACGGCAGCCACAGAATGCAAACCTTGGCGAGATGGATAGCTTCCGCCGCCCGGTTTTGCTTGACGCCACATTGCTGAAATGTGCGCTGCTGGCTGTGGCTTTGCCACAGGCCTTGGTTGAAACAAAAGACCAGTCAGGGCGAGCTGATAACAAAAATTCTTTGCAAAAGCTGCTGGAGCGGGGGGGGTGGCACCACTTGGTTTCTATCGCATTCCGTTCGCGTTTACAAGCGACTCAATGGGATCAGAAACTGTGTGAAACTGCCCATGATTGGTGGTTGTGTGCCAGTGAAGTTGTCGCAGAGCCGCATCCTGCGGAACCTCGTCGTATCCTGTGGTTCGATTTCAAAGGCCCCTTCAACGCACAAGGCATCTCGTTTTTGTCACCCGCCCGCGATGAGTTGCAAACCTGCACCAGCCAGGGCGAAGCGCTTTGGGCGTTACTCGGCGGCGCCAAGGACGTGAGCAGCTTTGAGCTTTTCACCCGTTTGTTGGAGCTGAATCAGGCAGGTATGTTTGATGATGTGCTGTTGCGCTTGCGCCGAACACCCGCACCTGACGAAGGCACCGACTCCAATTCGGTTGACATTGGCATACTGCGCTACGAGGAGCTTTCAGACGGTGAGCAAATGGTGTTGGGTCGCATGGCGCTGTTCCACCTGCTGGAAGGCCAGCAGGACGCCTTACTACTACTCGATGAGCCCGAAACCCATTTCAATGACAAATGGAAGCGTGAGATTGTTGACATCATCGACGATGCGATTGGCAAGACCAGTAACGATGTATTGATTTCCACCCATTCCGCCATCGTGCTTTCGGATGTGTTCAACAACGAAATAGTGATGGTACAAAAAACGGCGGATGGCTCCACCGTGCGCAACGTGGACGAACCGACGTTCGCTACCGACCCCAGCGCGTTGATGATGACTGTGTTTGGTGCTGATGACAGCATTGGCAAACGCGCCCAGGAGTTTATCGAAGACAAGCTACAGCAAGCCACCGGCACACCCGAAGACATCGCCGATCTGGAGCGTCTGATCGCCCGTATGGGTTCGGGCTTTTATCGCAGTGAATTGCGTACCCTGTTGAATACCTGGCGGGGTCGTAATGCTTAAGCCTATCCACCGCGTCACGTGTTCTCCTGCGTTGGTCGCATGCCAGCGGTTGATGCAACGTTTTGCACTGTGGTTGTGTGCTCCTGCCACCACAGGACCTCACATCAGTCAGCAAGGGTTACAGCCACCTGTACTGGCTAGCACCATTGAGGCGAATTGGTTGTGGGACTTTCTCCAGCGAGTTGAAGCCGGTCAATCGCTATTGAATTGTGCACAAACGATTGCAGCCATGCCTTCGGCCCAGAAGACGGCGTTGAGGGCTTGGATACAGACAGTCTCTGCTCTTGCAACTCAGTTTCAACCTAGACCAACTCTGTGGCCAATCAATTGTCCTGTAAATAGCACTTCTGATTGGAAGGCATTCAAAACATTGATGGAAGCCTTTTACGAAAAAGGATTTCGTAGTGGCTTGCCATACCAGCCAAATGGCACCCCCACCGCTGTTAATGGCGTTAAATACGCTGACTATGTGGAAGCTTTCCGCAATGCGCATCGTCTGAACCCAGTTCCAGATGCTCGAGAGGTTTGCGTGCTATGCGGTGGCCCGCTTGGCGACACACCTCACGTTGACCATTGGATTATTAAGAGCAAGTTTCCGCTATTGAGCGTATGTGCTGAAAACCTCACGCTGATATGCAGTACCTGCAACGAAGCTCCAAACAAAGGGGACAAACCTGTGCATTCCAACGGCAGCTTTGCCGATTGGTTTCACCCATACTTGCGTCCAAGCAATGGCACGGTACGCCTAGAGTACGTGCTGGCTGATCTGTCTGTGCAGTGCTCGTCCGTCACCCCTGCAGATCAGCCCAAATCAGCCAAACTCGACGAGCTGCTCAACCTGAGCACTCGGTGGACGCGGGAGTTTAAAGCGGAATATGCCAAGCATCAGGATGTACTTAGGCGTAGAGAACAGCGCCGGCTCCAAAATGCACAGGCGCGGCATAGCGTGGCCGATATTCAGTCCTACGTACAGCAATGGCAGGCAGATCTGGTGCATAGCGAACCTCATCATGAAGTGCATCAGACTTTGGCTCTTGCATTGCAGGAACCTTCTCGCCTGGCAGCGTGGCACAGCGAGTTGGGTCTCTAGTGTCGGAAGCGAAGCCCAAGACAAGTTATATAGCCCCCGCTTGAGGCTAATGTGGCCCCTTGCGTTGGATAGCCAGTTTAGTACTCAGCGCTTAACTGATTCTACTTATCAGCGCTGTCAAAAGTAGGGGGATTACCGGCCCGCCTAAGAATGATGTTGTACTACTGCTACGTTAACATGCGGGCAAATGAACTGGGGATGCAGAACTGGCCGTATTCGCTGAAAATGTCGGCAACTACTATATGGATGACGGAGGAAACCGTTAGAGACTGTACCATCTCGAACTTCCGTTTCACTCTACGAATAGCTGGTTTGGTTTTGTTTCATAGCTGCGTCAGATCAAACCTGAGCTAAGAGCAGATAAAGCCAGGCCCAATAGCTTATTGTTTATCAAATAATTAAGCTATGAGCCAGCTTGTGCCGAAGTTACTATATCTTCATCGCCTACGTTGACGGGTTGAAGAGCATCCCTGACACCATTAATGCAGTTTGTGTATCATTCACATGGTGCGTAAGAGCCTGCGGCTCGTATCATAGAAGGACTACAAAGCATTACCCATGACCTGAGGCACCAACGGCAGAGGCGGTTTTATCGATGTTGATTTTCATTGTACTAAGGGAATGTAAACAGAGGGAAGGTTCAGAGTTGTCACCCCATCAGGGGCAATAACCTGCCGGGTAAGAAACATTATCAGGAAGAGCGTTCAGGTGATTTTTGTACAGGTGTGGATACCACTCGTTTTTCTCTGATTTCCTGGTTAACCACCATCAGACAGTCATCGCAGAATTCTTTATCCAGCCCGAAAATCCGGTCCAGAACGCCTCTTTTCTTGTTACATCTAGCACATCTTTTCATTCCATCACCTGCTGTCGCATTCCCATGCCGTGCCCACAGGACAAAAGAAGGCTGCCCGCCAGAAGACAGGAAATAAATTAATAAACAATACGTTAAATGAGTTTTTGGAAATCTAGCACAGGTACTACCGGGCCGGATAATTCATTTTGCAGATCAATTTTTACCAATCGATCGGTTTAATCGATCATCTTTTTCACTCTGCGTTACACGCCACTTGCATTCCTGTTCTCTTTACAGGTGCGATCAGTTTTTTGAACTACTGGAAAGGATGCACTACCAATTGGATAGTCAAACCATTCCCGATAACTGACATTATGTGGAATTGAAAATCCACAAAAACTATTAACGCCTTGAATGGCAGATATGAGCGAGGAACGGACCTTAGTGTTTCAAATATTAGGACTTGCGGTTGCACAGTGGTAAGGCCTGTAGTCAGGTGCTTACAGGCGCGCCGCATTTGGTAGTGTGGTTTACAGCACCATTTTCAGGGCTGATATTAGGAAACCGACCGGTTCATTTGGTGGAATATCCTGGAGAGCGGCCCGCATGCGTCTGCGCCCTCAGCTATTAGGCTGCGTGAACGTTTATTGCTTCCAGAGGGAATGGAGGAAACATGGGGGTTAAATTTCGCACCTGATGATGTGTGTCATACCTGCTATAGCCCTGTTTGTACTAATGTAATATTGACTCTTTATCGTACGAGTGGTAATGATTTGTTACATTCATAATTTAACAGGCAGTTTATGACTCTTCTGGTGACGGCTGAATGTGTTGACGATCTGTTAAAAGATGTCCATCAGGCGATCCTGACTGACGGACTCTGGAATACTCCCACTAAAGGAGCAAATATTGAGATTCTGGGAGCCTACCTGATTCTCACCGATCCTCGCCGCAGAATAAGCAGGACAGAATCCCGCGGTAAAATTATCAGCTGTCTGGGGGAATTGCTGTGGTACCTCTCAGCACGGAACGATCTCGATTTCATCCAGCACTTCATACCTCGCTACGTAAAATACGCTGAATCCGACGGCAGAATACATGGGGGATATGGTCCGAGATTATTTAGTATGCACGGGCTGTATAATCAGCTGGAAAATGTCATCAGTCTGCTGCAGGAGAAAAGAACCACTCGACGCGCACTGATACAACTGTTTGATGCCTCAGATCTGGTTACGGATAATCCAGAACAGACAGAATATGCCGATATTCCGTGCACGATATCGTTGCAATTTATTGTCAGACAAGACGCACTGCATCTTTTTGTCTGTATGCGCTCTAACGATGCCTTTATGGGCTTACCCCATGATGTGTTCGCCTTCACGATGTTACAGGAACTGGTCGCCCGCCTCACCGGGTGCAAACTGGGGCATTATCATCACTTCGTCTCAAGCCTCCATATCTATAAAGAACATTTTGAACAAGTAAAAGCGCTACAGCAAGAAGGCTTTATGAGTACCTTGCCGGTGATGGGTGATATGCCTGAAATTCAATCCTTAAAGGACATTACAGTCATCCTTGAAGCAGAAAAGGCTCTGCGGGAGAACAAGGAACTTGATATCGATACCATGCCCCTAAGTGACTACTGGAAGGATTTGCTGCGCGTGATAAAGACCCATTTTTTGTTGCGTTCACATACGTCGGCACACGATGAGCTGGCCCGCCGGGAGCTGACTGCACTGAATAATCAGGAATACCGATTTATTTTTGACGGGAAAATATAATGAACAGACACAGTCAGGCCAGCCAGTTGGTCGCCGCTCTTCAAAACTTCAGTCGCGATGAACATCCCCTGAACGGACTAAGTTCTCCGGCTCACTATAATGTATTAGCCTTTCAGATTATCGACAGTATTCGCCGCATTCGCTATATGGCAACTCTGACATCACGAACCGATTATATGGATCCGCTAAGAAAAGAGCCAAACTCAGATTTATTTGATCCTCTTCGTGCTGCGTGTTTGCATCTGCGTGACAACAACTATGACGAAGCCTGCTGGCTGGTTTTCCTAGCCACGCATTTTGGCCGGAGTAATAAAACTGGCTGGGTTTTGTGCCGCGATATTTACAGTGGACTGGGTACCCAGACGTGGACATGGGATGCCATAACGGATGACTTTGATGCTTTTGAACATTGGTTTGCCAGCGTTTCTGATGAGCTGACTCTACACAGCAGTCTCAGGCAGTATGGTAACCACCGCAAATATGAAACGAAAAAATATCATTCACGTCGTTCTATACCTATCGTTTTTCGTTCTTATCTCGGATTCATCGGTGCGACATACAGCCACGAGGCCCGGTTTGCAGAAGCAAGGAGTCTCGCGGCTACACCTGCTACTCTTTTCGAATTGCTATATTCAGGCCTGAATGCGGTGGTTTCATTCGGACGAACCGCCCGATTTGATTATCTGACTATGCTAAGAAAAACCGGGCTCATCGAGGCAGAACCGGGGCATGCTTTTTTGAAGGGAGCTACCGGCCCTCTCCAGGGAAGTCGGCTACTGTTCAGTAACAGCCGGAGCGCCGGTGACAGACTAGAGACTCTGAATGATAAACTGGCAGAGCTTGCCGAAATTATCCCTGCACCTTATCTCAGGATGCAGGTCATTGAAGACGCGCTGTGTAACTGGCAGAAGTCACCTGATCGCTACGTCTATTTTGGCGGATGAACTTATACAATATCTTCTTTACTGAATCTCACCTTAAGCCGGTTAAGGTGAGAAAAAGGAATGTTGCCCTCATGTTGTAAGTACCCGAGTACAATCCCTTTTGATACACCCATTTTCCTGGCTGTGCGGACGATGTCCCTCCAGTGGCGAACACCATAGCTCCTGAGTTGCTGCCTGTATTCTTCCGGAATGAGGACGTCTACCGCAAACGTATCGGCTTCTTTTTCCTCTTCTGTCGTCAGGCCTTCTTTACCTTCCGCACGGACCCGCACTGCCTCATGCAGAATGAGATGCCCGATCTCATGAAACAACGTAAACCAGAAATGGTCATCGGTGAGATAGCGGAAACTCATGACAAGCGTGGCGCGGTCTGGAGTGAAAAAGCAGGTGGCACCACTGGCCCGACATCCCCTGGGCGTTGGCAGCACGATTAGCGAAACCCCAGCAGTCGCGAGAAGCCGGCGAATATGGGGGATAAAAATACCCATATCAGGTTCGTTTGTTGCTCTCCGAAGTTCCGGCAAAAGCGCCTGCAGCGCCTTTTTATTCCATTCTGCGCAGACCTGTTTTGCACTCAGCTGTTCTGCCCGGGTCAGCCATACCAGATCGGCGACAGGCTCAGTCGTCAGATTCAGTGATTTACGAAAGGCGACCAGTGGAGCATCAGAATGTATTTTGTGAAAAAACTCACTCACGGAGTGTATACCGAAGAACGACAGACAGTGCTGGAATTTACTTTCCCGCGTTGTGGTTTTCGGGATCCAGCCAAACTCCATCATATCTCGTACGGGCAATGATTCCAGCCAGTCGCTGTTCACTTTCTGGATATGTTCTATTTGCTGGCGATAAGCATCTTCGCGCCTAATCCAGAAATCCGTCGATACGCTGAACAGATCTTCGAGTTTGTCGGCCAGGGACGGATTCAGTCGGAGTTTCCCTTCAAGAAGTTGCTGACCCCGATCAAGGGACAAACCTATCTTCTTACTCAGCTCCTCATCAGAAATCCCGTGTTCATCCATCAGATCTATAATCGTATCACCGGGTGGAGATACCCAGTCAGGCTGGAAGTCCTGCGTTACCATCATTTCACATCACCTATGAACACTAACCGTATCCGGCTGACCTGGGACCAGTCAATCGTATTGTCCTGATTTTTGGGCTGAACCGTATTCCCACAAACAAATCCCATTTTTTTATCACCGAAAAGGGTAATTGTAATACACTCTTCCCCTTCCTCAAAGCATACCTCCGGCGAACCGACGGGCAACGCTAATATGTTGTCCGCCACGGCGATATCGGAAAGGCGTGCGCGTAGCTTGGATGCCAGTTTTTCACCAAGGTTCTCATTTGCATTGTGCATACTCTCACAAAGAGCTCTTAACTTTTTGCTTTGAAAGGTAATGAACAAGGTTATCCACTTTTAATTTTTCTCATTGCTACGTTTATAGCAAACTTACCGTTCAATCACAAAATGCGATGCGCCATCGCAATGGACTCAGCATATATTTAATGTTAATGATAGCGCTTAAAATGACGGATACGTAGCGGGAATCATGAAAGATAAACATCAAGAAACCGAAGCACTGAAAGATGTGTTAGCTGAAATGCAACGGCAGGATGACAAATGGGGAGCAGACCGCAATCTGGATCCTTTCATCTGGGGTGCCATCCTTGGGGAGGAAGTGGGAGAGTTTCATCAGGCCGTTCTCCATGACCGTTTTGGGGGAAAAGCAGCCGGTACCAGCAGAGAAGAAGCGGTGCAGATTGCTGCGGTCGCGCTGCAAATCATTGAATATTACGATCGCGTAAAAACCCGCTGATCACCGACCATTGTCCTGTTGGCATCGCCTCGTATTTTTTCTGCGCTCCTTGACCTCTAGGAATGAGTGTCATCTTCTTAAGACGAGTCTGGACGTCATGCTTGAACCACAGGACGCTGCCCTGTGCCAGAACAGTCGCGCCTAAAGCCAGCATGCCATCATATGGACCGCAAGCCTTTACTGAAGATGGCGCTCCGGCCCCCAGAAAGACTTTCTGGTTTTCGGTCATTCGGTCCTAGGCATTCTCAATTCTCTGCAGACACTCATTGCACAAATCAGTCCAGGCTTCTGCGGAGCCCATCCTGTTGATCAGGGCGTAACTGTCGATCATAACCAGGTCATTGATTTTTTTTTCGAAGAAGGGCCTCCTCGTGCAAGGCAGTGAGCAATATCCATTGCGATCTCACCTCATCTATAAAGTTTTCAAGGCCACTTATCATCGCATCAAATGACTGCTTCCTAGGTGGTCAGTTAAGGTAACCAACTTAGTGGCACGACGTAGGCCGCAATGGCCGTCACAACCATTACTCCGTCCAGCAGCGTGCCCAACGCTATGTAAGAGGAGTACGAATGCGTCTCACAGACCACTGGATTATCCACGATAAGATCTCAATTGACACGGTAGCTCAACGACTCGGCTATGCCTCACAGGCAGGGTTTAGAAGAGCTTTAAGCGCATCAATGGATATCCACCGGGCGCTATGAGGCAACGTTCAGCGAGAAGCATTAATAAAGTAAATGATTGAACGTTATATCTATAATTTTCTGGATTCGCTGCAGGGGGGCCGCGCATACCCTGAATCACTTAAAAGTGTAACTCTCAGGGTTCGAACGACTATATCTGGCACATAGCGGCCAGAGTTGGGGTGGGCTGGTCCGCTCTAAGCGAGGAGAGGAAATCACAGTCGTTGTCACAATAGATGAGGGTCAACTTAAGTTGTGTTCTGTTACGCAATGGTGAGCAGGTCAAGTCTGTTTTTCAGTGTGACGACTCAACTAGATATCACCACACACAGTCGCAATCTCGTATTCTTTTCTCATCAAAGGGAGAAAAAACTTTTAGGCACCCAAATAGGCACCTAATAAAAGTTGAACTAGCAGTTATTCAATTAAATTCAATTTATTACACAACCAATTCAGACTCCGCCAGCCCACCAAAATTCTCCATCGGTGATTACCAGAGTCATCCGATGAAGTCCTAAGAGCCCGCACGGCGCAAGCCCTGCGGGCTTTTTTGTGCCCTCAATTTGTCCCGCGAAGTCAGATGCCAACTAATCAAATCTGAACCTTTTAGGCACCTTGTCAGGCACCTCATAAAGCTTTAGTGTTTTTGTGGAACCTAAAACTAAGCCTGTGCGTCAGAAAAAAAACACTTTTTATTCAATGAGATAAAATCAGACATTCTCATTAAAGCGCACTACGTTTTCCTGTTGGGGATGGCCTTGAGCTAATCATCAAATTCAGCGGGTTTATGCTCTGGCCGTTCGCCACATTCGCTCTTTTATTTCGAAATCCTTACCAGTAACGCTGGTTGCATACTTCCCCGCTGTTCATCCTGCCTGTTTCCGCACCACAAGTGGCCGCGACACTCGTTACTGCAGCGGTTCAGCATGCTCCGGACCGGAGACCACATTGATCCGCCCCTGATGAGTAGCCTGGTGGCGGCCTGCTTCTCAATCCTGTATTCGTCTACCTTCCGTTTCCGGATGAAAAGGGATGGCTTCACATTGCATTTATTGACGCAAATAAAAGACAATCATGAGTTGAGATTCGATTATGCTCTCTGGCACTCATCGGCATTGCACGGGCTTGACGTCGCAGGATGGCGAAAAAGACGTTACACGCCCCATTTTCACAGGATCAATTTTGAATATTTACTCAAAACGCTGCGTGATACGACCGTTTAACGCCGATGATATCGAGCCTTTTATGGCATATCGCAACGATGCCGAATGGATGCAGTACCAGGGGTTTAAGGGCCTGACAAAGGAAGCTTATGCCGAGGCGTTGCTGGGAAACGCTTCTCTTACGCAGGGCATGCAGCTCGCGGCGATCGATACCGCGACCGGGACTTTGATTGGCGATCTCTACTTAAAACAAGAAAACGAGACCATCTGGCTTGGCTACACCGTTAGCCCACGGTATGCAGGTCAGGGTTACGCCCTTGAAACTGCGATGGCGGTCATTGACTGGTGTAAGCAGCAAGGTTTTTTAGCCGTAAAAGCCGGCGTTGTGGCAGATAATCTTCCCTCAATAAATTTACTGAACAAACTCGGATTTTCCTGTTCCTGCACGGAGGATGATGAGCAGATTTTTGTTTTAAACATACAATCCGCTCATTAATTCCCCCTACTTTCAGCTTGTCATACTCACATACCTCTATCCCGACAAAAATTTCTCTGATTAATCTGCTGTTACCTTGTTCACACCGCGGAAGGTCACATGCTACTTTCCGCATCATTTGTTTTTAAAACAATAAGATAAATAGCTTACCGCCCCTTCATCCCGCTAGTTTTATGCCTGTGACGCACCCTGTGCGCAGTTCTATAAGAGAGATAACCATGAAATAAGCTGTGAACGCCCTACAAAACTTTGGAAAATCCCTCTATGGGCCGGTACTTATCTTGCCGATAGTGGGTCTGTTTATCGCTTTTGGCAACGTGTTGGGCGACGGCAACCTTGCGAAATATCTGCCCTTGCTCGGCCATCCTTTTATTCAGAATATCGGCCAGCTCATTGCTAAATCAGCGGTATCGGTACTGGTGAACCTGGCGCTGATCTTCGCCGTTGGGATCCCCGTAGGCCTGGCCGCCCGCGATAAAGGCTACGCGGCGCTCATTGGCCTGGTGACGTTTATCGTCTTTATCAACGCCATGAATATCACACTGCAGCTGCAGGGCCAGCTCGCGGCGCCGGAACAGATGAAAGCAGCCGGCCAGAGCATGGTGCTGGGCGGCCAGGTGCTTAAGATGGGGGTCTTCGCCGGGATCCTCACCGGCGCGCTTTCGGGCTACAGTCTTATATCGGTTACGGGTATGAATCTTACGTATTCGGCCTGCCACCCTGCGAATGCGCCAATCTGCCGGTGCCCGCTATCGACGATCAGGGAATGAGTTCAAAGGTAATTGAGATTAACGTATCAGGATTTATGTCAGCGGGCGTCGTGCTGTACAGCGAACCAGCCTGACCATATAGCGTGACCGCGCCGCCTTTTAAGCCCGCAGTTAAAACTTTGGCCATCAGGGGATCGATTTGTTTGTCGTATATCATCCTGGAATTCATCGTATTGAGTATCGGGGTACCATCAAGCTTTTTCTCCAGTATATTCAGGGATAAGGACTCATTCTGCTTGTAAGCTTGCTTCCCTTGTTTATCAATCACGAAATAGACACCATTAGGCAAAACCTCATATTTTTTATTTTTAATTTTGGCCATGATTCTTTTTTCAATATCAACGTACTTAGATGACATTTGTTCATTAAGAGTGTTAACGATGGTTTCTATTTCACCTTCTTTGATTTTCAGCTTTTTATGGTAAGCATCGTTAAAGCCTGAAACCAGCGCCGAAGGCGACAGCTTCACATCATTGTCAGCCATTTTATTCACATCCGATAGCGCCTGAGTCAGATAGAAAACGCCGAGTGCGTAGGCATTTTTAATGCTTTTATCAGTAAGCTTTAACTCACTTTCCTTTATGGCCTGGCTATCAAGGGCAGACTGTAATTTCTGATTTTGATTGTTCAAAGCAGCAACTGACTCAGCATATTTTTTCTGCGCCGCTTCGGCTGCGGCGCTCAGCTCAGCATTTTTTTTGCTCAGCGCGTCGAGCGCGGATTTGTGCTGACTTTCGCCCTGGGTGTTCTGCTTTTGCAGCGCGGCGATCTGCGCCGACAGCGTGCGGGTGGTCTCATCCAGCTTTTTCTGCGCCGCTTCGGCTGCGGCGCTCAGCTCGCCATTCTTTTTGTTCAGCGCGTCGAGCGCGGATTTCTGCTGGCTTTTATCCTGGGCGTTCTGCTTTTGCAGCGCGGCAATCTGCGCCGACAGCGTGCGGGTGGTCTCATCCAGCTTTTTCTGCGCCGCTTCGGCAGCGGCGCTCAGCTCAGCATTCTTTTTGTTCAGCGCGTCGAGCGCGGATTTCTGCTGGCTTTCGCCCTGGGCGTTCTGCTTTTGCAGCGCGGCAATCTGCGCTGATAGTGTGCCAGTGGTCTCATCCAACTTTTTCTGCGCCATTGCGGCGGCAGCGCTCAGTTCAAGGTTCTTGCCCATCAGCGTGTCTATCGTTGATTTCTGAGCGTTCTCACTTTGCCCTTTCTGAGTTTTCAACGCGGCGATCTGCACCGACAGCGTGCGGGTCGTATCATCCAGCTTTTTCTGCGCCGCTTCGGCAGCGGAGTTCAGTTCAGCGTTCTTTTTGCGCAGTGCTTCAAGAGTACTCTTATGCCCGTTTTCGTCCTGTGCACGCTGCGCCTTTAACGCCGCAATCTGCGCCGACAGCGTGCGGGTGGTCTCATCCAGCTTTTGCTGCACCGCTTCGGCAGTGGCGGCCAGTTCGAGGTTCTTTTTAGTCAGCGCGCTCACCGCGGCAGGATCGCCACTCTCTTTCTGTACACCCTGGCTACTCTGTGCCTTCAGCGCGGCGATCTGCGCCGACAGTTCGCGCGTTGTTTCAGCGAGTTTTTTCTCCGCCGTTTTGGCTGCCGCGCTCAGCTCCGCATTCTGTTTGCGCAGAGCGTTAATCGTACTTTGCGTTTTATTGCTCTGATTTATTCTTTTGCTGACGCCATCCTGCTTCGGCGGCATTTTTTTATCACGGCTCTCGTTATTCAGTTTAGACGAGGCCGACTCCGCGCTAGCGGCGCCTGAGGCCGGCGGATTCTTAATTTCAAGTTTCTTGATATTATCAAGGAAGTCTCCCCCCTCGGAACGAGCAGGGAGCATGACAAAAAGGGTAGAGAGAGCAAATACAATCGCAAGACCTCTGAGATCGTATAATTTCAGTTTCCCCTTAAGGCTCATCATCTGGTCAGCCCATCTTTAAGATCGGCTTTCCGGGCGCGGGTTTCGAACTCTTTGATTAATTTCTGAGAAATACTATTACACTTATCATTTATCTTATATTCAAAAAGCGGGGTAATGGTTGATTTTACGCTGGCTGAGGTTTGCCCCGAAACAGAGGCATAAAACTTAGCGTCGTTAATTAAGCCATAGAGTTCACTTGAATCTTTCTGGAACTTGTTATCCAGCTTAACTAAAGCATCCGCATCCTGGATACACTGCTGTAAAGCAGGAACTTGTGCAGGCTGTTCGGTTTGACTCACATCTTTCTTTATTAGTGCGCTATCTGTTTTTTTAATATTAGTACACCCCTGCAATACACCCACAGAAATACACACCAATGCCAATAAGCTATTTCTTATCATTTTCCCATCCATTAGAAAAATAGTGCACAAAAAATATATTTCTCGATTCCAGCAGAAAAAAAATTAACAAACAACGTTACAGGTTGGATTTACTCGTAATTCAGAAAAAACACATAAAAAGGTTATTTCTTGACCAATTGCAGAGTGGGAATTATCCTGGAACCAGGCGATATTTTTATCTGATTTTTTTCTTAATAACATATAGTTAATGATGTGCCGTCTGCTATATGCCTGATATTAAGCGGTCTATTTCCCAATAAAATCAGGCATAAGCTGTTTCTCATTCATTACTAAACTCATGCACTCCACTTCGGCCTGGCTACGGTATTCTTCTTCAGAAGATTGCGAAACTCCTTGAGATAAGGTTCATTGCTGCGCCCGCGCTTGCAGATCGCCGAGAAGGGAGATTGAAAGCCAAACTCATTGGGTAGCAGCACGCGCAGGCGATTCTCTTTAATCCACGGCCAGGCGTAGTGTTCTGGAAGATAGCCGATGTATTTCCCGGACAGGATCAACAGCAGCTGCGCATCGACGGTTTCAACCGTGGCGCTGCCCTTGCTGAACCCGCGCCGCCGCAGATCGCTGGTATTCCAGTAGCTGCGCGTCACCAGTGGACACTGGCTGATGAGATCTTTATCGAGCTGGCGACTAAAGAACATCGGATGCAGGTCGCTGCAGTAGAGCCAGTGCTGCTCGCGGTAGAGCGGTTCGCTGATGATGTTATGCACCCGCGAATTGTAGCTACCGATGGCGAGATCGATATGGTTATTCAGTACTCCGTTCAGCTGTTCCGCCGGGGTGCGAATAATCAGCTTGATGTGTACGTTAGGAAACTTATCGCTAAAGCTGCGCAGCACCACCGGCAGCGACAGCGCGGTTTCCGTTTCGATGGAGTCAAGCGTTGAGATGCAAATCGTGCCGCTATGCTCGCCTTTCAGCAGCGCCGACTGGCGCTCCAGCTCGTTCAGTTCGCTCAGCACGCGGATCGCCTGCTGTAAAAAATGCTGCCCTTTCTCCGTTAACGCAAAGCCGCCGCGTCCGCGCTGGCACAGGCTAAAGCCCAGCTGGCCCTCCAGCTGCGACATCGCGTTGCTGATCGCGGAAACGGAAATCCCCAGCTCCTGCTGGGCCCGGCCATAGCTCTCAAGGCGGGCCACCGCCTCAAAAACCTGGAGCTGTCGAATGTTTAGCGTCGCGTCGTTAAGCATGGCGTTTAGTTCACTGATAAATGAACTAAGTATTTGCGGCGGACGATTTAAAGTCCAGCACATCTTGCGCACTATCCCTGCTGTTGAGTTTTGAATATCAGATTCAGGAGCAGAAATGGATAACGTCTTTCATCAACCGCAGGGTGGCAATGAGATGCCGCGTTTTGGCGGCCGCGCCACGATGATGCGCCTGCCATTTATTGAGGATTTACAGGGGCTTGATGCCGCATTTGTCGGCATCCCTCTGGATATCGGGACCTCGCAGCGTTCCGGAACGCGCTACGGACCGCGCTATATTCGTACCGAATCGGTGATGATTCGCCCGTACAACATGGCTACCGGCGCCGCGCCTTTTGATTCACTGTCGGTGGCGGATATCGGCGACGTACCGATTAACACCTATAGTCTGCTCAAATCGGTGCAGATTATCGAGGATTACTACACCGGTTTAAATAGTTTTCCGCTTATCCCCCTGACGCTCGGAGGCGATCACACCATTACCCTGCCGATTCTGCGCGCGTTGACCAAAAAGCACGGTCCGGTAGGTCTGATTCACGTCGACGCCCACACCGATACCAACGATGAGATGTTCGGCGAAAAGATTGCCCACGGCACCACCTTCCGCCGCGCCGTCGAAGAGGGGCTGCTTGATCTTAAACGCGTCGTCCAGATTGGCCAGCGCGCGCAGGGCTACGCCGCCGGCGACTTCCAGTGGGGCGTCGATCGGGGCTTTCGTCTGGTTCAGGCGGAGCAGTGCTGGCACAAATCCCTGGCCCCGCTGATGGCCGAAGTGCGTCAACAAATGGGAGATGGCCCGGTTTATCTCAGTTTTGATATCGATAGCCTCGATCCGATCTGGGCCCCCGGCACCGGAACCCCGGAAGTAGGCGGCCTGACGTCAATTCAGGCGCTGGAAATTGTGCGCGGCTGCCGCGGTCTGAACCTGATTGGCTGCGACCTGGTCGAGGTCTCGCCCCCCTATGACGTCAGCGGCAACACGTCCCAGCTGGCCGCCAACCTGCTGTATGAAATGCTCTGCGTTCTCCCGGGCGTGAAATATCCATAGAGGAAAAACCATGCAGCTTAACGTCTTTCGCACGCTGTGGGGCGTCACCACCCCGTGGCAGCAAACGGTTAGCGAACTCCAGAGCGTCGGCTGCTGCGGCATCGAAGCGCGACTGCCGCTGACGACAGAAGAGCAGCGAACGCTGGCCCGGCGCCTCGAAGCGTCCGCGCTTCAGTATATCGCCATTGTCTTCAGCGGCGGCGGCGTCATTCCGGCCCAGGCCGAGACGCCCGCGCAGCATCTGGAGCGCTTAAAAGAACGTTTTGCGGCGGCAAAAGCGCTTAATCCGCGCTTCGTCAATCTACTGGCCGGTAACGACCGCTGGCCGCTGGCGCAGCAGGTGGATTTTCTCGGCAGAGCGCATGAACTGGCCGCCGAGTATGAGCTGCTCTGTAGCTTTGAAACCCATCGCGCCACCTCGCTGTATAGCCCGTGGCTGACGCTGGAGATTATTCAACAGCTGCCGCAGCTGCGCTTTACCGCCGATATCAGCCACTGGATCGTGGTCAGCGAACGCCTGCTGGATGACCCTTGCGATGACTTCAGCGCCTTTATCGAACGGGTCCACCATATTCAGGCCCGCGCCGGATACGACCAGGGGCCGCAGGTGCCACACCCGGCCGCGCCGGAATATCAGGCGGCCCTGCGGTTTCAACAGCGCTTCTGGGAGCAAATCTGGCAATCGCAGCGCCGGCGCGGCTACCAGCACACCACGCTGACCCCGGAGTTTGGCCCCGATGGCTATCTGCATCACCTGCCGTTTACCAACGTTCCGGTCGCCGATCTCTGGTCGCTGAACGCCTGGATGGCCCGGCGTGAACAGCAACATTTTGTCGAATTCACCTCGCTAACTGCATAAGGAACGGAAGAGATGACCGCTGCAAAAAGTTCTTTTACTGAATTACCGACCATCGACATCAGCGACCTGACCTGCGCCGATCTCACCCGACGACAGGCGGTGGCCGACGCCATCGGTCAGGCGGCCCGCGAGGTCGGCTTTTTCTACATCACCGGACACGGCATTGCGCCCGAGCTGATTGCCGGCATCCGCGCGGCGGCGAAAGAGATTTTTGCCCTGCCGATGGAGCGCAAGATGGCGTACTACATCGGACAGTCGAAAAGCCATAAGGGCTACGTTCCCGAAGGCGAAGAGATTTACGGCTCCGGCAAGCCGGATCGCAAAGAGGCGTTTGATATCGGCTTCCAGGCCGCCGACGACCACCCGTTGGTCGTGGCTAACACGCCGCTGATTGGCGCCAACGAATGGCCGGATATACCCGAATTTCAATCCCGGGTACTGGCCTGGTATGACGCGGTCTTCTCCCTTGGACATCGCCTGTTTGACGCCTTCGCTCTGGCGCTTGGCCTGCCGGAAGGTTATTTCAGGTCGATGGTCACCTGCCCACCGTCAAAGCTGCGCCTGATCCACTACCCCTTTGACGCCAGCGCCGAAGATGTTCCCGGTATTGGTGCACATACCGACTATGAGTGCTTCACTCTGCTGCTCGCCGACCAGCCGGGCCTTGAAGTGTTGAACGAAGATAGCGTCTGGATCGACGCCCCACCGCTGAAGAACGCGACCGGAGAAGAGGCTTTCGTGATCAATATCGGCGACATGCTGGAAGTGCTGAGCGCTGGCACATTTGTTGCAACAGCACACCGCGTACGTAAGGTGCCGCAGGAACGTTACTCCTTCCCGCTGTTTTTCGCCTGCGACTACCACACGCTGATCCGCCCGCTGCCGGGCTTCCTTAAGGCGGGCGAAGCCAGCGAGTATCAAGAACTGAGCATTGGTGAACATATGTGGAGCCAGGCGTTACAGACCTATCGCTACCTGCGCGAGAAAGTCACCCGCGGCGAGCTCCAGCTCCCCGAACGCGCCCGCGGCACCAACACCTTTGGCCATCTGAAAAAACAAGCCCAGCAAAAAACCGTTAATAACCCGTGAGGATAAATGATGAAAAGAACGCTAAAAAAACTCTCGCGCCGTGTGGCTTTGACCATCGCCGTCACCGCTTGTTTTTCACCGCTGACTCAGGCCGCAGAGCTGCTGACCGAGGGCGTATTTAAGGTCGGGATGGAGGTGACCTATCCGCCGTTTGAGTCCTACGACAGCAATAATAATATCGTCGGCATCGACCCGGAATTTGCAGCGCTGATCGCCGAACAGCTGAAAGCCAAACCGCAGCTTATCGACACGAAATTCACCAGCCTGATTTTAGGTATCGGTAAAAAATACGATGCGGTGATTTCCGGAATGTACGTGACTCCCGAGCGTCAGAAGCAGGCGGATGCGATTCCTTACGCCCTGTCCGGCGCATCAATTATTGCCCTGAAAAACAGCACCATTCAGCCCAAAACCGAAGATGAGCTGTGCGGCGTGAAGGTCGGTCTGCAGGCGGGTACCGCCTGGGTTTCCAGTCTCAAAAAACACTCCGACGAGTACTGCCTGAAAAAGGGTAAACCGGCGATTAGCGTTCAGGAGTTCCCCACCGCGCCGGAAGCCTCCCAGGCCCTGCTGTCGAAAAATATCAACGCCCAGTTAGAAATCGCCCCGGCGGCGCAAATTATCGTCGAGAAAAGCCGCGGCCGCCTGGCCATTAGCTCAAATCGTCTGGTCTATCCGCTGCCGCTGGGGATCTACGTCGCCAAAGGCAATACCGAGCTGGCCGAGGCCATTAAATCAACGTTAGCCACCCTTAAAGCCAACGGCAAATATGACGCCATCATCAAGAAATACAGCTTAGAAAGCATCAATTAATACAATAATTAAACGGGAGTCGCTATGGAGTTCGATTGGGGATATTTTTTCTCATTATTTAGCGTTGGGGCATTCTGGCAGGCGTGCATTACCGTCATTGTCGTCAGTTCATTGTCCTGGTTTATTGGCCTGATATTAGGTTTTCTTTTAGCCTGCGCTAAGCTCTCCGGCCCGCGCTGGCTGAAGGTTCCCGTCGAACTCTATATTTGGTTTTTTCGCAGCGTACCGCTGATGGTGCTGCTGGTCTTTGTCTATAACCTGCCGCAGCTGTTTCCGGCCACCCAGCCGCTGCTCGGCATTCCGTTTATCGCCGGGCTGGTATCGATGACGGTGACCGAAGCGGCTTATATGGCGGAAATCCATCGCGGCGGCCTGCTTTCGGTCGCTAAAGGGCAAAGCGAAGCCGGGCATGCCTTAAGCTTTAGCTTTATCGGAATTCAGCGCTTAATTATTATTCCGCAGGCGTTTCGTATCTCCCTGCCCACGCTGATCAACGAATATATCACTATCATTAAGCTCAGCTCGATTCTGTCGGTTATTTCGCTGCCGGAACTGCTGCTGACCGGCCAGCGCCTGTACGCGCAGAATTTTCTCGTAATGGAGACGCTGCTGGCGGTCGCGGTCTATTACGTCATGGTGGTCACGGCCTTTACCTGGCTCTTCCGGGCGCTGGAAAACCTGCTGGATATTCAGCGCAAACGTCCGCAAACGCTCAATGAAACGGAATGCGAAACCCTGCGTCAAAACCTGAAGCCGCCGGTGCAGACAACAAAAGCGCAGTCCGCCCGCGGCAACCCGCCGGCGCTCGATTTGCAGGGTATCGAAAAATCCTGGGGCCAGCACCACGTCCTGAAGGGGATTGACCTGAAAGTAGAAAACGGCGAGGTGATCAGCATCATCGGCCCGTCCGGCTCCGGCAAAACCACCCTGATCCGTACCATCAACGCTCTGGAAAGCATTGATGGCGGCGAGATCATTCTTTACGGCGAAGATTATCTGAAGGGCGCCTCCATTATCGATAAACAGCAAATGCGCGCGGGCGTGCGCCGCATCGGCATGGTCTTTCAGGGCTTCAACCTCTTTCCTCATCGTACGGTGCTGGATAACGTGATGCTCGCCCCGCTCTATCACAAGCTCCTTGACCGCCCCGCTGCCAGAGAGCAGGCGCTCTGGCTGCTGGATCGCGTCGGTCTGCTGGCGCACGCCGAAAAATACCCGTACCAACTATCCGGCGGTCAGCAGCAGCGCGTGGCCATCGCCCGCGCCCTGGCGCTGAAACCGGACATCATGCTGTTTGATGAACCCACCTCGGCGCTGGACCCGGAGCTGGTTGGCGAAGTACTCAAGGTCATTCAGTCCCTCGCCCGTGAAGGCATGACGATGCTGATCGTGACCCACGAGATGGACTTCGCCTTATCGATTTCTGATCGGGTGGTGATGATGGAAAACGGCGTCGTGCAGAGCGATGTGCCGCCGCAGCGTATTCGCAGCGATGCCGCCGAACCGTCCCTGGCCCGCATTCGTGAATTTATGGGAGTGTAATAAATGACAACTGAACTGGAATTACGCCAGCAGCTGGCGGGCGCCTATCGTCTGGCGGCGCTGTTCGGCTGGGAAGACACGCTCTATACCCACTTCTCCGTTCGCCTGCCCGGCGACGGCGAGCCGCGATTTTTGATTAACCCCTTCGGCATGATGTTTGATGAAGTGACGGCCAGCAACTTAATCGTGGTCGACATGCAGGGCAAAGTCGTCGAAGGCAGCGCACCGGCAAACTCGGCGGGCTTTACAATCCACAGCGCGGTCCATATGGCTCGCGAAGACGCCCACTGCGTGATCCACACCCACACGCTGCCGGGGATGGCAGTCGCCGCCTGTGCGGAAGGGCTGCTGCAGCTCAACCAGATCAGCACCGAGTTTTATCAACGCGTCGGTTATCATCCTTATGAAGGCGTGGCCTTCGATCTCGATGAACGCGTGAGGATCCAGCGCTCGCTCGGCGAGAATATCGCCCTGATCCTGCAAAGCCACGGCCTGCTGTCGGTCGGCCGCACCGTCGCCGACGCGTTTTACATCATGTATTACCTGAACCGCGCCTGTGAAATCCAGATGGCCGCCGCGCAGCTGGCTTCGCTCGGCTCCATTCATACGATCCCCGATCGCCTGAGCCAGCACGCCTGCGAGCAGCTGAAGGGAGTCGAACATGAACGCCAGCTGGTGTGGCAGGCGTGGCTGCGTCGCCTCGACCGTCTTGATACTTCTTATAAGAGTTAACGCCTATGACTCCGTTCACTATCGTCGTGGATTGTAACGATCCTCAATATGCCCAGGAGATTTGCGCCGCTTTCGCGCCATTTCCGCAGGCAAAAGCGGTCCTGCCTGACCACCCCGCCGCTCGCGAGGCGCAATACGCCTGCTGCTGGTTTCCCGATCCGCAGATCCTGGCGCGATCGCCGCAGCTAAAGCTGATCCAGGCAGCGTCCGCCGGCGTCGATCATCTCCCGGCCAGCATTTTCGCCAGCGATGTTCCGCTCTGCCGGGTGGTTGACGATGACTTTCGCCACGGCATGTTTGAATACGCGCTGTGGGGCGTGCTGTGGTTTCAGCGCCGCTTTGACCGGGCGCTGGCTCACCAGCGCAAGCGCATCTGGAAGATGTATCCGCAGCGCGCGGCGGCCGATTACCACGTTGGCGTCATGGGCCTCGGTGAAATTGGCGGCTATATCGCCTCGCAGCTCGCCGGGATGGGGTATCGGGTTTCCGGCTGGGCGCGTAGCGAGAAATCCCTTGCCGGCGTGCGCTGCTTTCACGGCGACGCGCAGGCCGGTGAATTTCTTGGTCAGCTGGATGTGCTTATCAACGTCCTGCCGTTAACCGAGCAGACGCGAGGTATCCTCGCCCACCCTTTACTGGATCGGCTCCCCAACGGCGCGGCGTTGATAAACTGCGGCCGCGGCGAGCATATGGTGAACCAGGACGTGATCCGGGCGCTGGATAGCGGCAAGTTATCCGGCGCGGTGCTCGACGTCTTCCCCGTCGAGCCTCTTCCCCAGGAAGACCCGCTGTGGCAACACCCGCAGGTAGCAATTACGCCGCATATGGCCTCCATCGCCCAGACGGAGGCGATCGCCCGCCAGCTGCTGGACAACATCCAGCGGCTACATCGGGCGCTGCCGCTGAAAAACCGGGTGAACAAACAGAGTGGTTATTAAGCCCGAAAACGTCAAAAGCATAATATCCGCTGCTACGCTTAATGGTCTGTCCAATAAAAAATAAGGCTGGCAGCATGAATATTGATCTATCGGGGAAAGTTGCACTGGTTACCGCCTCCACCGGCGGCATTGGTTTCGCCATCGCCAAAGGTCTGGCGGCAAGCGGCGCGGAAGCGATCGTGAATGGCCGCAGCGAGCGTAGCGTGAATGCGGCCATTGCCCGCCTGCAGAGCGAGGTTCCCGGCGCGAAGACCCGACCGGCGATAGCCGATCTGAGCGACGCAGAAGGCGTGAATCAGCTGATACAAGCGGTAAACGGCGTCGACATACTGGTGAATAATGCGGGTATTTATGGCCCGCAGGATTTCTATGCCACCGACGATGCAACCTGGGAAAGATACTGGCAAACCAACGTGATGTCCGGGGTTCGTCTTTCCCGCGCGCTGCTACCGGCCATGGTACAGAAAGGCTGGGGTCGGGTGGTTTTTATCGCTTCGGAATCGGCACGCAACATCCCGGCGGATATGATTCACTACGGGGTCACTAAAACCGCTCAGCTATCGCTGGCCCGCGGGCTGGCGAAATATGTTGCCGGCAGCGGCGTCACCGTGAACAGCGTCCTGCCGGGACCGACCCTCTCGGATGGCTTTGCCGAGATGATGAAAGATGAAGTCGCTAAAACCGGCAAATCGCTGGAGCAGTTGGCCAAAGAGTTTGTGATGGCAAACCGCCCCAGTTCGGTGATTCAGCGCGCGGCCACGGTAGAAGAGGTCGCCAGTATGGTGGTTTACGTCTGTTCGACTCAGGCTTCGGCGACGTCAGGCGCGGCGCTGCGCGTGGATGGCGGCGTAGTGGATGATATCGTCTGACGCGCTGCGCGCGGATAACAAAACGTTCAGCGCGCAGGCGTTTATCTTGAGCAAAGTTAGCGCCTGCGCGCTGCCCTTTCGCCGACCAGCAGCAGCGCCAGCGCAACCACAACCGGGACCAGCGATCCCCACAATACGGCGTTCCAGCCGAAGAGGTTCATCAACGCGCCCGAGGAAAATGAGCCAATCATCATGACGCCGAAAACGATAAAATCGTTCAGCGATTGCACCTGGTTTTTCTCTTCCGGTCGGTGGAAATCCATAATCTGCGTCGACGCGCCGGTAAAACCAAAATTCCAGCCGATGCCCAGCAGGATCAGCAACAGCCAGTAGTGCATAACATCAATACCGGCCAGGCCAACCATCACCGAGAGCGCCAGCAGAATCAACCCGGCAGCGTTAATACGCCGGGCGCCGAAACGAGCGATCAATTTGCCGGTGAAAAATCCGGGGCCGTACATGGCGATTACGTGCCACTGGATACCCAGATTCGACGCCTGCTGCGACAGGCCGTGCATATGCATGGAAAGCGGTGCGGCGGTCATCAGGAAGTTCATTACCATGTAGGCGATTGCGCCGCTAAATACCGTTCGGGAAAACCCGGGCTGGCGCACAATTTCGCCCAGCGGACGCCCGCCGGACTTCGCCTGCGCCGCCGGTTCGGCGGTTTTTACTCCCAGTAATACCCACGCCGATACCGCTGCCACCAGCCCCTGAGCAATAAAGGTCATGGCAAAGGTGTGCGGCGGCCAAAGATTCATGGTGCCGGTCACCAGCATCGGACCGATGACCCCTGCCGCCACTCCGCCCCCCATCACCAGGGAGAGCGCACGCGCGCGCCGTTCGCCGCTGACGCCGTCAGTAGCGGCAAAGCGAAAGGAAACCGCCACCGCCGCATAGGCGCCGCCGAAAAAGGCCGCGATGCAGAATAGCCAGAACGAACTTATGACCACCGCCGTCGCCGCCAGCAGTCCCGTCAACATACCGGCGCCGGTCCCGACCATAAACACCGTTTTGCGTCCGCGCCTTCTGGCCAGCGCGCCAAACGGCAAAATACAGGCCGCCATGCCCAGCACAAAAATGGTAATCGGCAGCGTGGCCAGGGTTGGAGAGGGCGCGATGGCGTTGCCAACAATCGCCCCGGTAGCGTAGAACACCACCGAGTTTGCCCCAGCCAGCGCCTGCGCCGTCGCCAGGCGAACAATATTCTGGTTTTGCTGCCTGACGGGCAACGTCATTTCAGCGCTCATAGATTTTCATTATCCTGAATTCATTTTTCGTTATGCCAACGCCCAGGATGACATAATGAACGTAATCAGGCATTTCGACCAGCCATCACGCCGCCATCAATATCCCATACCGCGCCGGTCACCCAGCGGGTGCTATCGCTAAGCAGAAACGCTACGGTTTGCGCGATATCGTCAGGCGTACCGACGCGGCCAATAGGATGGAAGCCGTCGAAGCTACTCATCACATCCTTCACAGCATCTTCAGGTAGAAAGGCTTCATATATCGGTGTATGCACTACCGCCGGAGATACCGCATTGACGCGAATCCCGCTGCTGCCCAGCTCAATTGCCAGATTTTTGGTCAACGCATGCAGACCCGCTTTTGCCATTGAGTAGGCTGACGACGGCGTTGCGCCAATCGCCTGCTGCGCCCACATCGATCCAATATTCACAATTGAGCCTTTGATATTATTGGCCAGCATATTGCGCACCACGTCGCGGGTGATAAAAAAGGTCGCGCGGTTGAGATTCATATACCGATCGTAATCGGCCATTTCATGTTCGATGAACGGCTTCGGGAAGAAAACGCCAGCGGCGTTAACCAGCAGGCTGATATCCTGATGTTTCGCGTTGATGCTCTCCATAACCCGCGCCATACCCGCTTCGCTCATCAGGTCAGCGACGATGATCTCCACGTTACCCTCAGCCGCCAGCGCCTGACGGGCCTGCTCAGCCTTCTGCTGGCGATTGCCCACCAGCACGACCTGACCGCCCTGTTCAACAACCCGTCTGGCCGTTGCCAGCCCCATACCGCTGGTTCCGCCAACCACTAACAATTTTTTACCGGCAAACGCTGTGTTCATCATTAACCTCTTTATGCTTGATTTGGATGACCTAAGCATGCCTTTGCAGAGCCGCGCTGACGAATGAGAAGAAATCGCGTCACAATAAAGAAAATCTATCTTGATGGATTATACTCATGCCAAAATTCATTGATGGATATTCAGCATGCGCTCGCTTAACCGACTGAAATGGCTTCACGCTTTTGAAGCCGCCGCCCGCCACGGCAGCTTTACCGGCGCGGCCCGAGAGCTGGGCGTGACGCCTGCCGCCGTCGGGCAACTGGTTAGGGCGCTGGAGGATTGGGTTGGCCATCCGCTGCTGCACCGCACCCGCAGCGGTAAAGAGCGTCTCACTCTGGTGAACGAGGCGCAGGAGGCGCTGCAGGATATTACTCAGGGGCTGGATAAGCTGGAAAGCGGGCTGAATAAACTTCGCGGTCGCCGGGCGCGTTCCGTGGTAGTGATCACCGCCTCACAGGTGCTGATGATGAACTGGCTGATGGAGCGGTTAAACCGCTTTTCCGAAGCCTATGAAAACATCGACCTGCGCCTCAACGTTACGGAAAAGCTGATGGATGTTGCCCACGGCGAAGCGGATTTAGGCATCCGCTGCGGTCGCGGCGACTGGCCCGGTGTGGATAAAACCTGGCTAATGGATGAAGAAGCAGTGCTGGTGTGCAGCCCGCTGATCGTTCCAGCGGGCAAATCCGCCTGCGGCGACTGGCTGGCACAGCAAAAGCTGATCCACGATGATACGCCGCACCCGGGAGCCCGTTTTCCTTCCTGGGAGGAGGTTCTGCAGGCCGCTCAGGCCCCAGCGGCGCGCGATAGCGGGCTGCATATCAACTCAACGTCGGCGGTCATTCTGGCCGCGCTCAGCGGGCGCGGCGTCGCCATTGTCCGCCGGGCGCTGGTAAAACAGCTTCTCGCCACCGGTCAGCTCGTTCAGCTACATCCGGCCTACCGCTGGCCCCTCAGCTGGTCCTACTATATCGTGACGCCCCGGCATGCGGCCATGCGCCCGGAAGTGAAGGTATTTCATGACTGGCTGCTTCACGATGTGCTGGCGGAGAGCGGGAACGCTGATTTTCTGCCGCTGACCCCGCCATAGAAAACCTTTGTTGTTTTATGGGTTGACCTGGTCATGGATGCGCCACTTCTGTTTGAGCACATTTTTGTCCTGGCTATCCAGCCACTGATTTACCTTTTCCAGCAGCTGCGGGTTATCTTTATTCATCATATAGACTTTGAAGCTGGCGGTGCCCGGGAAGGGTTGCTCATTGGCCACGCAAAACACGCCCGGTTCATTGCTTTGGTAATACACGCCTTCGATCAGGTCGGTTACCATCATATCCGCCGTTTTCTGCCGCAGCGCTTCAAGGTTATCCACGTTATTTTTCACACGAATAATCTGCGCCTGCTTGAGATGTTCATCCACAAAGCTTTGATTGGTGCCGCCCGGGTTCACTACCACCTTCACGTTTGGCTGGTCGATTTTTTCCAGGCTGCCGAGAGCGGGCGCCGCCGCGCAGTTAGCCAGCGCAATTTTGCCGTTCGGCACGACCGGCTGGCTTAAGGCGAATTCCTTCGCCCGGGCCGCAGTTTCCGTCACCCCGCCCATAGCAATATCAAACTTATCCGCTTTCAGGTCCGCAGAGAGCGTTGGCCAGCTGGTCGGCACAAAGCTTACCTTTAGCCCAAGCCGCTTGCCGAGATCCTTCGCCATATCAACATCGTATCCCAGCAGTTCTCCGGCTTTATTATGAAACGCCAGCGGCGCGTAATCTCCCGGTACGCCGACTTTAAGTTCGCCGCTTTGTTGAATGCTGTTCATGTCGCGCGCCTGGGCGCCGAAGGCGACAGCAGCGATGACGAAAGCAATACCTGACTTCAACTTCATCTTTATATCCTTGTTCAAATGTGAACCGTTTTATGATTATCCTGCGCTGCGCAGCGGATTCTGTTTATCGTTCATAAAATCTTTAATCATGGATGCCGTCAATACCGGCGGCGAAAAACGCGAGATCGTTCCGTCGGCCGCTTGCCCGGCGAGCTGCTCGCAAAAGCGCTCAACCTGATTAACCGGACAGCCGGCAATATCCTGGGCGGAAAAACGCCACCACCGTAGCGCCAGCAGCTGCTCGATAATCGCCTCGCTAAAGCGCATGCGGATAACTTTCGCCGGGTTACCGCCGACAATGGCGTAAGGCGCGACATCTTTGACCACCAGCGCGTTGGCGGCGACAACTGCGCCATCGCCAATAGTAATGCCCTGCGCCAGAGTGACGTTCTGGCCAATCCAGACATCGTTGCCGATGGTTATCGGTCGGGGAGTTTTTTCAAAAGGGTAAAACTGGTTGGGCCTGCCGCTATCGGCAGCCAGCGTCGCCATCACGCCGGAGTGATGGGCATAAAAAACCGGGCTGGCGCTGGCCCACTCCAGGGGATGCCGATCGCCAAGTACCTGTAACCGGTCGGCAATCGATGTGTAGCGCCCCACTTTAATCAGCGCCGGCAGCAGGGTTCGCGTATAGCTAAAAGCGCCCAATGAGGCCAGCCGTTCGCCGCAGCGCCCCCAGTAGGTGGTATACGCCTCGGTGGTTAAATTTTCCGGTATCTCGATCGGCAGATCGTCACGGTAAAAGGCGTGGGCGCAGACCAGCTTCTGCCCGCCGACAAAAATTCGCTGCGCCTGCAACAGGGGTTTAAGCTCCCCAAAGGTGATTTTCATGATCGATTTCCCGCACCAAAGTATTTCCGGTCAGCCGCTTCATCTCTCGATCATTGATAGCGTACCGATCCGCTCGCCGCGCGAAAAATCCCTATGACATCTCTTTTTTGTGAGCTACAACGCGAAAGCGTTGGGCCGTAATCGCCTGCGATCGTCAGTTATACTCCAGCGCAAAGGTCACCATGCTATTGGCGGTGCCGGCGGTCACCGCATCATCGGTCTGAACGTACTGGGCGTTGAAGTTGATATTCTCCGCGCTGCCGGCGCTGCTGGCGTTAACCCGCTTTAGCACCGGGAGATTGCTGGCCTCGTTGATTTTGACGCTGGTCCCTGCCGCAGGCGCCGGGGCGCTGTTATTGCCGTACGTGAGCCTGACGCCCACCCCGCTCGCAGAGGCGTTGGCTTTGCTTAACGCGAGGGTATCCGTACCGCCGCCTGGTGAGGTGACGCCAAAAAAGCCTATGCGGATATCGGTTGGCGTGGAGCAAAAGACCGGTATGGAGAAGCTTTTCGCGCTGCCGCCGGTGGTGCTTTTACCCTTGAACTCCGCTTTATTCACCGTCCCCAGGCTAACGTGAATATTCGTGGTTGAAACCTGACAGCTACCGCTGCTGCCGATATCGACGTTCAGCGCCGCCATATCGAGCGTAACCGGCGAGCTGGCGACAAAACCGGCGCGGCTGTCGGCCTGCTGCTGGATCGTCAGTTCGCCAATCTGCGGCTGCGCCGGAACGTTAGCGTGGTTACCGCTGACCAGGGCGACATCCCCGGTCTTATAAAACGTCACAAAGACTTTCACCACAATCTGCTGCTGGTTCAGCAGGTTAGCCATCTCCTGGCTGTCACACACCGTCACGGATTCCGCACTATCAGCCGCGTGGCTGCCATCAATAAAGCGAACCGCGCCGCCGCCGCACTGGAAGCCCAGTGAGTATCCGATACCCTCCAGCGCCGAGGGGAACACATGCTGACCGCCGATGGAAAGCGGCGATGAGGCCATTTTTAGCTGCCGATAAACCAGACGCTTTGCCGCCGCTTTCGGCACCTGAAGATCGCAGGAGAAATGAATCCCGCTGCCGTTATCCGCCATCACGCCGGTCATCTGCGTATTCAGCGGCAGCGTGGGCAGGTACTTGATATTCTGGACGTTCACGGTCATCTGGCCGATATCCCCTTTGCAGGTTTCCGCCCAGCCGCTGTGGCTATAGATGCCCGCTATCAGCAGGAATAAAAACGATACTATGCGCAAAATCACCTCTGTGCAGACCTACTGGCAGAAGCCAGAGACGGTTTTAACCGGACTCTGCCTCTGCTGTACGGTATCGGTAAGATGGAAATGCAGCGCGCATCTCCGTGAGATGTTGTCGGCATTCCAGGCGACATCCAGCGTCCCTTCCTGCGGAATGCCGCTCAGATAGACCTGCCCGCCGTCGGCCACCATGCCGCCCGGGGCCCCGCCAGGATCGCCTTCAGCTTTCCGCAAGCGAACGCTGGCGCCGAACGGCAGCGGCCCGTGACTATCGCTGAGGGTAAACAGCACGCGGCTGCCGATATGGGTCTGGTAGTTCGCCTGCACCACCGCCCCGCCGCCGGGGATCACCGTCTGTCCTTCAAGTTCGACATCGGCATCGTCGGCCAGCGATTCGGTATCAAGTGTAATGGTGTTTTTGCGATAGGCCGTCAGCGAAGGCACCACCGCATAGCCTCGCCAGTCGGTATGCACATTGCTGCCGTTCTGAATCGCCACCTCAGCAGCGCCCGGCGCACGCACGATGGCAAAGCTTTCGCCGACGGTCTGCCCGAGCGTCACGCCATGAGGATGGGCGACAACGGAGCCCGATGCGCCCCAGGTAAGCTGCTGACTGGCGCTATCGTGGCGATAGCCGAGCTGCGCGGTTCCGTACCCGCCGTGGTAATCCAGTGCGGCGCTGCTGTTACTGCCCTGGCCGCCGTTAACGTAGCCCTGCTGGAGGGAGTAGTAGAAATTGGGATGATGTGGAAGCGAACCGAACAGCGACGCCTGCTGCGAAGTACGTCCGCTATTGTCGGAGGTCGTGCTGTAGCTGATCGCGCTCTCGGATAGCGGGCCGAAAAGCGGAACGCTCAGATTAAAGGACCACGAACGATCGGCTTTTTGTCGATCGGATGATTGGGTGTAGTAATAACCCACGCCCCACGTCACGCCTCGCCAGGCGCTGTAAAATCCGAGATGCAGCGTTTCATCGCGGCTATGACTGTGCCAGTACTCCTGCGACCAGGCGGATATCGCCAGGCTGCTGATACCGCCAAAGGCCTGAGAAAGCGATATTTCTTCGCGGCTGCGCTTGTTGTCGAGCAGCCCGTTGCGGCTTTCAAGCGTATTCGCTTCGCTGAAGTCATAGTAGCCGCTGGAGGAGTAGCGATAGCTGGCGAGACTGAATGAAGTCCCCGTGCCGGCAAAATCCTTCTGATACTGCACGCGCACCGAATGACCTGCCGAGCGCTTTCCCGACGGCGCTGTGGTGTTTGCCCACGTCGCATCGCCTCCGATCGACCCCAGTTCGCCCAAACCGCGCCCGACGCCAAGCGCCCACGCCTGGTAATCCTGCGCCAGCTGGCTACCGCCGTAGAGCGTGAATTCAGCCGGTAGCCCATAAAACAGCGTGCCCTGTAAAAACGTCGGCGACTGCCCCTGGCGCTGCGCTGAACGGAAGCGCCCGGCGCTCAGGTTGTATTTAACCCGCCCTTCGCGCAGCATAAACGGTACGGCTGAAAAAGGTTGCGTAAAGGTTCGCACCGAACCGTCGCTCTCTTTCACCTGGACTTCGAGGTCGCCGCTTTGCGCCGTCGGATAGAGATCGTTTATTGCAAACGCCCCCGGCGAGACGAACGTTTCATAGATCACGTAGCCATGCTGGGATATCGTCACCTTGGCATTACTATGCGCCATCCCGCGGATCGTTGGAGCGAAGCCGCGCTGGCTGTCCGGCAGCATTTCATCATCGGACATTAGCTGAATACCGCGAAACTGCACGCTGTCAAAAACGTCGCCGGTCGTAAAGGTATCGCCCATTCGCAGCAGGCTTTTGAGGGATTTCACATCGCGCTGTAGCCAGGTGCTCTGCGAATTCCAGCGCCGGGTGCGATCGTACTCCATCGACGATACGTTGCGCAGGCGCCAGGCCCCAAGGTTAACCCCGCTGCGTAGGTTCAGATAGCTGGATTGGCTATTGTCATCCGACTGCCGGGTTTGCGACCCGGTCAGGTTGTAGTTAACAAACGCCGCCGGGATACCGTCGTCCCAGCGCGCTGGATCCACGTATCCGCGGCTCTGGACGTTCATGGCCGCCTGGGGAATGCTTAAGATCAGGCGCTGATCGGCAAAATCGAAACGGCTACTGGCATCAGGAATGTAGCGCTCGATGTGGGTGAACGCTTGCCCCTCATGCAGCGATTGAAAGGCAGAAAAAGCGCTGACGTTCACGCCATATTCCGCCAGCTGCGCCGGGGTTAACTGCGGCTGCAGCGCGCCGTTGCTGTCGATAAACGTCACCTCGCCCCGGGTTATTTCCTGATTATTCACCCAAATGCTGACTGAATAAGTCCCCGGCTGCTGGCCGCCTGATTTTGCAAAATAGCGTAAGTCAGCGGTCTTTTGCTGCGGATTGGCAAATTCTAATGCTGCCGGATCGAAGTACTCATCCGCCCGCGCGATGCCGCTTTGACAAAGCAGGAAAAGCGCCGTCGGCACCGTCGCTAATAATGAAATCCCGCCGGTTGGCGCAGCGATCGCCGTATAACCGGAAGTCATACCAGAGGGGTTATTTTTCACAATATCCTGACCAGACGAAGCAAAATTACTGTTGCGCGAAATCCGTCATCCCGCCGAAATCATTAATGGCGCGCCACTTAATAATGCCGGTGCGATGAATCGGCCACTCTTGCTGGCTAAAGGGTCCAATCATGCCGGGTTCAGTAATCTCCTTGCCGCCCACCGAAAGGGTAAAAAATGAAACAAAATAGGGCGTCGGGTTTTGCGCTACCAGCCGTGAGCCGTCAATTTTAAACGTCAGCTTGCGCCATGCATCGGCTGGGTCACCCGTCAGGCCATTCGGGCGATAGAAGATCTTAAATTTTGATTTAATATTGACCTGTAGCTTATTCACTTCATCTTTTTTCGTTGGCGCAATACTTTTTACATTGAGCCAAAATACCGATTCCCGATCCGCGGGCAGCGTTGCGCCAATGAAATTAATACGCAACACGTTCTGCTGTTCTGGATCGAGCCGGAATAACGGCGGCGTAACGATAAACGGCACCCGGCTCTTATTATTCTCCGCATAATTTTCCACCCACGATTGCACCAGATAAGGCGAATGGCTATCTGCATTAGTAACTGATATTGCGGCCTCTCGCTTCCCTTCCTGATAGATTACCCGGGTTCCTCCCATGACAATACCGGCGTGGGCCGCAGTGGATAATATTAACAAGGCTAGCGCGGCGATCGTTCGTTTCATAATCATTACCGTCCGGGAATAATAAAAGCGGGTATCAGTAACAAAGCCTGATAATAAATATGGATAAACCAGAGCGCCCGTCTTTCAGCCAGGCAGAAGCTAACGCCTTGCCCGGCCCGGGCAAGCTTTAATAACCGTAGCGTTACCCGCTTTTATTTTATTAGTTGTAAACCATATTGAAGTTAGCTGTACCGTTGGCAGAACCCGCGGTAACCGCACTGGTCGAGACATAGTCAGCAAAGAATTCGAGATCGGCGGTTCCGGTAGTGGTGCCGCTGGCACCGGCGGTAACGCTATGGCCGCGAGAAACGTCGCCAAGCTCAACCGGCGTCGATTTGTCATCTTCATACAGCTTAATCGCTACCCCTTTTGCGGTACCGTTAATCGCCAGTAGATCGCTATTGTTGCTATCGCGGGTACCGTCAAACAGCACCGAGACGGTGGTGACGGTGGAAGGACAATCTTTGACTTTGATATGAAAGGAGGTTTTGGTGGTTTCTGAACCCGTGCCGGTAAAATAGCTGCTCGCCCATTTTCCCAGATCGACGCTTTGATTCGCGCTGGTGCTATCAACATTACAGGAGGAGTCGGTAATGGAGCCGGTAAATTCCACCTGACCGCCCGTTCCTTGCGTGCCCGCATTCGAGCCGGGATTCACGGTCATTGCCGAACTGGCCGGCTGTGAAGGCGTAGATAATGCGCTGCCAGACACCAGAGCACCGACAAACATTGCCATAATACGAAATTGCGTTTTCATTATTTATCTCATCTCTAACTTATATTTTTACAGACTCCGCGCTAAGGCTTAAGGCCGCGCAAATCTGCATACAGATCCTCCATGTTAATAGTATTGGCGTTCCGTCCGCTGGCCATCAGGAAAAAACCCGTGCCGCTCAATTGATCATGCGTAATAAAATAAAAAGTGCTTTTAGCGAAATTGACTAACCATTTATTCAGGGAACAAATAAATACTATCCCTACCCATTACAAATCGCAATATTTTGTTATGTTAATGAAATGCTGTTTTATTTCACATATAAAAATAATATTAAAGACATTGCGCTTTTTGTTAATTAACGCAACCAAAAATCACGATACAACAACATCAAATCGCAACATTGGATTGCACAATTTAACAAAAACAACGAATTTAGCCGCTATTTTGCGGCAATAAATCCGTGAGCACGCGCGGCATTTATTAAATATTAGGATTAATCTTAGGTTGCGTTCAATCTTATTTTCGTAAACGAATAATCAATAATCACGTGAGTAATTATTAATAATCAATATGGAAGAAGCTTTTTTAAGCGGCAAGCGGCTGGACGCAAAAGCAATAACAGTACTTTTTTTATGGAATAAAAACCCGCAATCAAACAAGATTGCGGGCGGTATTGAAAAATGAATAAATAGCAGGCTTCGATCAGAACAGGCCCAGCGGCGCGGTACCGTAGCTGACCAGCAGGTTTTTCGTCTGCTGGTAGGCGTTGAGGGCCATTTTATGCGTTTCACGCCCTACGCCGGACTGTTTGTAACCGCCGAATGCGGCGTGCGCAGGATAGATGTGATAACAGTTGGTCCACACCCGGCCGGCTTTTATGCCGCGCCCCATGCGATAGGCAAGATTGGTATCCCTCGTCCACACCCCAGCCCCAAGGCCGAACTGGGTCTGATTAGCGATAGACAGCGCCTCAGCTTCATCCTTAAAGGTGGTCACGCCAATCACCGGGCCGAAAATCTCTTCCTGGAAGCTGCGCATATCGTTGCGTCCCTGAATCAGCGTCGGCTGAATATAGTAGCCGTTATCCAGTTCGGCAGAGATGCTGGCGCGTTCGCCGCCGGTCAGGATGGTACCGCCTTCATCGCGAGCGATCTTGATATACGAGAGTATTTTATCGAACTGCTGACGTGACGCCTGCGCGCCGATCATCGTACCGGTGTCAAAGGGGTCGCCGCGGCGAATTTGCGCCACTTTGTCCATGACCCGCGCCATAAAGGGTTCGTAAATAGACTCCTGAATCAGCGCGCGGGACGGGCAGGTACAAACCTCCCCTTGGTTAAAGAAGCCCAGCACCAGGCCTTCCACCGCCTTCTCGATATACTCTTCTTCCCCCTCCATCACGTCGGCAAAGTAGATGTTCGGCGATTTACCGCCCAGCTCAACGGTGCAAGGGATAATGTTTTCCGCCGCGCAGGCCATAATATGGCGGCCAACCGGCGTCGAGCCGGTAAAGGCGATTTTGGCAATGCGTTTACTGGTGGCCAGCGCTTCGCCCGCCTCTTTGCCAAAACCCTGAACCACGTTAAGGACGCCCGCCGGGAACAGATCGCCAATAATCTCCAGCAGCAGCGTGATGCTGAGCGGCGTCTGCTCCGCCGGTTTTAGTACCACGCAGTTACCTGCCGCCAGCGCCGGCGCCAGTTTCCAGGCGGCCATTAACAGCGGAAAGTTCCACGGGATAATTTGTCCGACCACGCCAAGAGGCTCATGGAAATGGTAAGCCACCGTCGTTTCATCAATCTCCGCCGTGCTCCCTTCCTGCGCGCGCAGGCAGCCGGCGAAGTAGCGGAAGTGATCGACCGCCAGCGGCAGGTCGGCGTTGAGCGTTTCGCGGATCGGTTTGCCGTTATCCCAGCTCTCCGCCACCGCCAGATACTCGAGGTTGGCCTCAATACGGTCGGCAACCTGCAGCAGCAGATTGGCGCGCTGCTGAGCCGACGTTTTGCCCCAGGCGTCGGCGGCCCGATGCGCCGCATCCAGGGCGAAGTCGATATCTTTGGCATCCGATCGTGGAAACTGACCAATGTTGCTACCGTCGACCGGGGAGGTGTTCATAAAGAATTCGCCGCCAATCGGCTCGACAAATTTACCATCAATAAAGTTACCGTAAGCAGACTTCAGTGAAACCAAAGCGCCCGGCGTGCCAGGATGTGCATAACGCATCGCGAATCTCCTTCATGTAGGGTTGAAGCGCAGCGGCGTATTAGTTTTGTCCGGGGGCTCGCTGCGTCTTCAGACCATTGCAGGGGGCGTGCCACCTTTTTCGCCACCAAAAATATTTCTATTTTTCATATTGATAGCTTATAAATCTCGCTTTCTGTTGCACTGAATGTTCCTTATGTGTTGCAAATCGCAACACTAACAAAACCTTGTAGCTACAATATTGCAACACTAGTGAGATGACGAGGTGTCCCGTGCCAGGAAATCCATTTGCCCTGACGCCAGAGATCAAAGCGAGCCCGCTGCTGAGCGACTCCTGGTGCCGCAGCCAGCGCTATGGCATCGACCCCGCTACTGACGACTTCCCTCGCCTGCACGCCAGCGAGCTGGCCGACAGGCTCGCCAGCCATAGCCGTCTGCAAAAGCTGGCCCAGCCGGTGGTTAATGCCTTGTCCAGCAAGGTCAACGATCTGCAATCGGTGGTGATCCTCTCTGACGCCAGCGGACTGGTTTTGCAAACCTTTGGTGAGACGCAGGCCATGCAGAAAGCGCAGCGCTTCGCTTTAGCCCCGGGCAACCTGTGGAGCGAAAGCGGACGCGGAACCAACGCCATCGGCACCGCGCTGGCGATAGACGACAGCTGCGAAATTGATGGCCGTCAGCATTTCCTCACCAGCAACCAGGGCCTGTATTGCGCCGCCGTACCGCTGCAAAATCCCGAGGGGAAAATAGCCGGGGTGCTGGATATCTCCGGCCCGGCCCACTATCCGCACGCCCGGACGCTGGCGTGGGTAAAAGGCGCCGCGAAGCAAATAGAATATCTATGGGTGAAACAGAGTCTGCACCCGCAGCAGTGGCTGATGAGCCTGCATCCCCGGGCGGAAAAACTCGACAGCGTAGACGAACGGCTGCTGGTCTTTACCGATAACGTGCTGACGGCGGCTAACCGGCTGGCGATGCGCGAATTCGACCTCGACGCCGCCCGGTTTGGTCATCTCACTTTCCAGCAGCTTTTTTCGCAGCTGCGGCAAACCGCCGTTAGTATCCCGCTGCCGGTCGCCGTCGGAGGGCACAACTACTATTACCGTCTGCGTGCTCCCGCGACCGCCAGCGTGGCGACGACCGCGCGCCCGGCACTCGATCTGCCGTTCTCCAGCCCGCATGAATCAGAAAAGCTGCTGCGTCTGCTTAATGCCGGGATTGGCTTATGTATCGAAGGAGAGACCGGCTGCGGCAAAGAGTACGTCAGCCGCACGCTGCACCGGCACAGCCGCTGGAGCAGCGGCAAATTCGTCGCCATCAACTGCGCCGCTATTCCGGAATCGCTAATTGAATCAGAACTGTTTGGCTACCAGCCCGGCGCGTTTACCGGGGCAAACAAAAACGGCTATATCGGCAAAATCCGCGAGGCCGATGGCGGCATTCTTTTTCTTGATGAAATTGGCGATATGCCGTTAGCGCTACAAACCCGGCTGCTGCGGGTCTTGCAGGAGAAAGAGGTCACGCCGCTAGGCGCCAGCCGGAGCTCGCCGGTGAACTTCGCGGTCATTTGCGCGACCCATCGCAACCTGGCGCAGCGGGTGGCCGAAGGCGTCTTCCGCGAAGACCTGCTCTACCGCCTGCGTGAGTTTGCCCTGACGCTGCCGCCGCTGCGCAAGTGGCCTGAACTGCCTGCGTTTATTCAGCGGCTGTGGCGCGAGCAGGGCGGAGAGAAACGTCGCATCACGCTGGCCCCGGAGGTTATACAACGGCTGGCGGCTCAGCCCTGGCCAGGCAATGTGCGCCAGCTGCAAAGCCTGATGAGAGTATTGCTGGCGCTTGCCGAAGATGGCGAAACGCTGGGGGTCGATGATTTGCCTCATGAGTACCGAACCCCGACCGCCGCGCCGGGTGGGCTACAGCAGCACGATGCGCAGCTGATTGCCGACACCCTGGCAAGCTATAACGGCAATATCACTAAGGCCGCGCAGGCTTTAGGCGTCGCACGCAGTACGCTCTATCGCCGCGCCGCCCGCCGCGGAGGCCAGTGAGCCAGCCATGGAGATTACGTCAGGGCATGAAGCGCGGCGGTAGCCAGGCGAACAGGCGTTTACTTATCGTTTCGCACAGGGAGGTTAATCGTCGCCCGACGCCTGCCAGACAAGCTGCGCGCTACCGACGCCACAGGCTGAAATAAATCGTCGTGGACTCAGCCAGGCTATTTAGCCTCACAACATTCATGACTGGCGTAATGCGCTTTTTTATTTTAGTATTTACTAAATTTAGAAAAGACTAAAATAAATGAATACACCAGAACAGCTACAGGCCAGCGCGGGCGAAGCCGCCGCGCTGCTGAAAGCCATGAGCCATCCCAGCAGGCTTTTGATTCTGTGCATGCTGTGCGATTCGCCGGGCACCAGCGCCGGCGAGCTGGCGCGGATCACCGGATTAAGCCCCTCCGCCACATCTCAACATCTGGCGCGAATGCGCGATGAAGGGCTGATCGGCTGCGAGCGTCAGGCGCAGCGGATCCACTACTTCATTACCCGGCCAGCGGTGCAGCAAATCGTCACCGCGCTAAAATCAATTTACTGTCCTTAAGGAGCGTCTATGACTATCGCTACACTTTCTCCCGCCGAAGCCCGGGCGCTCATCGCCAGAGGCGCCCGGCTGGTCGATATCCGCGATGCCGATGAATATGCCCGTGAGCATATTCCCGGCGCACAACTCGTCCCACTGGAAACCTTGAACAAAGGCGCAGCGCTGCACGCCAGCCCCGAGGAGACGATTGTTTTTCACTGTCAGGCAGGTTCGCGCACTCAGAATAACGCCGCCCGTCTGGCCGCCTCCGCCGCGCCGGCGCAGGCCAGGCTGCTGGCTGGTGGAATACAGGCCTGGAAAGCGGCAGGTCTGCCGGTGGAAGAGGATAAATCACAGCCGCTACCGCTGATGCGTCAGGTTCAAATCGCCGCAGGCGTCCTGATTTTGCTTGGCGTCGCTTTAGGTTATGCGGTTAACAGCGGCTTTTTTTTGCTTAGCGCATTCGTCGGCGCCGGACTCGCCTTCGCCGGTATCACCGGCTTTTGCGGCATGGCGCGGCTTTTGGCGCTGATGCCCTGGAATCGTCGTTAACCCCTACCTCTTTCGGTCAGCTGTTGATAACGCTTTTGCTGAGCTATGGTTATTGTCAGCGATGATTTTTATCAGCACACAGGAGAAGAAGTATGTTTACAGTCGGTGACCTGGTACAGCCGCGCGCAGGCGGACCAAAACTCAAAGTCGTTGAAGTCCAGGGCGACAGCATTATTGCCGTTCAGGCCGGTAACGAGCAGGGGGAGAAATATACGCTGAAAGCAACCGAGGTAACGGCTTATAAAGAAGACGGCGATTTTGGTGTGTGCTGATTAAGCCGGGTAAAAATAACGGTGGGTTTCCCCACCGTTCTGAATATTAGATCAGGAAGCTCTCAAGGGATTTACCCTCAGCGACGGCTTTAGCGAGCGGCTTCGGCATACGTCCCTGCCCGGTCCAGGTTTTCTCGGCGCCGGTATGATCGGTAAAACGATATTTAGCCGGACGCGGCTGGCGCTTTTTGCCGCCTTTTGAAGTCGCGGTCGCGTGGCCCACTAATTCCTCTGGGGTGATACCGTCAGCGGTCATTAATTCCAGCCAGGTGTTTATTTTTTCCTGATATTCCGCCTGCTGTGCCTGAGCAGCCTGCTCTTCAGCGCGTTTTTCTTCAGTGACGGTCCTTAGCTTTGCCAGCATATCTTCAAGCACGTCAATGGAGAATTCACGAGACATGGCGCGGAGTGAACGAATATTATTCAGTTTCTCTAATAGTAATGACATATATTTCAAAAAATTCCCAAATAGCAAATAAAACAAAAGTGACGGCAATAGTTTAATTGATTCGATTATTTATTTCCAGCCCTGGATAATTCTGTATATCCATCCTCACTTAGCGACAACAAATATGATAAACAAACCGATAACAGGGTAATTATTAGCAATGAATAAGCGCTGAAAGATAGCGCAATATGAATAGCGGCCATTCTTTGATGTAATACCTGTAGGCTCAGCGAGTTATCAGAATATTCCGCTTAGCCAGGCAAAATGCGGCAGGCGTCTGTACGGAATATTCATGCATGAGTTATGAATAGCCACCCAAATAGTTATACAGCATATCATGCTAGCTTTATGCTCTTTGATACGTAAAAAACTCCAAAAGTGACCCCGTTCACATCAGAACCCGATTCTGTCGCGAAACGACGCTGTTACCCATTGCCAGAGGTATCGTCCATTCTACGCGCAATAAAATTAACCCATTGATAAATAATAACAAATAAAGCAATGACAACAAAAGTAGCGTAATGAACAAAAAACAGCCAGTTGCAGAGTATTTTATCGACAAAAAGCCTTTAAATAAAAATTTATAGCTAGTTGCCACTTTTAATGCAGAGATATACTCTACGCACATCAAAACAGGCAACCCAAAACGCTAAACAAAAGCGAATCTTTTGGCATTATCGACTTCATTTTCGAGGAGCACACCGATGTTCTCTGCGCAGTCCCGCTTGCGTCATGCGGTAGCAGACACCTTTGCGATGGTGGTTTACTGCACCGTTGTGAACATGATGATCGAAATCTTTCTCTCCGGAATGAGCTTCGAGCAGTCGTTATCTTCAAGACTGGTGGCGATTCCGGTGAACATTATTATTGCCGTCCCCTACGGTTTTTATCGCGATTTTGCGATGCGCCAGGCGCGCCGCGTCAGCACATCAGGCTGGATGAAGAACATTGCGGATGTGGTGGCCTATGTGACTTTCCAGTCGCCGGTCTACGTGGCGATTTTGCTGGTTGTCGGCGCTGACTGGCATCAGATTGCCGCGGCGGTAAGTTCAAATATCGTGGTGTCGATGATGATGGGCGCAGCGTACGGCTACTTCCTCGACTACTGCCGACGCCTTTTCCGCGTCAGTCCCTACCAGCAGGCCAAAGCCTGAGTTAATGCGAAAAAGCGACTGGTTCCGCCAGCCGCTTTTTGTCAGCTGTATTGCGCTTCGCCAAACAGGCCACTCAGAAAACGCTCAAGCGCCATGCGCGAACTGAACCCGTGTGGAATACCATAATGCTGCTGAGCGTCTCCCGCTAAATACAGCGGAAACTGCTCGTAATGATCGCAGGTTTTGATATCCGACGCGGGCTCCGCAAGCGTAGTGCTGCGTTCTTTTAAAGCCGGATGAATAATTAACGCGGTACGCCCCATACGAGCTTCACGGTTCACGTAAACATAATTATCGCCACGGCGATAGCCATAGGCTTTTTGCGTCACAACATCCATGGTGAAGCCGGCTTTTTCAAGAACTCGCGCCACCTCATCGGGTCTTAAATACATACTAATTCCTCATTATCTTTTACCGCACGTTAACCTTACCTTATTCATTAAAGCCAACGCTTTCGGAATATTCCATAAAGGGCGATTTACAGCATAAAGCAAAATCTTGTCCTACACTTATAGACTCAATGGAATAAAGGGAGAAACCAATGGCTAACCGAGCAAACCGCAACAACGTAGAAGAGAGCGCTGAAGATATCCATAACGATGTCAGCCAATTAGCGGATACGCTGGAAGAGGTGCTGAAATCATGGGGCAGCGACGCCAAAGACGAAGCGGATGCCGCGCGTAAAAAAGCGCAGGCGCTGCTAAAAGAGACCCGCGCGCGCCTTAACGGCAACAACCGCGTTCAGCAGGCGGCATGCGACGCCATGGGCTGCGCTGACAGCTACGTGCGCGACAAACCGTGGCAAAGCGTTGGCGCTGCAGCAGCCGTTGGGGTATTTATTGGCGTATTGTTGAATTTACGTCGATAATAAAACTGCCAGACCAATGAAGATAACAAATACGCGTCCACCCCTGCCTACTCCGGTATGCAGGGGTTTTTATTTGTCCTGAGAAGCGAGAGCCCGAGTCAGCTTTCGTACCACCTCGCCCGCCATCTCCGCTGAGGTTAAATTGGTGAAGCTCATCAGCAGCGCCCCTTCTCCCCGGCTATCCATTCGCCAGTCGCTTAACGCCTGGATGGCCAGACCGGCCTGTCTGCCGCGCAGGGCCAGTTGACGATCGTCGCCGCTTACCCTGACGACCATCTGAATGCCGCCCGCTTGCGGAACCACCGCGATACCGTGCTCCCGCAGCGCCGATTCAAGCCACTGACGACGCTGAGCATAGCTGGCGCGCATTTTCTTCAGATGGCGCCAGAAATGGCCTTCGCGGATAAAATCAGCCAGCGTCTGCTGCCACAACGTCGGCACGCTACAGCTCATCAGCGCCGCCTGTTGGCGAAACTGCGCCACCAGCGGTTCCGGCACCACCAGCCACGCTGCGCGTAATGCCGGGAAAAACGTTTTACTGAACGCACCGGCGTAGATGACGCGCTGCGGGGCGTCGAGGCTTTTTAACGGCGGCAGCGGCTTGCCGCGATAGCGGAATTCGCTATCGTAATCATCTTCGATAATCCACGCGTTATTCTGCGCCGCCCATAGCAGTAACTGTCTGCGCCGGGTCAATGAGAGCGCAACGCCGAGCGGGCTTTGATGAGCCGGCGTCAGCAGCGCAAAATTCGCGTTTGGGTAATGCCGCTGCGCCCAGCCAATATCCATTCCGTCTTCGTCAACCGGAACCGGGCAGATCGCCACCCCTTCGCCGCTCACGATCGGCCGGATAAGCGGAAATCCCGGATCCTCCATCCACATTTGCTGGCCCGGCCGGGACAGGGTTCGCAGAATGAGGCTCATCGACGCCGGGTAGCTACCCGTCACCAGCACCTGCTCAGGACGACACTCTATACTGCGCGACAGGCGCAAATAATCGACGATCGCCTGCCGAAGCGTCGGGTCCCCGCAGGGATCGCCGGGCGCGAGATCGAAACGCGTTTGCGTACGCAGCCGGCGCCCCATGATCCGCGTCCACAGACCGCGTGGAAACAGATCCAGCGCGGGCAGCCCAAGCTGAAGCGGCAGCGGCGCTGTCGGTTCATCGCCGGTAACAGAGCGTTCAGGCACGCTTTGCTGTGGGCTGAGGCGATCGCTGACAAAGGTTCCCGCCTGCCCGCGCCGCTCCAGCCAGCCCTGCGCTACCAGCTCTCCCCAGGCGTTTTCAATCGTTGCTCGCGATACGCCAAGCTCCTGAGCATAGACCCGACTCGCCGGCAGCCTGCTGCCCGGCGCCAGCTCGCCGCGCTCAATTGCCTGCTTGAGCTGTCGGGCGATACGCTGGTAATGCGGGATTTTTTTGGCATCCATCTTGGTCTGCTTTTTTCATCACAATATGGCTATCTTATGCAGTCCATTATAGTGCTATTTTCCTCGCGTCTTAATGAGGAGAGTAAAATGAACACACTACGTCAGCCGTACAATGAACTGAGCCCGGAAGTCTATAACGCTCTGGTTAAGGCCAAGATTACGCTGGAAAAAAGCGAGCTGGACGGCGCGCTGATAGAACTGGTGTATTTGCGGGTATCGCAAATCAACGGCTGCGCCTTCTGCCTGGAGATGCACAGCAAAGCCCTGCGTCAATCCGGCGTGGCGCAAAACAAACTGGACGCCCTGGCAGGCTGGCGGGTGAGCGCCCATTTCAGCGATGCGGAACGCGCGGCGCTGGCGTGGGCTGAATCGGTCACCCATATCGCCGAAAGCCATGCGGAAGACGCTGTTTATCTACCGCTCCTCGATCATTTTAACGCCCGGCAGATTAGCGATCTGACTTTCGCCATCAGCCTGATGAACGCCTTTAACCGCCTGGCGGTAAGCATGCGTCTGTAATTTTTCGGTAAGAAATCCCGTCCCCCGGCGGATCTTTCCTCGGGGGCCAGTCTTTACAAAAACCATATATATTGAGTTGTTGAACTTTTAAATAACTACATCTAGTATTTCCTTCAACGATAACCCATAGCACGCGACGCCAGTTTTTGCGTCGTGCTGTTATCTTAAATGGAAATACGAATCATGCGCATTACTATTTACACTAAAAATGACTGCGTGCAATGCCATGCCACGAAACGGGCCATGGAAACCCGCGGGTTTGAGTTCGACATGGTCAATATTGACCATCATCCTGAAGCCGTCGATATGCTGCGCGAGCAAGGCTTCCGCCAGCTACCGGTGGTGATTGCCGGAGAGACCCGCTGGTCCGGCTTCCGTCCCGATATGATTAACCGCCTGCGTCCAACAGCCTCAGCGGCCAGCCTATGAGCCTGATCGTCTACTTCTCCAGCAGTTCCGAAAACACGCATCGGTTCGTCCAGCGTCTGGGGCTGCCCGCCGTGCGTATACCGCTTAACGAACGCGAGCGCATTCAGGTAGACGAACCCTACATTCTTATCGTCCCCAGCTATGGCGGCGGCGGCACGGCGGGCGCAGTACCCCGCCAGGCGATCCGTTTTCTCAACGATCCGCATAACCGCCAGCTCATTCGCGGCGTCATCGCTGCGGGTAACCGCAATTTCGGCGAGGCCTACGGTCGGGCGGGTGACGTCATCAAGCAGAAATGCGGCGTACCGTACCTCTATCGCTTTGAGCTGATGGGCACCCCGCAAGATGTCGACAACGTGCGTAAAGGAGTAAGCGAATTTTGGCAACGACAACCGCAGAACGTATAACCACCGAGGCGCCGGATTTCCATGCCCTCAACGCGATGCTGAACCTCTACGACAGCAATGGTCGCATCCCGTTTGACAAAGATCGCCAGGCAGTGGCGGCGTTTATGGCCAACCACGTTGAGCCGAATACCGTGCCCTTCGCCAGCCAGGACGACAAGCTGACGTGGCTGGTCGCCGAAGGCTATTACGATGCCAGGGTCCTGGCGCGCTACGATCGCCAGTTTATTCTTGAGCTGTTTACCTATGCTCAAAACGGCGGTTTTCGCTTCCAGACCTTTCTCGGCGCATGGAAGTTTTATACCAGCTACGCGCTGAAAACCTTTGATGGTAAGCGCTACCTTGAAGGCTTTGCCGACCGCACCTGCATGGTGGCCCTGAGCCTGGCGCAGGGTAACGAGGCGCTGGCCCACCAGCTAACCGATGAGATCCTCTCCGGGCGTTTCCAGCCCGCTACGCCGACGTTCCTCAACGCCGGTAAACAGCAGCGCGGCGAACTGGTCTCCTGTTTCCTGCTGCGTATCGAAGATAATATGGAATCGATTGGCCGGGCGGTGAATTCGGCGCTACAGCTATCGAAACGCGGCGGCGGCGTGGCGTTTCTGCTCTCTAATCTTCGCGAAGCCGGGGCGCCGATCAAGCGTATCGAAAATCAGTCCTCCGGCGTCGTACCGGTGATGAAAATGCTCGAAGATGCCTTCTCCTATGCCAACCAGCTCGGCGCGCGTCAGGGGGCCGGCGCGGTCTATCTGCATGCCCATCATCCCGATATCCTGCGTTTCCTCGATACCAAACGCGAGAATGCCGATGAAAAAATCCGCATAAAAACGCTCTCGCTCGGGGTCGTCATTCCGGATATTACCTTTCAGCTAGCGAAGGAAGACGCGCAGATGGCGCTGTTCTCGCCCTACGACGTCGAACGTCTGTACGGTAAACCGTTCGGCGATATCGCGGTAAGCGAAATGTATGCGCAACTGGTGGCCGACGAGCGGGTATGCAAGCGCTGGATCCGCGCCCGCGATCTGTTCCAGCGGCTGGCGGAAATTCAATTTGAATCCGGCTACCCGTACATCATGTTTGAAGACACGGTTAACCGCGCGAACCCAATTGCCGGGCGCATCAATATGAGCAACCTGTGTTCGGAGATCCTGCAGGTCAACGCGCCTTCCACCTTTGATGAAAACCTGGATTACGCCAGCATCGGCCAGGATATCTCCTGCAACCTCGGCTCGCTGAATATCGCCCACACCATGGACTCTCCCGACTTTGCCCGCACGGTCGAAGTTGCCGTGCGCGGTCTGACGGCGGTGTCCGATATGAGCGATATCCGTTCGGTGCCGTCGGTCGCGGCGGGTAATGCCGCTTCACACGCCATCGGCCTCGGACAGATGAATCTGCACGGCTATCTGGCGCGCGAGGGCATCGCCTACGGTAGCGAGGAAGGGCTGGATTTCACCAATTTCTATTTCTATACCATTACCTGGCACGCGCTGCGCACTTCAATGCTGATAGCACGTGAAAGAGGGACCCGTTTTGCCGGATTCGAGCAGTCGCGGTACGCCAGCGGCGACTATTTCCGGCCCTACCTGGAAGGCGACTGGCAGCCGAAAACGGCAAAAGTCCGCGCGCTGTTTGCCCGCTCCGCGATTACCCTGCCCGACCGCGATATGTGGCGGCAGCTGCGCGATGACGTGATGCGCTACGGCATCTATAACCGCAACCTACAGGCGGTGCCGCCCACCGGATCTATTTCGTACATCAACCACGCGACCTCCAGCATCCATCCGATCGTGTCGAAGATAGAGATCCGCAAGGAGGGGAAAACCGGACGCGTCTATTATCCGGCGCCGTTTATGACCAACGACAACCTGGCGCTGTATCAGGATGCTTACGAAATCGGCCCGCAGAAGATCATCGACACCTACGCCGAGGCGACGCGTCATGTCGATCAGGGGCTGTCGCTGACTCTGTTCTTCCCCGATACCGCGACCACGCGCGATATCAATAAAGCGCAAATTTACGCGTGGAAGAAAGGCATCAAAACGCTCTATTACATCCGTCTGCGCCAGCTGGCGCTGGAAGGTACCGAAATCGAAGGCTGCGTGTCCTGCGCGCTGTAAGGAGAACAGGATGACCCATTTATCGCGCGTCAGCGCCATCAACTGGAACAAAATTGAAGACGATAAGGATCTGGAGGTCTGGAATCGGCTGACCAGCAACTTCTGGCTACCGGAGAAGGTGCCGCTGTCTAACGATATCCCCGCCTGGCAAACGCTTTCCCCGGCGGAGCAGCAGCTGACAATTCGCGTCTTCACCGGCCTGACGCTGCTTGATACCATCCAGAATACCGTTGGCGCCCCGGCGCTGATGGCCGACGCCCTCACCCCGCACGAGGAGGCGGTACTGTCGAACGTCAGCTTTATGGAGGCGGTACACGCTCGCTCCTACAGCTCCATTTTCTCTACTCTCTGCCAGACTAAAGACGTCGATGCCGCTTACGCCTGGAGCGAACAAAACGCGCCGCTGCAGCGTAAAGCGCAGCTGATGCTGGAGTACTACCAGGCTGATGAACCGCTGAAGAAAAAAATCGCCAGCGTTTTTCTCGAATCATTCCTTTTCTATTCCGGCTTCTGGCTGCCGATGTACTTCTCCAGCCGGGGGAAGATGACCAACACCGCCGATCTGATTCGCCTGATCATCCGCGATGAAGCGGTACACGGTTATTACATTGGCTACAAATTCCAGAAAGGGCTGGAAATAGTCAGCGCCCAGAAGCGTGAAGAGATGAAAAACTTCGCCCTCGATCTGCTGATGGATCTGTATGACAACGAGCTGGCCTATACCCGCGAGCTGTATGGCGATAGCGGCTGGGTTGAAGAGGTTAACGCCTTCCTGTGCTATAACGCCAACAAGGCGCTGATGAATCTCGGCTACGAGGCGCTGTTCCCGGCGGAAATGGCTGCCGTCAACCCGGCGATCCTCGCTGCGCTTTCGCCGAATGCCGACGAAAACCACGACTTCTTCTCCGGCTCGGGTTCGTCGTATGTCATGGGAAAAGCGGAAGAAACCGTCGATAGCGATTGGGACTTTTAGCCTTACTTTCACCAGGAATATATCTGCATATTTCCTGGTGATTTATTTCACATTATTCATTTTCATCCCACTCAATATCTTTCGGTCATCACTGCGTCATATTCAACAGAATGCCATCGATTTCCGCCCGAATTAAGCTAACATAACTAAAAAATATCAACCATGAGCAATTCCCGCTCAGCCCTTATATCACGGGGGATGAACCGGAATTGTCCCTTGTGCATTCCCGCAGTAATTCGCCATAAAGGGTTGTCACAGATTCTCAGTATGTTAGGGTGTAAAAAAGCAATTATCACCACCGGGTACCATATCGATATTAATAAATAACAGGAAACGCTCTATTGCATGGCAATTAAATTAGAAATCAAGAATCTCTATAAGATATTTGGCGAGCACCCGCAGCGGGCTTTCAAATATATCGAAAAAGGACTATCGAAAGAACAAATACTGGAAAAGACGGGGTTGTCGCTTGGCGTAAAGAACGCCAGTCTGACCATTGAAGAAGGCGAGATATTCGTCATCATGGGGCTCTCCGGATCGGGGAAATCGACCATGGTTCGCCTTCTCAATCGCCTGATTGAACCCACCCGCGGCCAGGTTCTGATCGACGGTGTCGATATCGCTAAAATCTCTGAGGCCGAGCTTCGCGAAGTGCGCAGGAAAAAGATTGCAATGGTTTTTCAATCATTTGCCCTTATGCCGCACATGACCGTACTGGATAATGCCGCTTTCGGCATGGAGCTGGCCGGCGTGCCGACTCAGGAACGCCAGGAGAAAGCGCTGGAGGCGCTGCGTCAGGTAGGTCTGGAAAACTACGCTCACGCCTGGCCGGACGAGCTCTCCGGCGGCATGCGTCAGCGCGTTGGTCTCGCCCGCGCGCTGGCGATCAACCCCGATATTCTGTTAATGGATGAAGCCTTCTCGGCGCTCGATCCCTTAATTCGTACGGAAATGCAGGATGAGCTAACTAAATTACAGGCCAGACATCAGCGCACCGTGGTATTTATTTCCCACGACCTTGATGAAGCCATGCGAATTGGCGATCGCATTGCCATTATGCAAAATGGTGAAGTGGTTCAGGTCGGTACGCCGGATGAAATACTCAATAATCCTGCCAATGATTATGTTCGAACCTTCTTCCGCGGCGTCGATATTAGCCAGGTATTCAGTGCCAAAGATATTGCCCGCCGTAGTCCGGTTGGCCTGATTCGTAAAACGCCAGGTTTCGGCCCGCGTTCCGCGCTGAAATTACTGCAGGATGAAGACCGCGAATATGGCTACGTCATTGAACGCGGGAATAAGTTTGTTGGCATTGTTTCCATCGATTCCCTGAAAGCCGCGCTGAGCGAGGGTCAGGGAATTGATGCGGCGTTAATCGACTCCCCACAGGCGGTGGATGCGCAAACGCCGCTCAGCGAGCTGCTCTCTCACGTTGGCCATGCACCGTGCGCGGTGCCGGTTGTCGATGAAGGGCACCAGTACATCGGCATCATTTCAAAACGCATGCTGCTGCAGGCTTTAGATCGCGAGGGGGCAAACAATGGCTGATCAATCTAACCCGTGGGACACCGCACCGGCGGCGGATAGCGCCGCGCAATCCGCCGATGCGTGGGGTACTTCTACGCCAGCACCGGCCGATGGCGGCGGTGCCGACTGGCTAAGCAGCGCGCCTGCGCCGCAGCCGGAACACTTCAATATAATGGACCCGTTCCATAAAACGCTGATTCCGCTCGATAGCTGGGTCACGCACGGCATCGACTGGGTAGTGATGCATTTCCGTCCGATTTTCCAGGGGATCCGCGTACCGGTGGATTACATCCTGAGCGCCTTCCAGCAGCTGCTGCTGGGCATGCCGGCGCCGGTGGCGATTATTATTTTCTCGCTGATTGCCTGGCAGATTTCCAGCATCGGCATGGGCGCGGCGACGCTGATTTCGCTGATCGCCATCGGCGCTATCGGCGCCTGGTCGCAGGCGATGGTAACCCTGGCGCTGGTGCTGACCGCGCTGCTGTTTTGTATGCTGATCGGCCTGCCGCTTGGGATATGGCTGGCGCGGAGCCCGCGGGCGGCGAAGATTATCCGTCCGCTGTTGGATGCGATGCAAACCACCCCGGCGTTCGTTTATCTCGTGCCCATCGTCATGCTGTTCGGTATCGGTAACGTTCCGGGCGTGGTAGTGACCATTATCTTCGCCCTACCGCCGATTGTTCGTCTGACTATTCTGGGGATTAACCAGGTGCCGGCGGATCTGATTGAAGCTTCGCGCTCCTTCGGCGCCAGCCCGCGTCAGATGCTGTTTAAGGTTCAGCTGCCGCTGGCCATGCCGACCATTATGGCCGGGGTTAACCAGACGCTAATGCTGGCCCTGTCGATGGTGGTGATTGCCTCAATGATTGCCGTTGGCGGTCTCGGCCAGATGGTACTACGCGGCATCGGTCGCCTTGATATGGGTCTGGCCACCGTTGGCGGCGTCGGGATTGTTATCCTCGCCATTATTCTTGACCGCCTGACTCAGGCCGTAGGACGGGACTCGCGCAGCCGCGGCAACCGCCGCTGGTACGCAACCGGCCCTCTGGGGCTGATTACTCGCCCTTTCTGTAAATAAGAGCACATCCCCCCGCTGCCGGGGGGATGGACTTCCCTTCTGACAAATAAAGGAACAACGATGCGACATACAGCGATCCTTGCCACAGCGTTTACCGCCCTCATTTCCACCACCGCCTTCGCGGCGGATCTGCCTGGTAAAGGCATTACCGTAAAACCAGCACAGAGCACAATTTCGGAAGAGACCTTCCAGACCCTGCTGGTCAGCCGCGCGCTGGAAAAGCTCGGTTATACCGTCGATAAGCCGAGCGAAGTTGACTATAACGTCGCCTACACCTCGATCGCCGCAGGTGATACCACCTACATCGCCACCAACTGGCAGCCGCTGCATGACGATATGTACGCAGCCGCCGGCGGTGATAAAAAATTCTACCGCGAAGGCGTGTTTGTGAATGGGGCGGCGCAGGGCTACCTGATTGATAAGAAAACGGCCGAGCAGTACCACATCAAATCTATCGACCAGCTAAAAGATCCGAAAATCGCCAAACTTTTTGACACCAACGGCGACGGCAAAGCCGATCTGACCGGCTGTACGCCAGGCTGGGGCTGTGAAGCGGTCATCAACCATCAGCTTGATGCCTACGGCCTGAGCAATACGGTAGTGCATAATCAGGGCAATTATGCGGCGATGATGGCCGATACCATCGCCCGCTATAAGGAGGGCAAACCGGTGATCTACTACACCTGGACGCCTTACTGGGTCAGCGACGTGCTGAAGCCGGGTAAAGATGTCGTCTGGCTGCAGGTGCCGTTCTCTTCCCTGCCGGGCGAACAGAAAGATATTGATACCAAACTGCCAAACGGCATGAACTATGGCTTCCCGGTGAACACAATGCATATTGTCGCCAACAAAGCCTGGGCCGAGAAAAACCCGGCGGCGGCGAAACTGTTCAGCATCATGAAGCTGCCGATTGCCGATATCAACGCCGAAAATGCCATGATGCACGCGGGACATGGTTCTGAGGCAGATATCCAGGGCCACGTCGATGGCTGGATCAAAGCCCACCAGCAGCAGTTTGACGGCTGGGTGGAAGAAGCGCTGGCCGCGCAGAAATAGTCTCCCAATTTATAGCCAATTCCCGGAGGCGATACTACACATCTGTCCGGGCTACAAAACCCGTAGCCCGATGTGATGGACACCTCCCCCTTACGGCATCAAAGTGCCAGACTGAGGTGTACCTACAGTTAACT